>OLQW01001420.1_pt1 | contig 10959 bp, 8 predicted proteins | sample 1672901 | NCBI WGS metagenome assembly OLQW01 (sample SAMEA3136735, study PRJEB25190) | human gut metagenome | reverse complement strand
CGAAGTCAAGTTTTTTTTAATAAAACTTTAAGGGAGCGGTTTTGCCAAAAAAGCATGACCAGCGACGTGCAGATTTCCTATTCTGAGACAGAAGGCTATGTGCCGGTCACGTCCAAAGCGCAGGAGTCCGCCGAATATCAGGATTATCTTGCGCGGGAGGGCGAGGATGCGGACACCCATTACAAAGTAAAAATCAAAGCGGCGAAGCTTTTGTTAAATCATACGCAGGATACGTTTACAACGCCCGTCTTTTCCGGCTCGGCTTCCCTGCGGGATGCGGCAGGACAGCTGATTGAAAAAACGGCAAAATCTGTACGTCGAAAAGAAACCGTGGACGAGGCATACATGGATAAGCTCTTTGATGACGTGACCGCGCTGTATCACTTAAATGATACTCTGCAGAGCACAGCGGGCAAACAGGATCTGGGACCGCTTCCGACGACCTCCGTCGTATTACTCAGTGTGATTGGCGCTGCCTGGGTATTGATTCTTTTGTATGCGGTCTGGCAGCAATTGCAAAAAAGCAAAAGAGGGGATTGATTTTCCGGACATTTCGGCTATAATAAGATTGTTTAAGCAAAAATGGTTTTCCATGGGACGGAAAACGTCCTGGAGACAAAGGAGAAGAAAGATGAAAAAATTACTGGCAATGGTTCTGACCGTTTCCATGACTGCAGCAATGGTTGGCTGCGGACAGGCAGCAGAAACCACAGAGACTGCAGCTGAGAGCACCGCAGTAGAGACTGTTGAAAGCACTGCAGCAGAAGAGACCGCAACTGAGAGCACAGAAGAAAGCACTGCAGCAGAAGAAGCAGCAGGCGATGTTTTATCCTATGCAGATTATGTTGCAGCAGATCTGGACAGCGAAGTGACCATCGAGAGCTACGTTCAGGCAAAACAGTCCTGGTGGGAAGACAAGGCTACTGTTTATACACAGGACAAGGACGGCGCATACTTCCTGTATGACATGGCTTGTTCCGAAGAAGATTATGAAAAGCTCGTTCCCGGCGTAAAAATCCGCGTAACCGGTTACAAATCCGAGTGGTCCGGCGAAGTTGAGCTGATGGATGCAACCTTTGAGTTCGTAGAGGGCGCAGACGAATATATCGCTCCTGCAGTTGATGTTACTGACCTGCTTGGCACAGACGAGCTGATCGATCATCAGAACCAGCATGTTACCTTTACGGATCTGACTGTAGAAGCGGCTGGTCAGGATGCAGACGGCAACGATGTTCCTTATCTGTACAACTACGATGGTTCCGGTTCTGAGGGTGACGACCTGTACTTCAACGTTTCCAGCAACGGCGAAACCTACACCTTCCTGGTTGAGTCTTATCTGTGTGACAAGGACAGCGATGTTTACAAGGCTGTTAAAAATCTGCAGATCGGTGATACCATCGATGCAGAAGGCTTCCTGTACTGGTACGAGGGTGTAAATCCCCATATCACAGCAATCACAGTAAAATAATCCGACGCTGCAGCTTGCAGCCGATACAGACCGCCGGCGGCTTTTTCGAAAGCCCCGGCGGTTTTCTTATCTTTTCCTTAAATTTTTACGAATTCTGTTTGCCCTGTATTGACTTTGGAAATATTTGTGGATAAAATACAGACTTAGTAAAGATAAGGTTAGGAAAAACAAAGGATAAGGGTTCTAAATGTACTGTGAATGTGAATATGGGGACGGCAGGCTTCCATTATTGTTTATTGTAAATCCTGCAGCCCACTCAGGAGAGGGCTATGCGCTCTGGAAACAGGCGGAAGCAGTTTTGCAGGAGCGCAGCATTCCTTATGAGGTTTATTTTTCGGAAAAGCGCGGCGATGTCAGGCAGCTGGCAAAACGGCTGACGAATGTTTCCGAAGGAGCGGAACGGTTTTTAATTGTGCTCGGCGGAGACGGAACGCTCAATGAAGCCATACAGGGGATGCAGCATTTCGAACAGGTTCGACTCGGTTATATCCCAACCGGTTCGAGTAACGATCTGGCGCGGGATCTTAAGATTGGGCACGACATCAGGCCTCTGATGAAAAAGCTGCTGGATGGCGGCACAGAGCATCGGATGGATCTTGGATGCGTCACATGGAATGCTGATGGAAAAACGCAAAAAAGGCATTTTCTGGTCAGCTGCGGCATAGGATATGATGCAGCGGTTTGTCAGGAGGCGCTCGATTCCCCGATGAAGGACGCGTTAAACAAACTCGGGCTCGGCAAGCTGACGTATCTTGGGATCGGCTTGAAGCAGATGCTGACGCTGCAGTATTGCAGGGCGTCGATTCGCTTGGACGGCAGGGAGATCATCAAAGCAGGAAAGCTTTTATTTGCGGCGGGAATGATTCACCGCTACGAGGGCGGCGGCTTTTGCTTTTGTCCGAAGGCAGACGATCAGGACGGGCTGCTCGACCTGTGCGTGGTCAATAACGTGCCGAGATGGAAATTCCCGATCATTATCCCTTTTGCATTGAAGGGAAAGCACGGAGGATTTAAAGGCGTGGATCAGTATCGCGCCTCCCGGATTGAAATTCGTACGTCGACGCCCTGCTGGGTGCAGACAGACGGAGAGATCCCGGGAAAGCTCGACAGAATTGAACTGACAGTAGAAAAACAGAAGCTTCGGTTTATCATATAACGATTGTATAGAACGTATAAAAATAGAAGAAACACTGTTTTTCGTGAGGATGGAATCGCTGCCCGGCAGCGAAAGAGGAGAGCAATGAAACGCTATTATGAGAAGTATAAGCATATCATACCGTTGGCAATCTTCGGTGTGATCTACGTTCTGTGGTTTTATTTGCTGGAGCACCGCACCAATGTGCAGTATATGGTAGTGCATATGAACATTGATGATTATATACCGTTCTGTGAATATTTTGTCGTGCCTTACCTGCTCTGGTTTGCTTATGTACCAGCTGTGCTCGGGTATCTGTTTTTCAAGGATCGGCGCAACTATGACAGATGTGCAGTTTTTCTGTGCACGGGAATGCTGATTTTTTTGGTGATTTCGACGTTTATTCCGAATATTCAGCATCTGCGGCTTCACACCATGCCGCGCCACAATGTATTTACGGTTCTGGTGAGTCAGCTTTGGCAGACGGATACGCCGACCAACCTGTTCCCAAGTATTCATGTATATAATTCCCTCGGAGCGCATTTCGCGGTGATGAACAATGAAACGCTCTCCGGCAAAAAGTGGGTGCGCAGAGGCTCCCTGATTCTCTGTGTTTCGATCATTTTATCTACGATGTTTATCAAACAGCATTCGATGTTCGACGTTTTGATGGCGTTTATTATGGGCGCTGTGATGTATGCAACGGTTTATTATTACGACGTCGTAGGCGCATATCGTTTCCAGACAGGCAAGCGACAGCGCAAACGGGCGAGAATCGGATAAAAATAGTTCTTGCGTAATTTGGTAGGCTATGTTAGAATATCCCTCAATGGCGCACAAGTGTGTGCGCCATAAGAACATAAAAGGGGGCGATATTATGACAGAGCCTACCAAATATTTTGTGGTGACAAAAAAAGCGGTACCGGAGGTATTATTGAAGGTTGTGGAAGCGAAACGGCTGTTGGAGTCAGGAAAGCTGCCCACCATTCAGGACGCGGTAGATGCGGTTGGTATCAGCAGAAGCTCTTTTTACAAATATAAGGATGATATTTTCCCGTTCCACGACAGTACCCAGGGAAAAACTGTAACGCTTTCGATGCAGATCGAGGACGAACCGGGACTTCTGTCAGATGTGCTTCAGGTCATTGCACAGTTTGGCGCAAATATTCTGACGATTCATCAGAGTATTCCGATCAATGGCGTTGCGGCGCTGAGTATCAGCGTGCAGGTCCTTCAGACGACGAAGGACATTTCGGAAATGCTGGATGCGATGGAGAAGCGGACAGGCGTGCACAGCGTAAAGATTCTGGCGAAAGAGTAGAAAACGGAGAATAGCAAAGCATGGTAAAAGCAGCGATATTAGGATATGGTACAGTGGGAAGCGGCGTGGCTGAAGTGCTTTCCTGCAATCAGGAGCTGATTGCAAAGCGTGCCGGTAATCCGATTGAAGTGAAATATATTCTGGATCTGAGGGATTTTCCCGGAGATCCGAATGAGACGAAAGTCGTACATGATATAGAAGTTATTTTACAGGACCCGGAGATTTCGATTGTCTGCGAGACGATGGGCGGAAACGAACCGGCATACACGTTTTCCAAGCGTGCATTAGAAGCCGGAAAGAGCGTATGCACTTCGAATAAGGAGCTGGTTGCAAACCACGGCGCAGAGCTTCTTCGGCTGGCGCAGGAGAATGGCTGCAATTACTTTTTTGAGGCGAGCGTAGGCGGCGGTATTCCGATCATTCGTCCAATTAACAACTGCCTGACGGCGGAGCGGATTGTGGAGGTTTCCGGTATTTTAAATGGAACGACGAATTATATTTTAACAAAGATGGAACAGGAGGGCATGTTGTTTGAAGAAGCCCTTGGTCAGGCGCAGGCACTGGGCTATGCGGAGCGCAATCCGGAAGCAGACGTGGAAGGCTACGATGCGTGCCGCAAAATTGCGATTCTGACCTCTCTCGTAGCGGGAAAGACCGTTGATTTCCACAAAATCCATACGGAGGGCATCACCGGAATCGATCCGACAGATTTTGCCTATGCAAAGAAGATGGATGCGACAATCAAGCTTCTGGCGGTCAGCCGGGAGACGGAGGATGGCTATCAGATATCCGTTGCGCCGTACCTTCTGAAAAAGGAAAATGCCCTTGCCGGTGTCAACGATGTGTTCAACGCCGTGGCGGTATGCGGAAATACGCTGGGCGATACGATGTTTTACGGACGCGGTGCCGGAAAGCTGCCGACTGCGAGCGCGGTAGTCGCCGATGTGGTGGAATGCGCGAGACATCTACAGAAAACAGTCGGATGCCTGTGGGAAGAGGGCGAGGCAAAAGTCGCCGACTTTGACAGTCAGGAGGGACGCTTCTTTGTCCGGGTGTTAAAGAAAGCCCGGGCGGATGTCGAAAAGGTATTCGGAGCCGTAGTGCCGGTCGTTTTGGACAGCGCTTTGGAGGAATTCGCTTTTGTGACAGAATCCATGCAGGAAGCAGAGTTTGAGAAATGCCGGGAGCAGATCTTCGGATTTGTGAAAAAGATCAGAATCAAGGATTGAAAAAAGACAGGAGAATACAGAGACCATGAGAAAAGTAGTAAAATTCGGGGGCAGTTCCCTTGCGAGCGCACAGCAGTTTGAAAAGGTCGCGGAAATCGTCCATGCAGAAGCATCCAGAAGATACGTTGTACCGAGCGCGCCGGGCAAACGGTTCCGCAAGGACACAAAGGTAACGGATATGCTGTATGGCTGTTACGCGCTGGCGGAGCAGGACGAAGATTTTTCTGAAAATCTGCACCAGATCGAGGAACGCTATCAGGAGATCATTGACGGTCTGTCCCTGACGTTGTCTCTGGAAGACGAGTTTGCTGTCATCGAAAAAAACTTCCGCGCTCATGCCGGAAAGGATTATGCGGCATCCCGCGGAGAGTATTTAAACGGTATCGTAATGGCGGCTTATTTGGGATATGAATTTGTCGATGCGGCACAGGTCGTATTTTTTAAGGAAAATGGCGAATTCGATGCAGTAAAGACCAACGAAGTACTGGGCGAACGCCTTCAGAACATGGAAAACGCGGTTGTGCCGGGCTTTTATGGCGCAAATCCGGACGGAAGCATTCGCACGTTCTCCAGAGGCGGCTCCGATATCACCGGTTCGATCGTTGCAAAGGCGGTTCATGCGGATGTTTACGAAAACTGGACGGACGTATCCGGCTTTCTGATCGCAGACCCGAATATCATCCCGAACCCGGAAAAGATTGAGACGATCACTTACAGAGAACTGCGCGAGCTTTCCTATATGGGCGCGTCCGTGCTGCATGAAGAGGCAATTTTCCCGGTCAGAAGCGAAGGTATCCCGATCAATATCCGCAACACCAACGAACCGGACAACAGTGGCACCTGGATTGTGGAGAGCACCTGCCAGAAGCCGAAATTTGTCATTACAGGTATTGCCGGCAAGAGAGGCTTTTGCTCAGTTAATATCGAAAAAGATATGATGAATTCCGAAATTGGGTTCGGCAGAAGAATTTTACAGGCTTTTGAAGATAATGGAATTTCGTTTGAGCATGTACCGTCAGGCATCGATACGATGACCGTATTTGTACATCAGGATGAATTTATGGATAAGGAACAGAACGTAGTCGCAGCGATCCATCGCCTTGCAAAGCCTGATATGATCGACATCGAGGGCGACCTTGCGCTGATCGCAGTCGTAGGCCGTGGCATGAGATCGACCAGAGGCACTGCGGGACGTATCTTCTCCGCACTCGCGCACGCTAATATTAACGTTAAGATGATCGACCAGGGCTCCAGCGAGTTAAACATCATCATCGGCGTGAGCGACGGGGATTTCGAAAACGCCATTCGCGCGATCTACAATATGTTCGTGCTGGTGCAGCTGTAAGGCTTGCCAATAAAATGGGAATACGAGGTCCTGTGCTTTGGGAGCACTCCCGCACAGGGCTTTTTTATCGTATAGGAAACTTTGTTTCCATACGATAAAAATGCTCCGCGAGGATGCGCACTCGGCGCAGGGGTAGATGGTTGCTAAAGCAACCGCGCCTCGGCGCGAGAATGTGCCAAGGCACATTCTTTTTTTAGGGCAAGACCATGGGCATCATGGGTGACTGGATGGATAAACATCATACTTTCGTTCCGGTTATGAAAAAAGCTTAAAATAATCTTAAAGATTTCCGACATAAAATATGATATGCTATTACCAATGAGCAGTACCGGAAAAAAGAGAAGAGGCAACCGGCTGCTTGCAGACGAGTTGCCTCTTCTCTTTTTTCCGACAGGGCGAATGCCCTGCAGCGAGGAAACGCAAAGCGTTTTCGAGGTGGTGCTGCGGGATCGAGGAAACGCGAAGCGTTTTCGAGCGGGTACTGCGGATAGCGGCGAATGCGAAAGGAATCAGAAAATGGCAGATAACAAAATACCGGTCATTTGTGTCAAGGATCTGTATAAAATCTACCGCGTGGGCGAATCGAAAGTGCGCGCCCTAAACGGCGTGGATTTCACGATTTATAAAGGAGAATTCTGCGCCATCGTCGGGACGTCCGGATCGGGCAAATCGACGCTGTTAAATATGCTCGCCGGGTTGGAGAAGCCGACAAAAGGCGAAATTGTCATCGCGGGGGAACATATTGAGAACAAGACAGAAAACCAGCTGGTTCGTTTCAGACGGGAGCATATCGGGTTTATTTTTCAGTCTTTTAACCTGCTTTCGACGATGACAGCGCTGGAAAACGTGGCGCTGCCATTGACATTTCAGGGTGTGGATAAGGCAAAGCGGTTAAAAAAAGCGTCGGCGCTTCTGGATCTGGTAAAGCTCGGCAAATACAAAAATCACCGGCCGACTCAGATGTCTGGCGGACAACAGCAGAGAGTCGGCGTGGCGAGGGCACTCGTGGTTGATCCGGAGATCATTTTTGCGGACGAACCGACGGGAAACCTTGACTCCAATACCTCCAGAGAAGTGATGGAACTGATGCAGCAGGTGGTACACGAAAAACAGCAGACGCTCGTGATGGTTACGCATGACAACCATCTGGCGAGTTTTGCAGACCGTATTTTCCATATTATTGACGGCAAAATTGTCCGGATTGATGATATGACAGGAAAGAGCAAAGAAGAACGGGAAAAGGAAGAAAAGAAACGGGAGGAAGAGGCGAGCATATGAAAAGCTGGTGCAAAAAATTACTGACAGCAGGACTGATTTTCATGACGGCGGTAGCAGCTGTCAAAACTCCGATGCCGGTTTATGCGGATGAGGTAAGCGGAAACTCGGTACAGTACATCACGGATGATGATAGATGGAGAGCGTCCGTGGAGTTGAAAAACTACAAGGAAAGTCTGATTAAACGGGAAAATCCGGAGCAGTACATCATCGATGATCTGGACGATATCATGTACAGTGGGCAATATTACATCGCAAATTCGGAATACATGACGCCCGATGCGATGTGGAGCTATGTGGAAAAAGTGAAAGCGGAGATGGACACAGCGATCGGTAAAAGCGGAAGTGTGACAACGACGACGGAATTTCTGACGGTTGCGGACAACTGGACGACGCCGAGCGTTTCCTATGGACAGAGTGTGGAAATCGTGCTGCCGCTCATCAACCTCGGTGAAGAATGGCTGACAGACCTTCTGGTAGAGCCGGAGGTTTCCAACGACATCCAGAAATGGCCATTTAAGCCCGACAGCACAGGATATACGAAGAACTTTAACGAGATTCCGGGCTGTGCCACAAAGCTGTATGACGAAGCGGTGTTCAACAGAAGAGAGCTGACCTGGACGTTTACCGCCAGAGAGGACGTCCTGACCGGTTATTATCCGCTGACCTTTAAGGTATGGTACAGCAAAAACAAAATCCGCTGCGAGAAACCGGCAGAGATTACGGTATATGTATACTGCCAGGGCAAACCCGGCAGCGGACGGATCGGATCTTCTGATCTTGCGACGATTTCCCAGCCCAGAATTATTGTGACGGGCTTTGAAACTGATCCGGCACAAGTGTATGCGGGCAGCATTTTTACCCTGACGATTCATGTCAAAAATACTTCCCAGGATACTGCAGTCAGCAACGTGCTGTTCGATCTGGAAGCCGTGGAGGGTGGAACTGAAACGAGCAGCGGACAGGTGACAAACAGCTACGCGTCGTTCCTCCCGACGTCCGGATCTAGCTCGATCTATGTGGATCGGATGCCGGCGGGCAGCAGCCAGGATCTGAAAATCGAAATGCAGGCGAAGGCGGATCTTTCTCAGAAGCCTTATGTAGTAACGGTCAAGATGAAATATGATACGGATTTAAAGGCGGATCTGACGGACGAAGCGAAGGTTTCCGTACCGGTCAAGCAGGAAGCAAAGTACGACACGAGCACTCCCGAAATCAATCCGGCCTCGATTATGGTTGGGGAACAGTCCAATGTCATGTTCCAGATTTATAATACCGGTAAGACGACGCTGTATAACGTTCAGGTAAAGTTTGAGGCTGACAGCGTTGAGGGCGGCGATACGTTTATCGGAAACCTGGCGCCCGGTGCCACCGGAAATGTCGATGCGATGGTAAACGGCATTGCTGCGACGACAGACGACGGATCGGTAAAAGCGGTGCTGACCTATGAAGACGATGCGGGCAACCAGACACGTCAGGAGATTGATATGCAGCTGTATGTTTCGGAACCGATGATTGATGACGGCTCCGATATGATGATTCCGGAGGAAGAGCCGCAGAAGACCTCAAACATCGGCATGATTGTCGGGATTATCGCAGCAGTTGCTGCAGGAATTGTTGTTGTAGTCGTTGTCGTGAAGCTTCGAAAAAAGAAAAAGGCGGCAAAGCTTCTGCAGGAGGACTTGCTCGATTTAAATCAGAAGGATGATCAACAATAGAATGCACCCTCTGCGAGCATTCTATTGTCATGAATAAAGAAAAACAAAGAGCCAGACGAAACGTTTGGCTCGCGTTTTCTTAGCTGTCAAAACGGAGACGAATATGAGAATACTTGATTTGCTGCGGATGAGCTCTGCAAATCTGTGGAAAAGAAAAGTGAGGACGCTTCTGACAATTCTTGGCGTTGTGATCGGTACGGCGTCTATTGTCGTCATGGTTTCGCTGGGACTTGGCTTAAACAAGGCGACAATGGAAGATATTGAACAGTACGGCGGTCTTACGACGATCGAAGTGCGGGAGGGCAGGGGAGATAGCAGCTCCTATACCACGTACTCCATCGGCGGAGGCGGGTCTGTGACATTTTCTTCGGATTCCGGAAGTTCGTCCTCAAAGGATAAGGTGATGCGTCTGGACGATGCAGCGGTAAGTCTGCTTGAAAGTCTGGACCATGTCGAAAATGTATACCCGGTGCTGCAGCTTAATATTGTGGCAAAGTATGGGCAGTATGTGGATGACTATATGACCATTCAGGGAATGACGCCGGAAGGCCTGCAGGCGTTAAATATAGAAATCGGAGACGGTAAGCTGCCGTTGGATGACAAGGAGCTGCAGTTTTTTTTCGGAAATCGGGTTGCGGCAGATTTTTATAATCCGAGAACCTATGAATATCCCTATTATGATAAGGGAGTATTTGCAGTCGATTTTATGAAAGACAGCGTCTTTTTCATCTTTGATCAGGATGCCTATTATGCGAGCCAGAATAGCGGAAGCTCAGGCAGGGACGGAGATTCGACGACGACTCCTCCAAAGAAATACCTGATCCCGACGGCGGGGGTGGAAAAACAAAGCGAAGACGGCAGATACAGTGCAAACGGCTACAATGTGTATTGCAATCTGGATGCGCTCACGGCGACGCTGAAACGGGTTTTTCGAAACAAGGCGATTCCGGGACAGCCTACGACATCCAACGGAAAACCGTATAAGGATTTGTTTTACTCTGTATTAAAGGTCAATGTGGACGATATCGACAATATGATTGCTGTGCAGGAGCAGATTCAGGCACTTGGCTATGAAGCGAGCAGTAATATTGAATGGATTGAATCCACACAGAAGCAGTATGCCAATATTCAGGCAATGCTGGGTGGAATCGGTGCGATTTCTCTTCTGGTTGCAGCGATCGGCATTACCAATACGATGATGATGTCCATCTATGAACGGACAAAGGAAATTGGTGTGATGAAGGTGCTGGGCTGCGATATGCGAAATATTCAGGCAATGTTTCTGATGGAGGCTGCAGATATCGGTCTGGTGGGTGGCATCGTTGGCCTGGGGATCAGCTATCTGATTTCCATGATCATCAACAAGGTCGTGGCGGCGAGTGGAAATATGTCGAGCCTGTCCTATATTCCGCTTTGGCTTGCCGGGGCGTCCGTGATCTTTGCAGTAGTAATCGGCATGGCGGCAGGA
>OLQW01001409.1_pt1 | contig 11012 bp, 8 predicted proteins | sample 1672901 | NCBI WGS metagenome assembly OLQW01 (sample SAMEA3136735, study PRJEB25190) | human gut metagenome | reverse complement strand
TATTTGTAGCCAGCCGCTCCAATGTGCAGTTCTGTTCTCCGCAATGTAAAAATCAACATAATGTATATATGTGTCGGGCGAAAAAGGATGAAGAATAAACAACATAGAAATATCAAGGGAGGAACATAATGATAGTATATATATATATGATGACAAAGAAGGAAAAACAAATGCCATTTCCATAGACAAAAAAACATGGTGGATGAAGATTTGGAATTTTTTAATGACCACAGTATCCGAAAAGTTTGGCACTCCGGCGAAGAAGAATGGTATCTTTCGGTTGTTGATGTCGTACAGGTACTGACTGATAGTTCTGACCCCAAACAATATATCAAGAAGATGCGTGCCCGTGACAAAGCACTTAAATCCAAGTGGGGTACAATTTGTACCCCACTTCAAATGTTAGCACCTGATGGGAAGATGCGAAAAACACAGGCTGCCAACACAGAAGGAATTCTTAGAATCATTCAGTCAATTCCTTCACCAAAAGCTGAGCCATTTAAAACATTGCTGGCAAAAGTTGGTGCAGAAAGATTGGAAGAAATTGCTGATCCGGAGAAAGCAATGGAACGTGCGGTTGCTACATATAAAGCAAAAGGGTATTCAGATGAATGGCAAAATGCAGGTATAAAGGAATCAAAAGAATTTGCAGCACTTACCAATATTCTTACCATCGCATGGTCATTTTTATGGTTATTTTTAGAAAATCTGTTCCCATCGCTGTAAAAATTATAGCTGCTTTTATATTCGATGTCTATCGCCCCTGTGAAAAATAGGGCGAATATTTTTCTCTATATCTCCTCTATGTAAATATTGATCGCAAGATGTATAAACATATGATATTCCCGCAGATCGACGCCGGTAATCTCTTCAATTTTATTGATTCGATATAAAAATGAATTACGATGGATATGCAGTTGAGCCGCACTGTCAGACGTACTACATAAATTTCGGATATATACTTTCAATGTATCCAGAAAATCCGTTGAATGCTTTTTATCATATTCTCTGAGTTTTTCGATAACCGGAGATATGTAATTATTTCGCGGCATTTCATTTATCCGCGGCATCAAAATAGCCGGAAGATAATAATCTTTATAAAAATGGATTCGGCTATGTGCGTCTAGTCTTTTTCCGATACACATAGCGTCTGTCGCCTGTATTTTATAATCTCCGATATCAAGCAGATTTTCAAACAAGTTGCTGACACCACAGTGGGCGTTAAATTTGCACAAAAAAATATATAATTCATTAGAAGCCATCTGCGTCATTTTCGGAAGAAGACTATACTGTAATATATAAAGCACACGATCTTGGATCAAAAGCATCTGGTCGGAAAATAAGTTTTGAAAATATTTACTGATGTAAGACAGCACGTTCTTCTCAGAAGATGAATTCGTATTTACTGTAATAATGCGGTAAGGAGGTTTCGGAAAGAAACGACAGTTCTTCCGCCACAAGTCTAACTGTTTCTCCGATACGATCCTACCGTTAAACAATTCATTGATAAATGTTTTAAGATAAACCGATTCCATGCTGTTTTCCGAAGTTTTCCCCTTTAACATAAGACTGCACGCTTCCTGGATAATGCTCATCGCCTTCATCCGTTCCTCCGTGATCTCCCCCTTTTTACATTGCATGACAACATAACCTTCTACGATATTGTTAATCTTTATAACCCCTAAAATCTTCGGAAATTCTTCTGTCGCCGCTCCCCAGTCAACTATATAAGGTGCTTCCTTTTCATTTACCGACTGCATAATTCCATCAGTATATAACTGCACGGTCATGTCCATATCATATCTTTTATGCTCTACAAGATAATCCCAGTAATAGTCACCTGTTTTATTTTTCGGAACAGCTCCGAGAAGATTGTATGCAATATCCACGGCAAGGATCGGAACTCCCGTGACCTCATAAGATACATCCATTAATTCTTGCATCTTTCCGTGTGAAAGTGTCTGAAATAATCTCTGATACAATGCCAAAAAATCAATTTTCTTTTCCATGATGTCTTACTCCCTGTCAAAATGTATCGTCATTATAAACGTACGTTAAAACCGGATATCCCATTATCTCAATTCGTCAAGTTTACGGTTTCCTTATACGAACAAGCATATTATACTGCAAAATCAGGTAAAAAGCCTCGAATTTTGAGATTATTTTTTATATTATTGTGCATTTGCACAAAAACCACTCTGCAATTTCAGGCAAGGATCTGATGAAAAGATTGTTAAAAAACTATACAATCAAGCTATAAAACAGACACGAAAGAAATGTCATCGAAAATGAATAAGGAGGACAAAATGAAAAATTACTTTGATTTAACAGGACAAACAGCTGTGGTAACAGGTGCATCCACAGGATTAGGCGTTCAGATGGCAAAGGCATTCGCAAGTCAGGGAGCAAATCTTGTATTGATCGCAAGACGTCAAAATCTGCTTGAAGAAAATGCAGCAGCCATCGAAGCAGAATTTGGTGTAGAGGTTCTTCCGTATACATGCGACATTACGGATACCGAGAAAGTAAAAGCAGCAGTGGCAGCCACTATGGAAAGATTCGGACGGGTAGATATATTAGTCAATAACGCAGGAACAGGTGCGGTCGCTCCGGCAGTAGATATCACAGACGAACAATTCAACAACGAATTAAAAATCGATCTTTTCGGTTCATTCATCTGTGCTCGTGAATATGCAAAAGAAATGATCAAAGCTCACTACGGACGTATTATCAATATTGCCTCTATGTACGGTCTTGTGGGAAATATGGCAGCAACATGCGTGCCTTATCATGCTGCAAAAGGCGGCGTTGTCAATATGACAAGAGCTCTTGCTGCAGAATGGGGCAAGGAAGGAATCACGGTGAACTCTATCTGCCCGGGATATTTCATAACTCCGCTTACAAAAGAAACTCTTGACTCCGACTGGTTTACAGCATATGCAAAAGGGGCAATCCCTGTAGGGCGTTATGGAAATGAAGGAGAATTGGATACTTGTGCTCTGTTTCTTGCTTCTTCCGCTTCCTCATACGTAAACGGACAAAACATTGCTGTAGACGGAGGATATACAGCTATTTAATTATTTTTCGATCTTATACCGTTAAAAAAAACAGATATTTACAAAAAACATTTTAAAAAGGAGAAAACTACTATGGGGTATGAAAGTTTATTTACACCTTTTAAAATCGGAAACATGGAAGTAAAAAACCGTATCGGTCTGTCTCCGATGGGAACAAACTCAGCATTTACTAACGGAAGAAAAGACGCCCAGGAAATCGATTATTTCATTGAAAGAGCAAAAGGAGGAACCGGTATCCTTTATATGGGATGTCAAATGTTAAACGAGCAGATCGCACAAGGTTCTATGGAAGGTTATCTTGATACATATACAGTCCTTCCTTCTCTGACATCTGTGTGCGACGGATGCCACAGATACGGTGCTAAAATTGTTTGTCAGATCAGCCCTGGTACAGGACGAAACGCATTTCCTGATACATTCGGAAACCCTCCGATCTCTGCATCAGCGCTTCCGTCTGTATTCAATCCCGACGTAATCTGCCACGCACTGACAAAAGAAGAAATCGCTCAGATGATGGAAGGATTCAAATTTGCCGCAGGCGTTGCAAGCGATGCCGGGTTTGACGCTATCGAAATCCATGCACACGCCGGATATCTGATCGATCAGTTTATGTCTCCTGTATGGAATAAAAGAACAGACGAATACGGCGGTTCTCCTGAAAATTGTGCACGCTTCCCGAAGGAAATCGTAGAAGCGATCAAAAGCGTAGTCGGTGACAGTATGCCTGTCATCTTCCGAATTTCTCTTGATCACAGATTTGAAGGCGGACGTACGTTGGAAGACAGCATGAAACTTTTAAAAGTTTTAGAAGCTGCAGGCGTAGATGCCTTTGACATCGACGCCGGATGTTATGAGACTTTGGATTATATCTTCCCTCCGTCTTATTTAGGAGAATCCTGTATGTCTTATGTATGCGCAGAAGCAAGAAAAGCTGTCAGCGTACCGCTTATTAATGCCGGATCTCATAATCCTGATTCCGCAGTTGAATTGATCGAAAGCGGAAATGTTGACTTTGTAAACATGGGACGTGCATTGATTGCCGATCCGTATCTTCCTAACAAACTGATGACAGGACATCCCGAAGATGTCAGACCTTGCCTTCGCTGCAACGAATATTGTATCGGGCGCATTTGGAATAAACATACAAAACTTAGCTGTGCGATCAATCCACAGGCAATGGAAGAAGTTCGGTTTGAGATCAAAAAGACAGACTCCCCGAAAAATGTTGTCGTAATCGGCGGAGGTCCGGGCGGAATGGAAGCAGCCAGAGTTGCCGCAATAGAAGGGCACAAAGTGACCCTGTTCGAGAAAAACTCAAAACTCGGGGGAGTTATGGGGGATATCTGTACTGCAAAATTTAAAAATAATATTAAAAAACTTACAAAATGGTACACCGTACAGTTAGAAAAACTAGGCGTAGACGTCCGTCTAAATACAGAAATAACAGGCGATGAATCAATCCTTGAAGAATGCGACAACATCATTATCGGATGCGGTGCCGTTCCTGTTACTCCTCCTATTCCGGGAATTGACGGAAACAATGTCATATCGATCTTAGACGCACACCGAGATCCTTCCCTCATAAAAGGTGAAAAGATCGTAATCTGCGGCGGAGGAGCTTCCGGTCTTGACGGAGCACTCGAAATCGCTTCTGAAATGGGCAAGAAAGTAACAGTCGTAGAGATGCTGCCGGAATGTGGAAAAGACGTATTCTTTATTAATAAAATCACATTGTTTACCAAACTTGCTGAAAACGGCGTTGAACTTATGACTAACACAAAAGTCGTATCCATTGAAGAGAATGGTCTGACCGTCGAAAAGCAGGACAAAACAACAGAGACAGTTCTCGCCGACACAGTCATTTCCGCATTCGGAATGAAACCTGTTCTTACAACAGTAGATGCTGTCAAAGCAAAATATCATCTCAAAACGAGAGTTGTCGGAGACAGCAATAAATTAGGTAAAATAGGCGAAGCTGTACGCGACGGTTTCTATGCGGCTACAAGTTTATAAAAATCATAAATTTTTAAGGTAATCGTAAAATTTTAAACTGATCATGATTTTTTAAGATGATCGTAAATTCTTAATCTGTGGCAAGAAAAACACCCACACAGGAGCATTTCTACTCTTGCGTGGGTGTTCTTCTTGCCGCACTCTTTGAAGGTGTCACTCAAAAATTCTCGTTTTACGAAAATCCCTTTGTTGCACCGCCAAAAGCGAGGCTTTTCTACTGTCTGTGGGGTTTATTACAACCCTCTGTTCTTCTTTTCTGATTATCTATTGTACTTTTTCTTCTTATTTATAACCATTGAGCCGCCACTGACAACCAGCAGAGCCATCCACAAAGCAAGATTTGCTGTATCGCTGGTCTTCGGACTCCTGGCAGACGTTCCAGCCTTGGTGCTGCTATTCGTTGTTGTATTTGGCTTTGTATTTCCCGGCTTGGTATTTCCTGGCTTTGTATTGCCCGGCTTCGTATCACCCGGTTTTGTATCTCCAGGTTTTGTATCTCCAGGTTTTGTATCTCCGTTGTTATCTTTAGCTTTTTCCCAAACAGCTACATAAGTAACATCTCCTGTTACTTTTTCAGCAACAGCCGGCTTCCAGCCTTTGAAGACATATCCTTCTCTTGTCGGTGTTCCCTTGAAAGCAGGTGTATCGACTCCCGACAAAAGATTTCCGTATACCTGATCTGCAAAGATTACTTCTTCATCCACTCCGTCCGTATATCTGACGGTGTATTTGGTCTCCTCATCGTCTGCGATACCATTATTATTTTTATCTTCTCCCCATCTTGCTACATAGGTCGCATTTCCTGTTACTGTTGCAGCAACAGCCGGATTCCAGCCTTTGAAGACATAGCCTGCTCTTGTCGGCGTTCCCTCAAATGCAGGTGTAGCCACTCCTGACAGAAGATTTCCGTATACCTGATCCGCAAAGACTTCTTCTCCGTCTACTCCGTCTGTATACGTAACCGTATATTTCGTTTCTTCGTTATCGTCAATGCCATTATTATTTTTATCTTCTCCCCACGTTGCTACATAGGTCGCATTTCCTGTTACTGTTGCAGCGACTTCTGGATTCCAGCCTTTAAATACATACCCTGTTCTTGTCGGTGTTCCGCCACTGAATGCCGGGGTAGCCACTCCTGACGAAAGATTTTCGTGTACCTCATCTGCGAAGACTTCTTCGTCCTCAACTCCATCTGTGTAAGTAACAGTATAAGCCACGGTCTGCTTGATAGTAAAATGCAGAGTACGCCCTCCCCAATTGCTGGCATAGGTCCAACCTATGGACGAATTTAATCTGCTGAACTGATAGATCAGATCAATATCAAACGTAGCTGTTCCGTTCGTCACACCATCGGTTGTCACCACCGTCTGATAACATTTATACGTTCCCGGCCAGCCCGAAAGCGTGCTTGATCCTTCACTGCCTTCAATCCCCTCAAGGATATGGTTGGGATCGTTAATATTGTAAACGTAATATTTATAGGCTGAAGGAATGATCTGATAGGTATTATTGCCATACTGCCACTGGATAAGTGGTAACACCGGATGCGTCAACCTGGTTTTACTTTCTGTTGCACTACCGTTGACATTAACTTCACCGTAGTAAAGATTATCAGCACACGTTAGTTCCTCATCAGATCTGGTAATTGTTACATTGCCACTAACATCAATAATATTTGCTGCCAATGCAGTTGTTGGAAACATGGAAATTATCATACACAACAACACGAACAGCGAAAGGAATTGCTTTTTCATCTTCTTCATCTTCTTCATAAGAAAAACCTCCATATTCAAATTTACAGGTTAAAGATGGCCCTGTATAGCCAGTGAAAAGTTACTTCAGACCAATGGTCTGAATGGAAAGCATGCTCAACAAATTCACTTCAAAAACTTCAAAAACTTGCGTTTCATCTCTCCTTTCACATCAAATTATACTTCCCCTCAAAACGAACTTATCACTACACATTATATATTTTATGCCAAAAAACGTAATTTTTCAATAGAATCGGTCAAAATTTGACAAAATCTAAACATATAACATACAAAAAATACAAAAACCTTTTCATTGTATCTATAAAAAAACATCTCCCCTTACACTTGAAATCCATACTCTTCTAGTATAAAATAATTGCGTTAATTATTTAACAGAATACATAGGAATGAGGAATTTACATATGGAAAACCATTTTAATACTCCGGCTGAAGTAATTGATCTGAGTATCAAAGCATGTGAGAACAAAACAAAACTCCCTGTCGGGAAAATGATCCTTCTCGGTATTATGGCAGGGGTCTTTATCGCACTGGGCGGTGCTACAAGCAGCACAGCGGCACACGCAGTAGAAAATGTCGGAGTGGCAAGAGCATTGGCAGGTGTGATCTTTCCGGTCGGATTGATGCTGATCGTATTCTTAGGCGGAGAACTTTTTACCGGAAACTGTCTGATCATTATGGACGTATTTGACAAACGGGTAACCTGGGCCGGACTGTTCCGTGACCTTTTCATCGTATTTTTCAGCAATTTGATTGGTGCCCTCTGCGTGGACGTACTGATCGTTTTCAGCGGAAACTTAAATTACTCCGGTGGTCTTCTCGGTGCTTATACGATCAAAGTTGCTGTCAGCAAGATCGCGATCTCACCGGTACAGGGCATCACCTCCGGTATTTTGTGTAACATTCTTGTCTGCCTTGCAGTACTGATGGCGACTTCTGCACGTGATATTGCCGGAAAGGTATGGGCGATCTTCTTCCCGATCTGTGCTTTCGTTGTAGGCGGTTTTGAACACTGCGTTGCCAATATGTTCTATATTCCTGCCGGTATCATGGCTGCGATGAACCCGGATTATGTGGCAAAAGCAAAGGACGCTTACGGACTGACCGCAGAACAGATCGCTACACTGACCCCTCTGCACAGCCTGCAGAATTTTATCCCGGTTACTTTGGGCAATATGATCGGTGGTATGTTGTGCGTCGGACTTCCGCTCTACCTGATCTACAAGAAAAAATGGAATTAATTTAGAAATAAATTACTGGATTTAGAAATAGAAATGGAAAAGGAGAATCTCTCACGAAACCCTTGTGAGCAGATTCTCCTTTTCTGTTGCACGATATTGAGCAGGCTGTCATCTGCTCAATTTGTATTCATCCCTTTACAGTCCGAACAGTTTCAATAACTTCTCCACGAAATTCAATTTTTCTCCGATACAAAAGACTCCGTCATCCAGACTTACGATTCCTTCATACAGATCCGAAGTTCCTTTCGTGTGCAAATACGGACAAATCTTTCAATTTGATGGTCAAATATGGTATAATAAAATGATATCGGGGTCAAACCCCCCCCGACTTTGATGCCTTTACGTTTGTGATCGATTATGTAGAGGAGAATGCATTCTTTCTCTGTAATTTTTATTATTACTCTGAATATTTTGCTCCCCGCAGTACTTACTGCTGAAAGGTTATAATGGAAAAAATCAGTATTATCGTACCAATATACAACGTTGCACCTTATTTACCGGCATGTTTAGATTCTATTATTCATCAGACTTATCTTAACCTTGAAATTATTTTAGTTGATGACGGATCAACCGATTCCAGTAATAAGATCTGCGAACAATACAAGACTGTCGATCCAAGGATTCAGGTGATCCATCAGAAAAATCAGGGAGTCTCCACTGCACGAAATGCCGGATTGGCTCTTGCCGCAGGCCATTATATTACTTTTGCAGATGCTGATGACTTGCTTGAGCCATCCCTGCTGGCTGAATGTATAAAAGCAATAGAGACCGGACAGACGGATGTACTGTATCATGGATTTAAAAAGGATGTCTGGAAAAGCGGAAAAGTTTCCTCTTCTCTCAAGGGGATTCCGTCCTTTGAAGGAGTTCTTTCTAAAAATCAGATGAAAGACTACATCCTGGCACAAAAAGGAAATCTGAACGTCAATGTATTCAGCTATATTTTTACCAGAGAATTGATTGCAGATCTCCGGTTCAATCCAGATCTTCCCTATGCAGAGGATGTGGTATTCGTTATGCAGGCACTTTCAAAAGCCCAGACTTATTACTTTTCTGCAAATTGTGATTACCACTATAATGTCCGTGCCGGCTCTGCCGCATACCGCTGGCAGCCGAAACTGGTCGAATGCTACCGGAACAATTTCATGGAGACTCGTCATTTTCTGGAATCTCTGGAACTGACCTCGCGGGAGATGGAAGAGATTATGTCTCAAAAATATGTAGATGGGTATGCCTCTCTGGTCTATAACCTGTGTCTCCCTACCTGTACTCTTTCTTTAAAAGAAAAATACCGGATTTTACAGTCTGCCAGAACGGAGTTCCGGATCGATCATTATAAACGTTTTTATAGGCTGAAAGAAGCCGGACTTTTTCAAAAAGCAAAGACATTTCTTATTTTCCGGCATTTTGAAATATTTTTAATTTTATTTGGAACACTCTATTGTAAGAAGGGATAAATCATGAAGACTGAAGAAATTGATATTGTATTGGCCTGGGTAGACGGCTCTGACCCTGTATGGCGCGAAAAGAAAAAGGAACGTATGAGACAGCAGGGATTATCCGTCAAAAGTGATGACCGGGAAGAACGCTACCGGGACTGGGATCTGATGCATTACTGGTTCCGAAGCATTGAAAACTTTGCTCCATGGGTTCGTAAAATCCATTTTGTGACCTTTGGACATCTGCCTGAATGGCTGGATTCCAGTAATCCGAAATTACATATTGTAAACCATGAAGACTTTATTCCGGCGAAATACCTGCCTACCTTTAGCAGTCATCCCATCGAATGGAATTTCCATCGTATTGAAGGCTTATCGGAAAATTTTATCTATTTCAATGATGATATGCTCCTGTTAAAACCAGTGAAGCCGACGGATTTTTTCAAAAATGGAAAACCCGTTGATATGCTTGCACTGCAGCCCGATGTAACTAATGTGGACGACACAACTATGCCATATATCTACCTGAACAATGCCATGCTTCTGGCTAAATATTTTGACAAGCGGCAGAATATGAAAAAGCAGCCTGGGTCTTATTTTCACATTGGTTATCCTGCGATGTACTTTTTCTATAATTTTTTGGAGATCATGTTTCCACGGTTTACAGGATTTTATACCGTACATGGACCATCTCCGTTAAAAAAGAGTACTTATGAAACTCTCTGGAATCTGGAGGGAGAGTATCTGGATCAGGTATGCTCTCATCCTTTCCGTCACAGAGAAGACGTCAGTCAGTACGTTATCCGGGAATATCAGAAATTAAGCGGAAATTTTATCCCGAAAAATGTAAGAAAGCTTTGCCGGTACTTTAATCTGGCAGAGACGAATCCTACTTTGACTGATACCATTATCCATCAGAAAAGTCCTGTTGTCTGTATGAATGACAGCAATCAGGAAATCCCTTATCTGAAAGTAAAGGAAGAGATTCAAAGAGCCTTTGAACAGATTTTACCGGATCGTTCTTCTTTTGAACGTTACTGAGATCACTCAGCGTTTATCCGGTGACTAAAATATTACTAAAAAATCTCCTGATTTTTCCCGTATATCCGGCAACGCAAAAATTCCCGGAAACAAACCGTTTCCGGGAATCTTCTTTTAAGAGGCGCAGACCGGATTTGAACCGGTGCATCAGGGTGTTGCAGACCCACGCCTTACCGCTTGGCTACTGCGCCTTACAGATGTTGCACCCGCAACATCTGTATTATAGCAAAATATATTTTTCAAGTCAAGATTTTCTGATCTTTTGATGTTGTCTTTTGTAACTTTTGTGCAAATGCTATTGACAAGTAAACTTGGCGTTAATATAATTAAAATATGCAAAGAAAACTTGGAATGGAGGTGCTTTTATGAAAAAAGATGAAATCTTAAACGCAAGTAGAAAAGAACATCAAAATAAAGACTTGGCGGAAATGG
>OLQW01001407.1_pt1 | contig 11032 bp, 9 predicted proteins | sample 1672901 | NCBI WGS metagenome assembly OLQW01 (sample SAMEA3136735, study PRJEB25190) | human gut metagenome | reverse complement strand
TTTATTTTTCAATTAAAAACCTGTCAATCTGAAAAACATTAATTCATTTGCTGATCCGTCGTCTCGTTCCTGTGTCAGCATAATTAACAGAGAGCCGTCATCTAAAAGCTGCATGTCTTCCAGCCATGGATAGCTGACACCGAATATGTCATCTGTAGAAATTGCACCTATGTGTGTTCCATCTTTTGCCCAAAATTGTATTTCACGCATATTTCCATCTGTAGCCACAAAACCATTTTCTGTTTCCGCCATACCTGTAATGGAACCGAGCTTGTCCTTAGAACTGATGTCTTCTCCGCCTAGTTTCAAAAGCTGATTGCCTTCATAATCATAGACAATAATTTTTGTACCTTCATCTTCCGCAGCCATGGAACCGGCAACCATAATATGACTATTCGTGATCTGTACGTCATCTAACATGGAAAATGGTCCCTTGCGTTCTTCATCATTGTTTAATCCGGTCAGTATCCACGGCTCAGCCGTCAGGTTACCATCTTGATTTGCAATCTTCTGAGTATCACTGTTCACCCAGAAACTGATTCCCCATTCTCCGGATGGATGCATATTCAGATCTCCGTCTACTGTTGTCTGAAGTGCCTTTTTCCCATCTTTTACGCCAATTACATCTCCGATTCCCGGCGAAAGATATAACATTCCACTGTTGTCTCCGGACAAATATTCACAATCATCGTCTAGTTCCATCGAAGAAACGAATTTGAGTCCGCTTTCTGAATATTCATAAGTATCCAGTTTGTTCTCCAGCAAATGGAATACCTGATTGCCCTGTTTTACAAACTGATGTTCCATGATCTGCATGACACCCTGTGCTTCTTTAAACGGAATATATTCCGGAACGATTGTATAAGAACCTACCATCTGCTTTGCCAATACAGGTTCAAGAGGCTCTCCCTCCCATGGCCATGGTGCGTCTTTATTTCCTTCATCCTTTAATTTCAGCACAATTCCTTCCAGCAGTTCTTTGTCAGAATCATCTATTTCCTGTCCCTTTACTCTGATATCATAGGATGTACCAGACTTTTCATGGCGATACATATACGTTTTCTCTACGGAATTACCTTCCGGCATTGCTGTATATTCTGCATTTCCTATTGTTACAGTGTCCATTTTCCCTTTTGCATATGTCTCTAAATCCACGCCGAAGTCAACTAAACTATTTCGATATTTATAGGAATCCTCCTTTGTTGCTTCTATATAAATGACATTCTCGGATTCATCTACTGTATCTCCATCAAAAAATCTAACGTAAGAATATTCTTCATCTTCCCTCATATTCTCTTTATCGTAGTTCCATGCCTTCGGATAATACACTGTAAATAAACTTAATTTAAGACTTTCTCTGTCTTTAAATTCTGTTTCTTCCTGCTCTACTTTTTCCGATTTTTTATTCTCCGGATTCTTTTTTTGTCCACATGCCGCTATCATCATCATGCATGCCATGATACACAGCACACACCACAATTTCTTTTTCATGGTATCTTCCCTCCCTTCACGCTTTCCATATCCGTTTCAGCTATTCACCGTCACTTTTCACACAATGAAATGTGTAGTAGTCTTCGTCATTACTGTAATCTACTTTCAACGTGCCATCGTCATTTATCGCCACTGAGAGAGATGGGTTATCTGATTCAATCGCACAATACCCCAGTGCAACTGACCATGGGAATGTCCCTATCTCTTCTCCTTTATAAATAACTGTTACATTACGGTCATTTTTGAAATCAAGACGCAGTGCATCATTGATGTTGTCTACTCCTTCCATAGAAGTCTGCGGTCCGTCTCCTAAAAGTTCTTCTACGCTTTCAGAAGTCCACTTACCTATGACTGCACTTTCCTCCTCTGTCAGATAGAGCGAAGGATCCATTGCATCGGTTCCATCCTTTGCAAAAATCACCTTTACTCCCATCTCCAGCATGTCGTCAAAAGAAATGATATCTTTTCCGATGGTTCCCACCATTTTTTCTCCTTCGATGCTCAAGGTAAACTGATCATCTTCGACAGACCATTTTCCATTTCCGGTAGTGTCTCCGACTGAAAAGGATACTTTTCCGCCATTTTTCACTTCAAATTCAAAATCACCACCGAAAGTTTCATCTACACTGACGGATATTCCCATCATTTGAGCGGAGACCGCTACCCATTTCCCTTCATACGGGTTCTTCTCTCCTGTTTTTCCGGAGCCTCCACAACCGGTCAGTGCTGCCATACTGATGATAAACACTAATCCTAATAACAAATTCAACTTTTTTCTCATAAGCCTCTTCCCTTTCAACTACTTCTTATCTGCAAAAAACGGAGTCAGCAATTCTGCCACCTTGCTGATTGGCATTGTCTGTAAGATCACCTTTCCCGGTCCTTTAACAACAGTATTAAAAATGCCCTCTCCTCCGATCAGCATATTTTTTACTCCTTTTACGGTTACAATATCCATCGTACAGGTTTCTTCCATTGCCGCTAAGTACCCGGTACTGATCACCATTTCCTGTCCGGCACTCAGATCATATTCCTCTGCATGTCCGTCAATTTCTACAAATGCAGTTCCATTTCCGCTCAATCTCTGCATAATGAAACCTTCTCCGCCAAATATGCCTTTTCCTAATTTTTTCTGGAAATGCATGGACAGTTCCACGCCTTCTTCTGAAGCAAGGAATGCGCTTTTCTGCACAATCATGGAGTGACCGTTGCTAATCTCCAGTGCTTTGATCGCTCCCGGAAAACTTGATGCAAATGCAATCATTCCGTCTGCACCTTCTGCGGTATATCTGTTTTGAAACGCAGAATCACCAGACATCATTCTGCCGAACATTTTCTTCATTCCTCCACCAGAAATCGTCTCCATTTTCATGTTCGGGCTCATCCAGCTCATACTTCCGCTTTCTGTGATCATAGATTCTCCTGCTGCTAATTCACATACGACAACTGGTAAATTTCCTCCCAAAATCTCATATTTTTTCATAGTAAAGTTCTCCTTTCTTTTTCGTTTTCATCCTACAACAGTACCTTTTTCATTAAGTTTTGCGGCACATTGCACACACATATCCAGATCATCACAGATCAAAAAGCAATGGTCACATACAAGGCGCTTACATATCGGACAAATATTAAAGATTTCTTTCGCCTGATTCAATGCTTTTTGAAATGCTAAATTCTTTTCCCGGTCATAAAGCGTATCATAAATAATCTTCCGATTTTCATTTTCCGGTTTTTTCCCCGCTTTGGAAAAACGAATTGGTGTGCTTTTCCATACTGTTTTACATTCCATGCAGCATAGTGAAAAGCAAAACTCATCCGGTGTAGAACAATCTATTAAATCCTTTTTCGTAATATATTCCACATTTCAACCTCCTTGTTAACCTCCTTGCTCTATCACCATCCCACTCTCAGTTCTCCCTCCTTATCCATTTCCTTTATTTTTTTCTTTTATCGGGCGGCCACCATTTCGTAATGAAAGCGTAGCAGATACGGAAAGCAAATACTATGGTCGCCATTCGTATATTTTGCTTATTTTCCAAAATACGAACGATTAGTATACCATATATAGTGTTTCATTTTTATTCATCTACTATATACGCGCAATCTCTTTTTGTAAAAATGTAAACGATATCTGTCGGTCAAACTAAAAAAGAGCCTGTACAGACTCTTTTTCTTTTACTCAGTTCTATTATATGTCAGCTTATCTAACTGATCGCATTTTCGAAACAACTCAATATACAGCATTAATTCCTCTCTGACGGTTATTCCCAGTTTTCGATTCATATTTGTATTATGCTTTCTCGCTGTTCCAATACTGATATAAAGCAATGAAGCAATCTCCTGTATCGTATATCCATCAACATAATACTGAAGAACCATCCTCTCTGACGGAGTCAGAGTTTCCACACGCAAAGCAAACGCCTTGAGCATTTCTTCTATATTCGGAGGAATGCCTCCATTTTCCAGTTTCTCCGTATTTCTTTTTTTCTGCATAAAATCAACCAGTGCATCCACTTCTGAAATTCCTGATAAATTTTCATCCGTCAGCGTATCCTCCTGCAGTGCTTTTAAACTCCGAAGAATCGGCTTCACAAAACGATGGGACATACTGACAGAAACAACCAATAATAAAATCAGGAATAACAACGTACCGATGATCCAGTCCCTTCGATTGTCCGCTGTTAATTTTTCATAATTCGCTTCTGATATCAATGTCAGTACCGCAAGCGGCATCCCATTACAGCTCTTCAATTCAAGCAGTTCATGCCTGCCTATATAATTCCCGAAAGCGGTAGAATATGTATTATAATATTTTCCTTTCTTCACTGTCATCGTTCCTGATGGTGAAAGATACGTTTCTTTTGTATCTCCGAACATCGCCTTATCCAGATAGATGTTTCCTTTTTTGTCCATAGGAGCCAGTACTGTCACTATATTCCCACAGGAACCTTCCACCATAGGATAAGACAGCCTGAAATACAGATTACTCATCTCCATACCGCACAAACCGCGTACTTTTCCGGTACTGTCTAAAACCGGGACATATAAAAGCTGCACATCCTCCCATGTATCACTCAGCTCCAGCCGGTCTGTCCACAGGCAGCTCTCTACCAGCCGGTTTCCATCAAACTGCATAATCTGTTCATAACCCGACAATGCGGACGTATCAAATTCTAAATTCCAACGGTTATGGAGCTGTACCTGCTCTGCTCTTGCAATATCAGCATTTCCCCTGAAAAAAACTACGTGCTGTTTGCTTGTATTTACTGCCTTTAAATCAGACAGGCGCAGGTAGATTCCCATGCGTGATGTATCTGCATATTCCGTCTTCGTATTTACCGTTGCATCCAATACAACAAAAACTCCACTGCAATACTTCACATCCAATGCAGATTTCAAGGAGGGATACAGCGCAGACTCTAACTCCATGATCAACTGAGGATTATCATTCAAATCTGAAAATGTCTTTCCATTGGCTGTCAGGCATTGATTCAATTCTTTTGTAATATCTTCCGATAAAGAAATACTTCTTGCCATCATAATGTCGGTCTGCTCTGTCATCGCTGACAACGTATTCTTCTGCTGGGCAGACAACATTTCCCGTACTTTAAAATCCATTCCCGGAAGAACTCCAATAATACTCAGTAACAGAACTGTCGCTAAAAAAAGTGTTAAAATCACCACGCACCAATAAACAATCAGTCTTTGCTGCATACGGATGCCTTGTCTCTTTATTCCTTTTATAATCTTCCGGAAATTTATTCTCTTTTCTCCCATATGTCAGCCACCTCTTTTGCCGATCCGGCAGACATTATTGTGTGTATGCTGCTTTGAAATCCTCTAATGTCTCTGAAACAAGTTTATCCATATCTTCCGGATGTTCCAGCCACTCCAACCGCTTTACTGACAAGGTTTGCCTGATAAGTTCTTCGAACTTTGTTTCCATATCCAGATAGGAATCCAATTTCGGAGCAGTATAAAATGTATAGTTCTCCTGCGTCTTTAAAAAAGCCTGATACAGGGATACATACATCGGATCACTTAACTTCTCGATCGCCTCCGGAAGATAAACATCGAAAGCCTCCTGTTTTACCGGCATATATCCAAGACTGGTCACAAATTCCACATTCTTTTGGGCCTCTGTCAGCCATTTAAGAAACGTAATACAGGCTTTTTCTTTTTCCGGTGTAGATTTCACCGTACAAATGCCGGCACCTCGCTGCATGACCATCGTTTCTCCCCTGGAAAATACAGGACATGGCATGGAAACAATCTCTACTTTTTCCGATGTGTTATCCGCATACGTAACTTCGTCTGAATAATATAACACGCTGGCTGACGAAGCCACCGATACAATCGAATCTCCCGTTCGCAAAGGTTCCGTTGCATAACCGCTGCGAAGCCATACTCCTCCGGACAGTGCCGCTTTTGCATAAGGTTCCCATACTGTTTGAAATTCCGGTCCGAAAGCCAGATTTTCTCCCTTAAAGAAATTTTCACCCAGAGATTCTACACCTACCTGAAAATAGTTAAAATGATAATCATGAACGAAAAAATTCTTTCCATCACCAGGAACGTCCGGCGTCTGGTTGTCTGTCCATGCAGCATATTGTTCTGCCATTGCGAAGAGTCCTTCCCATGTTTTTAAATCTTCTATCTTCGCTCCTGTTTCTTTCGCGAAACGATCAAATGCTGTTTTATTGATAAACATAACTTCCGTTGATTTTGCTACCGGCAAAATGGAAAGTCTTTCATGAATGACACCTTCTTCCAAAAAAGCCGGAATAAATTCGTTCAGTTCTTCTTCTGTAAAATAATCATAATAATCTACAAGTTCCGTATCATCCGGCATCGCCAGAACTGTTTTAGGATAGGAAACAAACATATCCGGCAGTTTAGAAGCTCCCGGATCTCCAAATGCAGATGCCAGTACATTTTCATGTATCGTATTCGTATTTGTAACACTGCCAACCTGTACCCGGATATTTTTCTCTTTTCCAATCGTTTCATTAAATTCATCAATCAGATCGTTTAATGGCGATTCTGTCTGTCCGCCATATACATGCCATAATGTAACGGTTACCGGATCTTCGTTTTTCTTCTGCCCACATCCTGTAAAAACTATGACCGCAATCATTACCGGGAACAGGCAGATTTTTCTCATAATATATCTCATATTATTTTTCTCCCTTTCAGACAGTATCTTAATAAACCATCCGACATCTCAACAAAAACAAGATCTTAGGATTAAGACACTTTTACACAGTATATGATAACGGTTTTCAGCGATTTAGACACTCCCCATGTGGGTAGTAAAATGCTATTTCTAAAATCCGTTTATAATCAGGTTTTTCTTTGTAACAGCTACCGCCAATTTCGTTTTGGAATCAAAATTCGTTTTCTGCAGCATATTCTTGATATGCCATTTTACAGTCTCCGGTGATATACCCAAACTTTCTGCAATTTTTTTATAGGATTCTCCTTCCACCACTAAGCGCAGAACTGCTAATTCCCCAGGTGTAAAATCACAGCTTTTCGCTGTTCCGATCATCACAACCGGCGGAGCATCCGGATACACGCTCTCCCCTTTCATCGTACGATCCATAACCTCCAACAGTTCCTCTTTACCGGCATCTTTATACCAGAAGCTTTCTACTCCCGCTTTGCGCGCCCTGTCAATAAAACTGCACTCTACTAAAGAAGTCACGATAATTATTTTTATCTGAGGCATGGTCCTTTTAATCTTCTCTGCTGCCACAAGACCACTCTCATCATTCTCCGTACAGACATCCATCAAGACAAGTTCACACCTGCTCTGCCTGCATACAGTCTCTGCCATAGCTGCGTTTGTGATGGAAGCCTCCAGACAATATCTCCCACTGGACTGAATATAATTTTCCATATCTTCCCGAGCCATACGCTGGTCTTCCACGATTAATACCCGTATCATCTCCGCACCTCCTTTGGTATCTTAACGATTATCGAAAATTTTGACTCCGCACAGATTCTTAATGTACCTTCACATTGCTCCACCCTTTTTCGTATACCGGATAATCCTCCTCCTTCTTTGACATTCTTCTCCGTTTTTTGTCCATTATCTGTGATTACTATAATCCACTCTTGTTCCTCACTGCCGGATTTTACATACAGTTCGCTTGCCCCGGCATGGCGGACACAATTGGAAAGCGCCTCCAAAAGTATTGTATCCATCAGTTCGGAAATATGAGATTCCCAGACTTTTTCTCCTGTATAAATGATTTTCACACCCAAAATCTCCGCTCTTTCCTGCACCTGCCTGTGCAGTTGTTCGCCTTCCACAGACTCGTTATCTTTATTCAGCAAATCTAATGTCTGCTTCCATTGCGAACGGAAAATATCCCGGTCTGCTTCTGATTCCCGCAGCAACATCCGCTGTGCCGCCAGGACACTATATCCCAGATTATCATGCACTCTCATTTTCATAGATAACATTTCTTCTTCTCTGGTCAGAGTTATTACATTCTTAGAAAGTTCTTTCATAGCCACAGACATTTCCTGAAGTTTCTGATTTTCTTCCTTCAGCAACACTTTGTTCCGATATAATTCCGACACTTCAGAAGCAAGAAATTGAAAAAATCGATCTCCGGCTGTCGTAGCAATCTCTTTCTCTGAAAATTTCCACACGCTTCCATCCGCAAAGCAGTATACTTTCAGATCAACATCATAAAATACATTTTCTTTCAGAGGATGTTCCAGTGCTTCCTTCAGTTCTGTAATATTCTGTATATCTCTTCCCGCCAGATTCTGACAAATTTGATACATTTTCCGATTCATCAGTTTAGGCATTCCGTTCCCATCAAAAAAAACAATTCCGCTCGGCAAATTGTCCAGACTTTCCTGAACTGCATTTTCCCTCAGGCAGTTCTTGCGGTACTTATGAATTCCAAAGATCTTCATTCCTACATATAAAAAACCACAAATTCCCATAACAATTAAAATCACATATGGTATTTTAAACATCCGTTGCCGCGCACACAAACCGGATGTTATAAGAAAAATAACTATAAGCAATGCACTATCCTGCAGCAACATCTTTCTTTGTCTTTTTCCTGTTCCTTCATAAATAACCAGAATCATATACAGCAAAGTCAAAAAAATAAAAAAGCAAATGATCGTAATCTGATACTCCGGCGAACAGTTTTCAAATGTTTTTATCATTTGCCGCCACCTCCTCCCGGAATCAGAGAAAGCAGCCATGCTCCGTCAAAATCCTGCTCCGCATAAGCTCCATATCGTCCGGCAATTTCCCGCAGATCTGTTTTACATTCCACACTCATAGACATGACGATCCGCTCCCCTCTGCGTTTCAGATTTACAGTAAATGCCGACAGATCTTCCAAAGATTCCTCAATGACTGCTTCAAAAAAATCATAAATCTGCATAGCATCTTCACTTCGTATTTCATCTAAAGCGCTGGAAAAGCCTGCCTCAACATGGTTCCATTCCAGATTCTTTATCGTTTCCCTGAAACATAACTCCAACTCTCTTATCGGAAATTTTACTGTCTGCTCCGCAATAAAAATAAGATTACTACGCCTTTTTATATAGGCTCCGATCACAACTATCTTCCCTAATATTTTTTTCCTTTCGTTCTCATCTTCTTCCATAGAATATGCTTCAATGAATTCCGTCAAAAGTGCACTCTGCCTTGCCGTCTGTTTCTGTATTTTATCATAAAGCTGATTCTTCACAGAAAGTTTTTCTACTTCTCTTTTTGTTCTCAGATTTTCTTCCTCAATCAGATTCGCATCCTTTAATTCTTCCTTCCTGTCTTCAAGCTCTCTTACGATTTCCTGTAATTCCGACAGGTTTTCCTTCCACAAGACATAGCCTCCCAAAATTGGTTTTCCCGACAGTCTGATCCCATTTTCCAACATGATCGGGCTTTGAACTACCTGTCTTACGATTTCCGGCGCAATATATTCCGAATCCTGCGATTGATAAATGTATTTTCCACTCTGATCTGTAATCTGTGCTGAAATTGTAGATGCTGCAAATAATTGTGCGTATCCTGTATTGGAAGGGATCAATCCGCACTGGATGCAGCTTTCAATGATCAAAGCAAACAAAAGGCATAATGCAGCCGTCATATCGCTTGAAAATATTTTCCAAAAGGGCAGATTCAGATAATAGGCAATGCCATAGACAACCGACAGTCCATAAGCACCAAAAGGCATCCAAAGCATTTTCTTGTTTTTAATTTTTCTGCACCTTAACAGAATAATCAAGAGAGCCACCAGCAGACAACCTAGATCCCAGGCGACTATAGCGTAATACATCGCTCCATATCCATAGACTCCTACTTTATAGGAAGCTGCTTCCCCCAGTCTCCCCTCCGGGAAAGTAAAAACTAACTGGTGCAGATCATTCGTTAATACAATCCCTATCAGAAACAATGCCGGACAAAACAGCAGACATCGTCTTTCCGGTAATTTATAATTCTCCGGCTGCCGTATATAAAATGCCAGATAAAGACTGACCGTAGGGAGTAACAGCATAGGAATATAATAAAGATACCAGGCATAGCGCAATGCTGTCGGCATCTCATACGGTATTTCAAATTTACACATACGAATGAGCATCCAAAAAACTATCATCGCTGCAATCATTATTAAACAACGACGGGGTTCCTTTTGGATAATTCTCTTTTGAAAAGAAACCGCCCATACCAGATAAAGTCCTATATAAATAAAAGGCCTTAAAAGGTGACAAACAGATTGCAGATAAGGATTGGTGAAGGACACATAATGCAGCAGAACGGCCACACCTACGCATAGTGCCACACTTCCAATGTATACTGTAAACTTCTTTTTCTCTGACACGGTGCGTACTCCTTCCTGTTATATTTTGCACTATATCTTTTTTTACAGTATATCACATTCTCCATTCCGAATTATATCTTTTATTTCTCTGGTGTATGTACAAAACTCGACTTTGCCATCACAGCTATATCTCCAACTACATTTTTTAATGCAATGCTTTGGTTGGACAGACCTTTGTGCATTCGTAACAGAGTATACACTCCGTTCCTCTCTTTCGCTTGCGGGATTCCTTATTAACCTCCACATTCATTGGGCAGACACGCAGACATTTCCCACAATGAACACATTTGCTTTCATCGCAGTGAACACGCAGGATTGAAAAATAGCTCATTGGCTTGAGAAATACCGTAACCGGACACAGATACTTGCAGAATGCACGATTATCTTTGAATATAAAAGCCAACACAATGCCCACAATGTAGTAAAGTGCGTTTCCTACAAGGAACATCCAAAACATGATTTCCTCCAGATTTGCGACATTCATCAAAAACAGTCCGGAAACCAACGTCAGGGATAATGCAAACATCACATATCGCAGAACGCCCAGCTTTTCCTTTCGCGGTTTTTCCGGCTGTTTGTAAGGCAGAAAATCCAGCACCATAGCTGTCCAACAGGCATAGCCGCACCAGCCGCGCCCGAAAAACAGTGGACCGAATATCTTCGCGACTGCGTAGTGGATT
>OLQW01001405.1_pt1 | contig 11034 bp, 7 predicted proteins | sample 1672901 | NCBI WGS metagenome assembly OLQW01 (sample SAMEA3136735, study PRJEB25190) | human gut metagenome | reverse complement strand
ACAAGAAAGACCAGCAGGTCAAACTCCTTGGGGGTGAGCGGTGCCTCCTGCCCGGCAACCTTGACGCTGTGGCTGGCGGTGTCGATCGACAAATCACCGAAGGTATAGCTGCCGGCATCCTCCGCCGGCTTGGGCATTGTGCGCGCCAGCACCGCCTTGACGCGGGCTACCAGCTCCCGCGGGGAGAAGGGCTTGACCACATAATCATCGGCGCCGCTCTCCAGCCCGGCCAGCTTGTCATATTCCTCGCTGCGGGCGGTCAGCATGATGACCGGGGTCATGATCTTGCGGGTGCGCATCTCACGCAGGCAGGTCATGCCGTCCATAAACGGCATCATGATGTCCAAAATCACAAGATCAATGCCGCCCTGGCTCAGCACGCTCAGCGCGGCGGTGCCATCGCCGGCCTCCTCACAGGTGAAGCCGGCGTACTGCAGATGCTCCCGGATGAGGTCACGGATGCGCGGCTCGTCATCCACGATCAGAATTTTAGCCATGGGATTACCCTCCTTACACTCTCTATAATACCACAATACATCGCAAGCGTGGAAGAATTGTGAAAAAAATAAAAACTTTTCTAAAAAGATGTGAATAGAAAGCCGGCCCGCAGCGCCCGTTTGTAAAACCTGCCGTCAATTTGCGAAAGCTGTTGCATTTTGCGCCCCTGCGCGGTACAATGGCAACAGGAGCGTGATCTTGTATGAAAATTCTGCTTTGTGTTATCCTGCTGGTTGCAGCTCTTTTGCTGTTCGCCGTCTGGCCCGGCAAGCGCCGCGATGAGCTGCGCCTGCCGTTCTACGGGCGAAATTACGCCCACCGCGGCCTTTTCGGCAAGGACCAGTGCCCGCCGGAGAACAGCCTGCCCGCCTTTGCTGCCGCAGCGCAGAACGGCTACGGCATCGAGTTGGATGTCCAGTTTACATCGGACCATCGGCTGGTTGTTTTTCACGATGATACGCTGGACCGTATGACGCCGGCCAAGGGCTTTGTGCATGATATGGACTGGACGCATTTCTCCGCCCTGCCGCTGGCGGGCAGTGAGGAGCATCCGCCGCTCTTTGCCGATATGCTGCGCACGGTGGCCGAGGCCAACCCCGCCACGCCGCTGATCGTTGAGATCAAGAGCCGCAGCGAGTACAGCCAAACCTATCTGGAGGAGCTTTGCCGCGCGACCCTCGCAGAGCTCAAGACCTACCCCGGTCCCTACTGCCTTGAAAGCTTTGACCCCCGCGTGGTGGGCATCGTGCGGCGGCAGGCCATCATCCGCTACTGCTACGACAAGGCCCGCACCGAGGCCCGGAAGGCCCAGAGCGCCCCGGATGCCTGCCCCAAGGGCAGCCTTGCGGCGGGAGGGTAAGGCCCTCACCCTCTCAGTCAAAGCCTTGCGGCTTTGCCAGCTCCCCCGAAGGGGGAGCCCTTGGCATTGCGCAGGGCTTTTTCTCGTTATACTAACATTCATCATTGAAGTCATTGAAATCATTGCTCTTCATTGCCACCAGTCAATGACAATCAATGATAACCAATGATATCAATGATAATTATGTCTTAACGATAACTGTGCAGACACTGGAACCGAAGCATTGTGATCGGTTCGTTCCTGTCGAAAGTTATGCTTTCTCCCAGCGTTTCCATTGCTGTTATACCAATATCTAATGGTATCTCGTTCCCAAAGCATAGGTTGCAGCTCCTGAATACGCTTTGAAAGCATTTGCAGATTTGGTGCCAGCTCGGTATGGGCGTACCGCTGGCCCATCTCCATCAGGTTCTTGGAGTAGCCGCTCCACGTTCCATCCCCCTGCTGCAAGAGCACCCGCAGGGTCTTGACGATGGGCTCTGCCTCATACTCGGCCACCCGGCGCTGCGCGGCCAGCTGGGCCGCCGTGCCCTGCATGACCCAGCGGCAGCGGGCCTTATCGAAGCGGATGACCCGCTCGCACTGCTCGATGTCGCGGCCGGTGAGCAGAAAGCCTGCTTCATCGTCCATCCGGCTCTGCTTGTCCAGCACGATGGTGAAATCCGCCGCACCCAGGATGCCGGTGGAGCCGTTGATGTTGTCAAAGCTGTCCTCGGGGTTCTTGCTCTTGCGGGTGTGGTGCACCAGCAGCACGCAGATGCCCCGGCTGTCGGCAAAGGCCTTCAGCCTGCCCATGTAGTCGTAGTCGGCATCGTAGGCATTTTCAAAGGGCTTTGCCTTGGGCTTGATCTTGGATAAGGTATCGATGCAGACCAGATGGATGTCCGGGTTGGCATCCAGATACTCCCCCAGCATTTCCAGCAGGCCCTCGCCCAGCCGCTGGGCCTGAAACATAACGTGCATGTTGGCGGGGGCGGGCCTGCCCTCCAGCAAGCGGCGCAGGCGGGTCTGCATCCGGCTCTTGCCGTCCTCCAGGGCGAGGTAGAGCGTGCCGTGCTGCCGGGTGGGGAACCCCAGGAACGGCTCCCCCTGTGCCACGGCAAGGCAGAGGTCCAGCACCATCCAGCTCTTGCCCAGCTTGGGCTTAGCCACCAGCACCCCCATGCCCATGGGCAGCAGGCCCTCCACCACATGGCGGATGGGCGGCAGCACCATTTCAGACAGCTCCCGGGCCGACCACGCCTGCACCCCGGCAGGCTTTGCGGTCTCCGGCTCCGGGGCAGCCTGCTGCGGGGCGGCCTCCGGGTTGGTCAGGCTGTTGATGTAATCGGCGTAGTCCTCGCCGATGCGGGCCGCGAACGCCTCCTTTCCGATCTGCTCGTACTCGTCGGCCACACGGTCCTGCCAGCGCCGGAGCTTGAGCTCCAGTCCGTTCCAGAGCCGCAGTTCCCGGGCCCGCTCCTGCACCAGATGATACCGCTGGTTCTGGTCCGCAGGCAGGCCCCGGAAGGTAAACCAGAAGGTCAGCCGGGAAAAGAGCTTCTCCTCAGTGTCGGCCTTGTCCAGCCACCGCAGGAAATCGTTCTCGTCCGCCGGGCTGAACTGCTTTGCCTCCCGCCAGTTCCCCACTGCTTCCTTCATTTCGTTCATGGAAACACCTCTTTCTTTTGCATTACACAGCGTTGTTTTGTTACCCAAAGTGTAACATCTTTTGGTTGTATCGTCAACGAGTATGTTCCGGCGATTTTTCGCGCGAAAAATGCGAAAAAAGAGGGAGAAAATAAGAAAAGCCCCCGCTCACCAGAGCGAAGGGCCGGAAACCTTTCCTTTTACCCTGCGTGCAGGGCATCATTTTTTGCCAGCAGGTAAACGCAGTACTGATTCATGCTGATGCCCTCCCGCTGGGAATGCTCCGCCAGAGCGCGGTGCAGGCTGCGGGGCAGGCGGAGCTTGAACTGCCCGGAGTAATCCTCCAGACTGTCCGGCTTCGGAATGGATACGCCCTCTTCCAGTGCGGCCTCCAGCCAGACCCTCTTAGCATCCCGGGCATTCTCCACAGCGCTTTCAATGGTCTCGCCGCAGGTCAGGCACCCCGGAAGATCGGGATAGGAGACAACATAGCCGCCCTCTTCCCTGTCCTCTACAATCTCCATCCGATACGGAAGGGCCAGATATTCATTCAGCGTTTTCATCGTTTTTCGCCTCACTCTCTACGATCTGACGCACCATTTCCACATATACTTTCTTGATCGGTTCGTGCTTTGGTATCGTAATGGGCATACAGCCTGCTTTGCGGAAGGTATAGTGGCTGCTCCCGCTCCGGGGAGCTGTCATCTCATAGCCGCAGCTTTCCAGCACCTTGCGCAGCTCATCAAACCGCAGGTCCTTGGAAAGCGCACAAATGCGTGCCAGCAGCTTATCCCATTGAGACATCCTATATTCCTCCGTCCATGTGGTGTCGTATGTGGTGTCATCTTCATTATATGCGGACTTATGAAAAAAGTCAAGCGGAGCGTTTGAAAGTCCCCCTTATCGTACCCTGTATCTGGTATACTTCTCTTGTCGAACAAAACAGGAGCGGCCCGGAGGCGGGCCGCAGGAACAGGAGGGAACACCATGAGTGAGTACGAGATCCGATCTGTAGGCGGCCATGTGGAGGTTTATACCCGGGGCGGGGTGTTCCTCTTCTCGGCGGACACGGTACGGGAGGCCATGGAGGAGCTGGACGAGGCCGCATGACATATTCCCGGCAGTTCCCGGAAGCATGTCAGGAGCGTGCGGGGAAAGTTCAAATGTAAAATACCTGTAAAATATAAGAAAAGAACAGTTGATAAAAGGACAAAACGGCGCGGAAATGCAGTAAAAATGCAAAAAACATGTAAAATAACGCTTGTTGTCCGGGGGAGTTCAATGCTATAATAAAAAGGACGGCGTTCAGGGCAGGAAGCCCCGGGCGGCCGTCCTTGGTTTGTTGTAAGAGCAAAAGGAAGTTTTTAGGAGTATCGAGATGGATATCACACACATCACCTCATTGTTGGGCGGTATTGCGCTGTTCCTCTATGGTATGTCGATCATGGGTGCCGGCCTGGAAAAGCTGGCGGGCGGCAAGATGCAGGGCGTGCTGCAAAAGCTGACCTCCTCCACCATCAAGGGTGTCATTTTCGGCACCCTCATCACCGGCGTGATCCAGTCCTCCGCAGGCACAGTCGTCATCTGTGTCGGCCTTGTCAACTCTGGCATTATGACCCTGACGCAGTCGGTGGGTGTCATCATGGGTGCAAACATTGGTACCACGGTCACCGGTCAGCTCATCCGCATGGCGGATATCTCGGGTGAAAGCCTTCTGCTGACCCTCATCCAGCCCAAGACGTTTGCGCCGGTGGTGGCATTTGTCGGCTGCATTTTTTATGTGTTCCTGCGCAACGCCAAAAAGAAGAACATCGGCCAGATCATGCTGGGCTTCGGCATCCTGTTCACGGGCATGAGCCTGATGGACACCGGCGTGTCCCCTCTGCGGGAGAGCGCAGCCTTTCAGGAGCTGTTCGTCAGCATGACCAACCCCGTGCTGGGCGTGCTGGTGGGCATGGTCGTCACCGTCATCATCCAGTCCTCCTCGGCCTCGGTGGGTATCCTGCAGGCCTTGTCCAGCACCGGCCTTGTCACCTTTGGCAGCGCCATCCCCATCATTCTGGGTGCCCACATCGGCACCGCCTTTACCCCGCTGCTGACCATCGGCGGCTCCTCCAAGGACGGCAAGCGCGCCGCCCTGATCCACCTGTATTTCAACATCATCGGCAGCTTTGTGCTGCTGGGTGCCATCTACGCCGTGCGGTACACCATCGGCATCCCGGTGTGGGGCGACGTAATGAACAAGAGCACCATTGCAAACATCCACACCCTTTCCAGTGTGGCGGCCATGCTGTTGTTCCTGCCTTTCAGCAGTGTGCTCTCCAAGCTGGCCATGCTCACCGTGCCCAACAGTGCCGAGGAAGCACAGGAGATGAGTATGCCCGTGCTGGATGAGCGTCTGTTCAAGAGCCCGGCCGTGGCCCTGCAGCAGGCCAAGAGCGCCGTGGTTAAGATGTCCCGCCGTGCCGCCCGCAACGTCAGCCTCTCCACTCCCCTGCTGCTCAAGATGGATGAGGACGTGGTGAGCGCCATCAATGTGCGGGAGAACCTCATTGACCGGATGGAGGTGGAGATCTCCAACTACCTCATCAAGATGACCGACCAGGAGCTGGGCGACGACGAGAGCCACGCCGTGACCGAGCTGCTGAACTTTGTCACCGAGTTCGAGCGCATCGGTGACTACGCCGTGAACATTCAGGAAAAGGCTGTGGAGCTCTACGAGAAAGAGGCCTCCTTCAGCGACATCGCCAAGAACGAGCTGAAGCTGCTGGATTCCGCGCTGGAGCAGATCCTGACCCGCACCAACGATGCCTTTGAGAACGATGACATCGCGCTGGCCCGTCAGGTGGAGCCGCTGGAAGAGGTCATCGACATTCTGGTGGAGAAGCTCCGCGACGGCCACATCAAGCGCCTGAAGGATGGCATCTGCTCCATTGATACCGGCGTGGTATTCCTGGATGTGCTGAACAATGTGGAGCGCATCTCCGACCACTGCTCCAACGTGGCGGCCCGTCTGGTGGGCACCAGCGAGGGCGATGACTACGATTCCCACACCCTCAAGAGCCTGATGCACCACAACCCCAGCAAGGAATACTCCCTCATGTACGAGGAGTGCTGCAAGGAGTACCTGACCCCGCTGGCCGCGATGGAAAAGGAAGCGTAAAGGGGCCAATGCCCTGCTGCTCAGATATTGTAGCAAAATCGCAAAACCTCTGCAAAGACATTACGTCAATGCAGAGGTTTTTTCGTTGCCAATTGTCTAACTTTATGGTATTCTGTAAGTGTCGGCCTTCCGACACCATTTTATGGTGAAGGAGGTGATAACCCGTGGAGCTGTTATTCTCATTCATACTGTCCGTCGCAGCAGGCGTAACGAGCAATTACATCTGCAAGTGGCTTGACGCTCAGTTCAAGGCCGGTAAGCACTAACCCCTAGGCAACAGGAAGCCCCTTCGGTATTGAGGGATACCGGAGGGGCTTCTTGTTGCATTTGGTGAACCCGTGAAGAGTTCACATTCTCATTCACATCTTTATTATATGCCGCCTTCCCCCAAAAGTCAAGGGGTCAGAAGAAGCTCACCTGGCTGCTTTCGGGCAGGTCTGCCAGCACACCGGCGGTGCGCAGGCTTTCCAGCACGGCGCTGGTCACGCCGGTGGCCTGCTGGAGCTCCTCCACGGAGATATACTCCTGCCCGTCGATGGTGGCACGCTCCAGCGAGGCAGCGGCAGTGCCGCCCACGCCTTTCAGGGCACAGAAGGGCAGGCGCACCTTGCCATCCTCCACAATATACTTGTTGCCGCGGCTCTTGCCCAGCTCGATGGGCAGGAACGCATACCCGCGGGACAGCATCTCGTTGACCAGCTGCAGGCTGACCAGCACGTCCTCGTCCTTGGCGTTCTTCTCCTCTTTCAGGCGGCGCTTCACCGCCTCCATGTGGGCGCGGGCCACAGCCGCACCGCCCACAGCGGCCTCATAGTCGATATCATCGCCGCGCACGGTGAAGTAAACAGCGTAGAACTCTGCCGGGCGGTAGAGCTTGAACCACATCAGCCGGATGGCGCTCATCAGGTAGGCCACAGCGTGGGCCTTGGGGAACATATACTTGATCTTGCGGCAGGACTCGATGTACCAGTCCGGCACCTCATGCTCCCGCATGGCTTCCTCCCAGCCGGGCTTGAAGCCGCCCTTGGCCACCTTGCCCTTACGGACAGCCTCCATGATATCAAAGGCCATCTTGGGCTCCAACCCCTTGCGCAGCAGGTAGAGCATGATGCTGTCACGGCAGCCGATAACCTCCGCGATGGTGCAGGTGCCGCTGCGGATCAGCTCGTCGGCGTTGCCGGTCCAGACATCGGTGCCGTGGGACAGGCCCGAGATCTGGATCAGCTCCGAAAAGTTCCGGGGCCGGGCCTCCACCAGCATTCCGCGCACGAAGTTGGTGCCCATTTCCGGGATGCCAAAGGTGCCGGTCTGGCTGTCGATCTGCTCCGGGGTCACGCCCAGCTCCTCCGGGCTGGTGAGCAGGCTGTACACCCGGGGGTCGTTCATGGGGATGCTGTCCACGGGGATGCCGGTGTACTCCTCAAAATACTTGTAGAAGGTGGGCATATCGTGGCCCAGCTCGTCCAGCTTGAGCAGGGTATCGTGGAGGTACTTGAACTCGAAATGCGTTGTGAGCAGGCCGCCTGCCACATCATCCGCCGGGTGCTGGATGGGGCAGAAATCGTAGATCTCGTAGGTATCGGGCACAACCACCATGCCGCCGGGGTGCTGGCCGGTGGTGCGCTTGACACCGGTGCAGCCCAGGGTCAGGCGGTTCTCCTCGGCGTGGTTGACGGTTTTGCCGCGGGCCTCCAGATACTTTTTGACGTAGCCGTAGGCGGTCTTGTCCTGAATGCCGGACACCGTGCCCGCCTTGAACACATTGGCCTTGCCGAACAGCTCCTCGGTGTAGCGGTGGACGTTGGACTGATACTCGCCCGAGAAGTTCAGGTCGATATCCGGTTCCTTGTCGCCGTAGAAGCCCAGGAAGGTCTCAAAGGGGATGTCGTGGCCGTCCACCAGCATCCGGGTGCCGCAGTGGGGGCAGTCCTTATCGGGCAGGTCAAAGCCGTCGTCCACGCTGCCGTCGGTGATGAACTCGCTGTACTTGCACTTGGGGCAGCGATAGTGGGGCGGCAGGCTGTTGACCTCCGAAATACCCGAGAAGTGGGCCACGGCAGAGGAACCCACCGAGCCACGGCTGCCCACCTGATAGCCGCCCGCGTTGGAGTAGGCCACCAGCTTGACGGCAATAACGTACAGAACAGCGTAGCCGTGGCCGCAGATGGAGTCCAGCTCCTTTTTCAGGCGGTCCTCCACGATCTTGGGCAGGGGGTCGCCGTAATCCCGCTTGGCGTGTTCCCAGGTGGCATCGCGCAGCTGCTGCTCCGCACCTTCGATGCTGGGCGGGTAGGTGCCGCGCGGAATGGCCCGCACGTTGTTGTCGATGGTGGCCGCGATCTTGCGGGGGTTGGTCACCACGATCTCGTAGGCCTTTTCCTTGGGCAGGTAGCTGAACTGCTTCAGCATATCCTCAGTGGTGCGGTAGAACAGCGGAGGCTGGGTGTCCGCATCCTTGAAGCCGTTGCCCGCCTGCAGCACCGTGCGGTAGATGGCATCCTCCGGCTCGGTAAAGTGCACATCGCCGGTGGCGATGACCGGTTTGTGCAGGTCCTCGCCCAGCCGGATGATGGTGCGGTTGAAGTCCTTGATGACTTCCTCGCTCTCCACCTTGCCGTCCCGCACCATATACTCGTTGTTGCCCAGGGGCTGGATCTCCAGCACGTCGTAGTAGGAGGCGATCTTCTTCAGTTCCTCGTAGGAGCGCCCCTCCACAACGGCACGGTAAAGCTCGCCCGCCTCGCAGGCGCTGGTCAGGATCAGGCCGTCGCGGTACTTGTTCAGCAGGCTGCGGGGCACGCGGGGCTTCTTGAAGAAGTAGTTGACGTGGGCCTCGCTCACGATCTTGTACAGGTTCTTCAGGCCCATCTGGTTCTTGACCAGAATGATGAGGTGGAAGTACTTCTTTTTCAGCACCTCCCGGTTGCCGCCCAGACCGGTGTTGATGCCCTCCACGGTGGTGACCTCTTTCTCGGCAAGGTCACTGAGCATGACGCAGAAGATGCGGCCCAGCGCGGCGGAGTCCTCGCAGGCGCGGTGGGCCTCGTAGCTGGGCAGCTCCAGATGCTTGTTGATGGTCCCCTGCTTGTAGTTGTGCAGGCCCGGGTACATGGCCTGGGCCATGGTCAGGGTGTCGATATAGGTCGGCTCAAAGGAAATGCCGCTGCGCTTGGCGGCGGCTTTCAGGAAGCGGATATCGAACGCATGGGCATTGTGGGCCACCAGGATGCGGCCATCCGCGAACCGGAGAAAGGCTTCCAGTGCTTCCTTCTCCCCGGGGGCATCGGCCACCATCTCGTTGGTGATGCCGGTCAGCTCTGTGATCTTGGGGGTGATGGGCTTGCCCGGCTTGACAAAGGTGTCGAACTCCTCCACCACTTCCCCGTTCCGCACGATCACCGCGCCGATCTCGGTCAGGTACTCCACGCCGGGGTCCAGGCCGGTGGTCTCGGTGTCGAACACGCAGAACTCTCCGTCCAGCGGCTGGTCCTTCACGCCGTAGACGCAGGGCACCATATCATCCACAAAGTAGGCCTCGCAGCCGTAGATCAGCTTGAAATCCGGGTCGCTCTTGTGGATCTCGTCGGTGGCCAGCATGGCCTCCGGGTAGCCCTGACAGACACCGTGGTCGGTGATGGCAATGGCAGGGTGGCCCATCCGGTGGGCCAGCTTGACGATGCCGCCCGGGTCGCAGAAGGCATCCATGCTGGACAGCTTGGTATGCAGGTGAAGCTCCACCCGCTTTTCCGGGGCGTTGTCCTCCCGCTTTTTCCGTTCCACGAACAGGACATCGTAGGGGTAGACGATGTAGTCGTGCTCGTACTTGTCGTAGGTGCAGTCGCCGCGCACCAGCAGGGTGGTGCCCTTGGCGATGTTCTCCCACTTGGAGCAGTCCTCCCCTTCCTGCGCGCGGATCTTCAGGTTGATGGAGCCGGTGTAATCGGTGATGGACACCGTGTAGATCTTGCGGTAGTTGCCCTTGACCTCGGTAAAGAACACGTCGCCCCAGATCACGCACTTGCCGCCCTCGCCGCCCAGGTCCTTGAGGGGGGTGAGGTTCTTTGGGGTGAACATCTTGCCGTGGAAAATGGTCACGGGCTTGTCGGTCAGGTCAAGGCCCTCCACCTTGATGGAGGGGGCGGTGTTCTTTTTCTCGAACTTGACCACCGGCGGGGCGATCTTGCGCTCCAGCTTTTCCTCCATCTGGCGCTGTTCGGCCTCGCCCACCGCGCTTGTCAGGGTGACTTTGGGCCTGACACCGGTGTGGGCGGCAACGCGGTCCGCCAGCAGGCGCTCAAACTCCATCTCCTGCAAAAACTTGGTACCGTGGCAGACCCCCACCGTGATGTTCTGGCCGGTGATGGTGATCCGGCACCGGTCCAGAAAGCCGTTGATGGGGATGCCGTCCCGCTTCATCTCCTCCATCAGCTCCCGCAGGGCGGCTTCGTCCAGCGTGGCATAGCCAAAGAGGTTGTTGATCTTCAGTTCAAAGCCCTCATAATCCGGCTGCAGGGAGGCCAGCAGTCGGGCGCACAGCCCCTTGTCCAGCGGGGCGGCACTGCGCAGGGTAAAAACGACCTGCCGCTCCTGCCGCAGCATCCGGGCATGCTCCACGATCACGCGCCCGAAACTGGCCGCGAAATCCGGGTCCGCCATGAACTGCGGCCATAGCTGAGATACAAGTGGTGTCACGATGGGTTACTCCTTTTGATGTTATTTCCGAACCTCTCAGGCGCTTCGCGTCTGCGCCCTCTCCGTCATCCCTGCGGGATGCCACCTCTCCCAAAGGGAGAGGCAATTGCGGCATGACCTTTAGGGGGTGCTGACGGTATCAAACCTCTCCGTCAAAACCTATCGGTTTTGCCACCTCCCCTAGTAGGGGAGGCCT
>OLQW01001402.1_pt1 | contig 11067 bp, 10 predicted proteins | sample 1672901 | NCBI WGS metagenome assembly OLQW01 (sample SAMEA3136735, study PRJEB25190) | human gut metagenome | reverse complement strand
GGCTTATAGGACAAAATGTGTGTCCCGATAGAACATCCGTTTCCATCCATTAATCCAGCCAGAACGGGTACGGGTCCCTGTGGTGGAGGTCCTCCCACACGGCCCTGTCGCCCCACTCCGGCCCTCCGTCCTCGCGTGACGGCGAGGCGGAGTAGACGCTGAACAGGAAGTCGATGTCCGCGTCGGTCGGCATCGTGGCGAGCTTCTCGCGCGCCGTCCTCGCGTCCCCCGAGTGCGCGTGGCACCACCAGAACACCGCCTTCACGCGCTTGACCGACGTCAGCCCCCGGTGGTTGCGCAGGACGGCCCTCAGCTGCGAGTTCACCCCTCCCTCGATCATGTTGTTGGTCGACGGCAGCGGGCCGGCCTTGGCCAGGGCGGGGTCGAGGTAGGTGAACAGCGTCCCCGCCGACACCAGCGACGACAGCGACGAGCGCGCCCGCCTCAGCCTCTCGTGGGTGTAGACCCTCCTGCCGTCCACCACGGTCCTGTCCTCCAGGAAGTCGGCCCAGAACCCGCACCAGTCGAGGTAGCGCTCGACCCAGAGCTCGGCCTGGTGCAGCGTCTCGATGCCCATGAGGTCGCGCGCGATGAGGTAGAGCTCGCGTCCCGCCTGGAGCTTCGGCCGCGTCGTCGTGTAGCGCTTGACCTGCGAGAAGGCGTGGAAGGTGCACCTCTGGACCCTGGTGCGCGGCCAGGTCTCGCGCACGGCCTTGGCGAATCCGCTCCCGCCGTCGGTGACGACCACCTCGGGCGCCGGGATCGGCGCCATGAGGGCCGACCACGCCCTCGAGTTCTCCGACCTCGCCATGTACCAGGAGACCACCCTCTCGCCGCTGCAGCATATGAGCACCACGAGGTCGCGCGCGACCCAGATCCCGTCGACGTAGAGCACGCGGTGCAGCTCGCCGTCGGGGACGGGCATGGGCCAGACCTCCCAGAACTCGGCCGTCCTGCGCCTGAAGGACCGTCCGCCGCCCGGCATCGCCGCCTGGGAGTCCTTGGAGAGGAGCCACCCGAGGAACTCGTCCAGCCTTGCCGCCGTGTCGTCGTACCTCACCGTCGTCGACGCGCCGCAGGCCGTGCACCTCCACCGCTGGGACCCCGATGAGGTCCTGCCGTTGCGCTTGGTCCGACCGCCACAGTAGGGGCAATAAACGGCCTTCATGGGCACCTCTTCCGAAAGGGTATTTAACGGTTCCGGAAAAGGTTATCTACCTGCGGGAACGATAGGCAACCGGACACACATTCTGTCCGAGCGGTTAAAAGCGGGCACGGAATTTAAACGGCTGAAAAAGGGGCATCGACCTGCGCCGATACCCCCAATGTGGACACACATTTTGTCCTATAAGCCCACTATACTCAATATTTAGATGTTTGTCTAACCATCTAATCTTGTACTCATAAAAATAGCCGCCTCCGCGTAATGCGAAGACGGCCACTTCTCACGATGAATACGTGTATCGGAGTTGACAAGACCCGCTGCCACGGGTGCCATCCGCGTATTCCTATCTTATTTGCAAGCGCTCTGTCATGTGAGCGTTGCGACAAATGAGCAAAAGGCATGGGCGGGTGAATCTGTGTCCGCACGAGTTCGTAGACTTCTCAATAAGGTTAAGCGCCGGTTTATCCGGCCGTTAGAGGAGCTGCCATGTACGAGCCTTCACGTGTTCTTCTGTCGTTTCATATTGCGGGATTTCAGTATGCCGACGGTGCCTTGGTCCTGGGGGATCTTAAGGTTGGCGATAAGCTGTCACTGTGTGCCGAGCGCGATAACCCCCATGATCCCGAGGCGGTTGCAATCTACTACGGCAAGACCAAGCTCGGCTATGTTCCGGGAAACGAGGTCGGCCCGCTGTCCTTGATGATGTATTACGGCCACGAGGACGTGTTTGAGGCCCGCGTGCAACAGGTTGCCCCCGAGCGCAGCCCGTGGCATCAGGTGCGCGTTGGCCTTTATGTGGTGGATGCTCGCTAGTCGGCAATGGAGGCGGCCATGTTTGACGACGATGGTCTGTTTGATCTGACGGATGACCCGTTTGAATGGGATATGCTGCTCGACGATGATGAGCTGGATCAGGACCGTAAGAAGCGGCAGGACAAGAAAACTCAGGGTGACGCTTCGAAAAAACAAGTCAAGCGCCGCTGAGGTCTGTTCGGCGGGCTCTTTGACTAACCGCCGCATCGCTGTGTCTGTATACTTAGCACGAGTCTTCGAGGGTGTAGCTGCCGGCGATCTTGACAAGCGCAGCATCGAGTTTGATGAGCGTGCTGCAGTCTGCGTGATGCTCGTAAGCGGTGGTTATCCAGAGGCTTACAAGAAGGGTTATCCTATCCAGGGTATCGACGACGTGGAAGGTTCAGTGGTATTCCACTCAGGTACAGCCATGAAGGATGGCGAGGTTGTAACCAATGGCGGCCGTGTAATCTGCGTAAGCAGCTACGGCAAGGATAAGGAAGAGGCTCTGAAGAAGAGCTTTGCCGAGGCTCAGAAGATCCAGTTCACCGACAAGTACTTCCGCTCTGATATCGGACAGGATCTTTAAGGGCAAAAGCTTAATTTTAACGGATAATGTTAAGAAAGAAAACTTTTCAAAATAAAGTAGCGGCTAGCCGCTACGCTCTACCTGTAACAGCAACCCTTGCTGCCTTGGTATGGGTTGCTGTAGGTTTTTTAGTAGCTAACATTTGGGTGCAGTTCGCCTTCACCATCCTCTCTACCCTGCTGATGGTGGAACTCAACAACCATAATTCCCTGATGCGAACCTACAGCCGAATGGTGTCCTGCAGTTTCCTGGTATTCATCACCATGACCTCTCTGCCCGCACCCTCCTTCAAGGCAAGCATCGTGACGATGTGCTCCATCGCCTTCTACCTCATCATCTGGAACAGTTACCAGGACAGGCGGGCGGCTGGATGGACCTTCTATGCCTTCTTCTGCGTAGGACTCGCCTCACTGGTGTTCATCCAGGTGGGATATTTCCTGCCCTTCCTTTGGCTGATGATGATGGTATTCACCAATTCCTTCAGCATCCGCAACTTCTTTGCATCTATCATCGGTCTCATCATGCCGTATTGGTTCTCAGCGGGTTACTTCGCCTACACCAATAATATCGATGGACTGATCAGTCATTTTGCGGAATTCATCAACTATCATGAACTGTTCGATTATTCGCAGGTTACCGACCACGAGGTGGTGAATCTCCTGTTCCTCATCATCCTGAGCACATTGGGCAGCATCCACTTCCTGCATACCTCTTATGCAGACAAGATCCGTACCCGAATGATCTACAATTCATTCATTCTGATCAACTACGTGAGTCTCGCCTTCGTCATCCTGCAGCCTCAGCACATCAAGGAGTTGGGCAGCATCATGATTGTAAATACAGCACCACTCACCGCTCACTTCATCACCTATACCAGGGGAAAAGTGGCGAACATCGTCTTTATCTCGGCACTGGTCATCATGGTATTGATATTGCTGTACAATATCTTCCTCCCTGAAACGGTATTGCTGCAGGCTATTGAGGGATAAGATTATTCAGAGATAGACTTGATGCACTGTTTCAGTGCATCAAGCAGGTTAAACAAATAATATTCAATGGGTTATATAATAGACTTTTTAATCAACTGGGGCTATTGGGGCATGCTTGCTTCCGCCTTTCTTGCCGGCAGTTTTTTTCCTTTCAGCAGCGAGGTAGTGATGTCGGGCTTGCAGGCAGCAGGACTGGATCCCATCCCTCTGGTGATATATGGCAGCATAGGAAACGTATTGGGCTCGCTGTTCAACTATGGTGTTGGCAGACTGGGCAAGATGGAATGGATAGAGAAATATCTGCACGTGAAGAAGGAGAAACTGGATCAGGCAGAAAGATTCATGGCTGATAGAGGTGCCTGGATGGGCTTCTTCGCCTTCATCCCGATATTGGGAAGCGCCATCACCATCGTGCTGGGTCTGACAAGAGCCAATATCATCATCTCTACCATCAGCATCACCATCGGAAAAGTGCTGAGATATATCCTCTTGGTTTATGGCCTCAGCTTCATCGTTTAAACATATAAGCAGATTTATAACATAAGGAGATTTTAATATATGAAGAGATTTCTATACCTTATTATATTATGTGTCATTCTTGCCGGATGTAAGGGTACACCTCAGAAACAGGCTGATTCGGGAAAGACTTCCGGAAAAGAGAAGCCTGCGGTTACGGTTACAGTTACAGTTACGATTTCCCCCTACAAGTATTTTGTAGATCAAATTGCCAAAGGCAAGGTGAATGTCAATGTAATGGTATCGAATGGCAACAACCCGGAAACTTACGAGCCATACGCCCAGCAGATGATGGAACTTTCGAAGAGTGCCCTCTATCTGAAAGTGGGCAGCATCGGTTTTGAGCAGACTTGGATGAAGAAGCTGCAGGACAATGCTCCGGATATGAAGGTGATAGATACTTCCGTGGGCATCAAGCCAACCAAGACTCCGGGTGGCAACATCGACCCGCATGTATGGATGAGTTGCAGCAACGCCCGCATCATAGCCAGCAACATTCTCAAGGCACTCTGCCAACTGGAGCCGAAGAACAAGGCGTTCTTCGAGAAGAACTACCAGTCGCTGCTCAGCATCATCGACAAGAGAGACAGCATCATCAAGGAGAGCTTCAAAAAGAACCCAGACCTGGTACGCAAGTTTGTGATCTATCACCCTATCCTCACCTACTTTGCCCGTGATTACCAGCTGGAGCAGCTGGCCATAGAGGAAGAAGGCAGGGAGCCTAGTGCCGCCCAGCTGAAGAGCCTCATAGAGAGAGCCCGAAAAGAAAAGATCAAGTATTGCCTGATACAAGCAGAATTTGCCAATCGCAATACCACAACTTTCATCAACGAAAGCCACACCAAACCAATGGATATCAACCCATTGCAAGGCGACTGGAACTGGGCGATGCAGGAAGCGGCAGCAGCGGTACAGGGCAAGGAAATCGTTGTTGGGAAGTAAAGCATCAAGAACAATAACTAATCATAAAGTTCAATGTTCAAAGTTCAAAGTTCAAAATTAATCGAGATCGAGCACCTATCTGCCGGATATGACGGCAAGCAGGTGCTCAGCGACGTAAATCTCACCGTATATCAAGACGATTATCTTGGCATCATCGGACCAAACGGTGGTGGCAAGACTACCCTCATGCGCCTCATTCTGGGACTGATGAAGCCTACGGAAGGAACCATCAGATACTTCAGAAAAGTGAAAGATGAGAACGGGGAAACGGTTCTTGATGAAAACGGCGAAGCAAAAGTTGAGGAAGTAAAGGAGATTTCGATGGGCTATCTCCCACAATACAACCAGCTCGACAAGCAGTTTCCAATCTCAGTATATGAAGTTGTACTTGCCGGACTCAGCAAGACCAAAGGTCTCTTTTCGCGATACACCCAGGCACAGCACCAGCAGGTACTCGATACCCTGGAACGCATGCAGCTGACGGAATTCAAAGACCGGCACATCGCTGCCCTCAGCGGCGGTCAGCTTCAGCGAGTGCTCCTCGCCCGCGCCATCGTATCAAAGCCGGATGTCGTAATCCTCGATGAACCCAACACCTACATCGACCGCCGATTCCAAAAGCAGATGTACGAGATGCTGGAACAGATCAACAAGGAATGCGCCATCATCATCGTCAGTCACGATGTAGCCGAGGTGCTCAACAACGTGAAGCATATCGCCTGCGTAAACCAGCACCTGCATTATCACGATACGGCAGATATGCCAAGAGAAAAGCTGGAAGAGCATTTCCTGAATGTTTAATGTGTTTTTTATAAAACATCACCTATTTAAATTTAATATAACCTAAAAAAGAGAAGCAATCCTACGCTATCTCTTTACTTTTTAGTATCTTTGCAACGTTTTATACACATTATATAATAGGAAACATAGAAATATAATACATTAAAGTTTAAACAATAATGAAACAGTACAGATTAGTGGACAATATCTTCGGATGGGTCGCATTCATCATTGCGGCATTCGTATATTGCTCCACAATTGAACCGACAGCCAGCTTCTGGGACTGTCCTGAGTTTATTACAACTGCCTACAAGCAGGAGATCGGTCACCCACCTGGGGCACCATTCTTCATGCTCATGGGCAATTTCTTCACACATTTCGCCAGCGATACCACGCAGGTAGCCAAGATGGTGAATACGATGAGCGCACTCCTCAGTGCCGTCTGCATCATGTTCCTCTTCTGGACCATCACCCATCTGGCACGCAAGCTCATTATCGGCGACTGGAAGGAGATGACCACCAGCAAGCTGATTGCCATCGAGGCATCTGGTATGGTGGGCGCACTCATCTATACCTTCAGCGATACCTTCTGGTTCTCTGCTGTAGAGGGTGAGGTTTACGCCTTCTCTTCTGCCTTCACCGCTGTAGTATTCTGGCTGATTCTGAAGTGGGAAGACCACGCCGACGAACCTCATAGCGACCGATGGCTCGTGCTCATCGCCTATATGACCGGTCTGAGTATCGGTGTGCACCTGCTCAACCTGCTCTGTATCCCAGCCATCGTACTGGTATATTACTACAAGAAGGTGCCTCATGCCAACCTGAAGGGTTCGCTCATGGCGCTCTTCCTTTCATTCCTGGTGGTAGTAGCCGTACTTTATGGTGTGGTTCCAGGCATCATCACCGTAGGCGGATGGTTCGAGCTGTTCTTCGTCAACACACTCGGCTGCCCATTCAATACCGGTGAAATCGTATATATCATCTGCCTCGTAGCCTCTGTTATCTGGGGTATCTACGAGACCTACAATGCATCAGAGAAGAACGAGAAGAAGCAGAACATCGCCTTCGTTCTCGGTTTCGGCATGCTCGGCATCCCATTTTTCGGATATGGATGGAGCGCAGTCATCACTGGCATCATCATCCTGGTTATCCTCTGGTTTGTACTCAACTACAAGCGCAAGAAGGAAGAAATAACCGGCGTTGACCAGGCTACAGGCATCGAGAAGAAGAAGATGCAGCTGCTGCCTCTCATCTCTGCTCGCATCAAGAACACGGCATTGCTCTGCATGCTGATGCTGATGATCGGTTACTCAAGCTATGCGCTCATCGTAATCCGTTCATCTGCCAACCCTCCTATGGACCAGAACTCTCCTGAGGATATCTTCACCCTGGGCAGTTATCTGAGCCGCGACCAGTATGGCGATACCCCATTGCTCTATGGTCAGGCTTACACTTCTCAGGTGGCTCTCGAGGCTGACGGCAACATGTGCAAGCCTGTGATGAAGGAAGGTGCACCTGTATATCAGCGCAAGGAGAAGGCTTCTGCCGATGAAAAGGACTCTTACTTCGTAGTAAGCCATAAGAACAAGTATGTATATGCACAGAATATGCTCTTCCCACGTATGCACAGCTCGGCTCATGCCTCAGCATACGAAGACTGGATGGGTGGCGTAGAGGGTAATCAGGTGCCTTACGACCGTTGTGGCGAGAACATGATGGTGAAGGTTCCTACACAGATGGAGAACATCCGCTTCTTCCTCTCCTATCAGTGCAACTTCATGTACTGGCGCTACTTCATGTGGAACTTTGCCGGACGCCAGAACGACATCCAGGGCAACGGCGAACCAGAGCACGGTAACTGGATTACCGGTTTCTCATTCATCGACAACGCCCTCTATGGCGACCAGAGCAAAATGCCAGACGACCTGAAGGCAAACAAGGGACACAACGTGTTCTACTGCATGCCGCTGATTCTCGGTCTCATCGGTCTCTTCTGGCAGGCTTGGTACACCCGCAAGCGCAAGGTCATCAAGAACGGCGTGGAGACAGAGGAGATTCTCCCTGTAGGTATCCAGCAGTTCTGGGTGGTATTCTTCCTGTTCTTCATGACAGGTCTTGCCATCGTGCTCTATCTGAACCAGACTCCTATGCAGCCACGTGAGCGTGACTATGCCTACGCCGGTTCATTCTATGCATACGCTATCTGGTGCGGTCTTGGCGTTCTCGCCATCATCGACCTTCTGAAGCAGAAGATGAAGCTCAGCGGTACTGCCGTAACAGCTATCGTGGCTGTGGTAACCCTGCTCGTTCCTATCCAGATGGCATCACAGACCTGGGATGACCACGACCGTTCAGGCCGTTACACCTGCTGCGACTTCGGTCAGAACTATCTGATGTCGCTCCAGGAGAAGGGCAACCCTATCATCTTCACCAATGGTGATAACGATACCTTCCCACTCTGGTACAACCAGGAGGTAGAAGGCGTAGGTACAGATGCCCGCGTATGTAACTTGAGCTATCTGCAGACCGACTGGTATATCGACCAGATGATGCGTCCGGCATACAACTCACCATCCGTGCCAATCACCTGGCCACGTCTCGACTTCTGTTCGGGTACCAACGAGTATGTTTCTATCCAGCCAGAGGCTAAGCAGCAGGTTCTCGACTTCTACAAGCAGGACCCTGTGAATGCCAAGAAGCAGTTTGGTGATGAGCCTTTCGAGCTCAAGAACATCCTGAAGTACTGGGTACGCAGCAAGAACTCAGACATGCACTTCATCCCTACAGATACCGTCTATGTAACAATCGACAAGGAGGCTGTGAAGAAAAGCGGCATGATGATGGCTTCTGATACCATCCCAGACAAGATGGTAATCTCGCTCGCAGGCAAGAGCGCTCTCTACAAGAACGACCTGATGATGCTCGAAATGCTGGCTCAGTGCAACTGGACCCGTCCTATCTACGTGGCTCTTACCGTGGGACAGGAGAACTATATGAACCTTGGCGACAACTTCGTACAGGAGGGTCTTGCCAACCGTATCACTCCTTTCACCACCAACAAGCCAGGTGCGAAGAACTTCGATGCAGAGAAGACCTATCACAACATCATGACCCGATTCAAGTTCGGTAACCTGAAGCAGAAGGGACTCTATATCGACGAGACTACCATGCGTATGTGCTACACCCACCGTCGCCTGCTCGCCCAGACAGCCCTCCAGCTCATCGCCGATGGCAAGAACCAGAAGGCTATCAACATCCTGAAGAAGGCTGATGTGGAGATTCCGGCATACAATGTCACCCTCGATTACATGAGCGGTGGTCTGGATATGGCTCGCGGCTGGCTGCTCACCGGTCAGAAGGCAAAGGGTAAGGAATATGTAGAGGCTATCTGGAAGAATGCTCACCAGTATCTCAACTATTACCTCTCATTGCCAAACGACCGCTTCCTGCAGAGCCAGAACGACTGCGTCCGTCAGATTATGATTATGCAGAGCATCTGCGATGTGGCTGGTATGGTAAGCCCTCAGTTGCAGAAGAGTTATGAGAAGCAGCTCAATGCCCTCTACACACTCTATCGCGGCAGAGGCGGCAGCATGCCACAGGGCAATCAGTAAAGACAGAAGCATTGCCACAAGGCAGGCGATAAAGCATGCCACAGGGCAATCAGTAAGATAAAGAATATAAAGGAAGACCTGGCGTTTTTGCTAGGTCTCCCTTTTTGTATCATCCCCTAATCAAGTTATTCCTATGTTCATAGAGCAACCAGCCAAATGGCTCAGATGGTTATATCCGAAGGCAATATGGAGAATGGACAAGAACGACCATTCGGTGTATCTCACATTCGATGACGGTCCGATTCCCGAATCCACCCCATTCATCCTGGAAACCTTGAGAAAGTATAATATCAAGGCAACCTTCTTCATGGTGGGCGAAAACGTATTGCGCAACCACGATCTCTACAACCAGATTGTAGCAGAGGGGCATCAGATAGGTAACCATACCTTCAATCATATCGGTGCCTTCAAGCATCGTGTCATCTCCTACGTGCTCAACACCAACAAGGCGAATGACATCATCCATGCCCATCTCTTCCGTCCACCTCACGGCTGGATGCGACAGAGCGAGTACTGGTGGCTGCACCGCACCTACAAGGTTATCATGTGGGATGTGGTGACCCGAGATTATTCCAAGTGGATGACGGCAGAAGATGTGGTGAACAATGTGAAGAAGTATGCCCGCAACGGCAGCATCATCACCTTCCACGACTCGCTGAAGAGTATCGACAAGCTGAAGACGGCGCTGCCGCAATCCATAGAATGGCTGATGGAACAGGGATACGAATTTAAGATTTTTGATTAAATCATCTTTAATCAAAACATTTTGATTAAATCATCTTTGATTAAAACATTCAAAAGACAATGAGCAAGAGAATCAATAGTTATCAGGCGGTAGCCTCTTTCGTAAGAGGATTCTTCGAGGCATACGCACGCGGCATCATGGATGCTGTGGTTGGCGGCGATGACTTCCAGAAGAAGAACGACCCGAAAGAGGTGAAGCAGATGATGCTGGAACACTATGGAGAAGTGAACCAGTACTTCTTCGACATCATGTTCTCTACCCTCGTACGACTCAACTACAAGAGTGCGGAAGAGGCTAACGAGCGCATGCAGAAGAATTTCGAGAGCATGAAGAAGACCGATTCTACCTTCGAGCCTACCATGCTCGACTATCTGCGCATCGCCTGCAAATCGAACCAGCTTTACAAGGCTATGGAAGCTGAATACAAGCGCAACTTCACCTGGCTCCTGCAGGGTAAGTTTACAAGCATAGAGGAGCACGTACGCGATTATACACACGGTGTACTCATCAGTCTTGCCGACGAACCGATGGCTATCCATCTGCTTGTGCGCATCATCGTAAAGGCATACGCTGCCGGACTGAAGTGTGGCAGCAAGGAGGGCACACAGCATCAGCTCCACATGCCTACCCTGCACGGTATGCTGCTGAACAATGTGAACATCCTTCTGAACGAGGCTCCGCTGAAGGGCGATTCTGAAGATCCTGTCGCTCTCTTCAAGGAGGCGTGCAAGAACCAGGAGGAAAACATCAATGTACTGTTCAATACATTGAATGATGCCATGAAGGAGCTGGCTGAGCAATAAGTTTTCCAGCAGGTCAAACCGGAACTTTAATGACTGCACATCAGCTGGGCAACGAGCGCACAACACTTGTTGTGCATGCGCATATCAGCTGTTATGCAAGCGCACAACAGCTGTTGTGCGGCCTACGGAGTT
>OLQW01001400.1_pt1 | contig 11086 bp, 8 predicted proteins | sample 1672901 | NCBI WGS metagenome assembly OLQW01 (sample SAMEA3136735, study PRJEB25190) | human gut metagenome | reverse complement strand
GCTCCTCTGGGTCGAAGAGCATGGCGGTGCAGATGCAGTATTTGCGGTTGGTACGATGGAGGACATCCACGTTGATGCAACCCTCGCAACCACGCCAGAATGACTCATCATCGGTCAGGTCGGCGAAAGTAACAGGAAGATAACCCAGCTGGGTGTTCATCTTCATGACAGCCGAACCGGATGTCAAAGAGAAAATCTTGGCATGAGGCCATCGCTGTCGGGCAAGCGTAAAGGTAAGGTTCTTGATGCGCTTAGCCAATCCCAAACCACGGAAGTCTGGGTGAACGATCAAACCTGATGTGGTAACATAGTGCTTGTTGCCCCATGTTTCGATGTAGCTGAAACCTGCGAACTTTTCGCCCTGGAGTGCGATGACCGCCTTGGCTTCGCGCATCTTGGTGGCAACATACTCTGGTGAACGCTTGGCGATACCAGAACCACGCTTCTTTGCAGCTTCTGCAATTGTAGTCAGAATGGTGTCGATGTACTTGATGTGACTTTCGTCAGCCACCATTACTTTAACTTCTTCCATTTTCTCTTTATATTTTGAATGTTTTTATTTTGTAATCTGTTGTAATAAACCAATCAAAAATCAATTAATATTCAAAGATCAATTAATATCTATGATTGAGCTCTGGAATCACTTCCGACAAGATGTCGATGATTTCCTCTTCTGTAGTACCCTTCTTCTTGACCAGGAAGATGGTGTCATCTCCTGCGATGGTTCCAAGGATTTGAGGAATATCGCTGTTGTCGATGTTGTAGGCGATACTGCTCGCATATCCCGGACGTGTCTTGATAACTACCATATTACCTGAGAAATTGATGGATTGAAATCCTGTACTCAGTCCCATCTTGCTGATGGACATAGGGTGAGTGACACGTTTGTAGAGTGCATCATTGGGTAAGACGTATGCGTATTTTCCGCTGGATGAAGCAGCCTTGGCTACCTTGAGCAGCTTGAGGTCACGGCTCAATGTGGCTTGCGTTATCTCAAATCCTTCTTTGTGCAAAGCTTGCAAGAGTTGTTCCTGCGAACTTAGCTCTTGGCTAGAGATAAGCATCTTTAATGCTTCCAATCTGTTGTTCTTTACTTTCATACGCTGTATTTTTATTCGTTTGTGGTTGCAAAATTACAATAAATATATGAAAACGCCAAGAAAATACGTATAAAATTTGCATATTTACGATAATTTGTTGTAGAATGATAGGAATATACAGAAAATATGCAGTATAAATATACATATGACGTGTTTGGAATACTGTATCGAATAGCTTTGGTTTGTTTCCTGGTGTATCCTTTTGGGCGATATAAACGTTTGAAATCATTATAAAAGTAGGTTTGCAGGAATTAAAGAAGTTTTTTGGTTGAATCTTGCATTTTTTTACTTAAAAAATTGCATTTATTATTTTTTTTGTTTATTTTTGCAGCAACTAATGATTCGCTTTGGTCATTTCGAGGATGAGTATTGCTTCCACAAGAAAGGCTTCGAAAATACGAACTTTGACAAGACTCATCGTATCTTCCCATTGCATAAGAAAAATCAGTTGGATACAAATCCTAAGTGGGAGCAGAATCCTGGATATTAATCGATTGAATGATGATAAATGGGGGAGTGGTGGATTCTGCCACTCCCTTTTTTCTAATTGTTAGATGAAGTTTGTTTCATTTTGATAAAACTGTTTGATTATGAGAAGGAATCTATTGTTGTTATTACTGTGCTTGGCAGGCTTGCTAGCTGTAGATGCTCAAACATTGAGCCGAAGTGAGGTCGAGACTTACGTGATTAATCAATATGGAAAAAGATGGAAAGACATTGCATTTTATCTTGGCGAAAAAGATACGTTGGACAAGGACAATGCTTTGACGTTTGAGAAAACTATCTCGGTGCGAGGCAAGAGTAAAAATGAACTCTTTGTCGATTTGAATTATTGGTTTCTGAAAACCTTTAGCAATGCTAGTTCATCGATAGAGATGGCAGACAAGGAATTGGGGGTTATCATGGCAAAGGGGTATTTGCCAGGCATTGCTTATCACTCGGGTGGTTTTTCCTCTTATTGTGTCAATATTCGCCCTCTTGTGCGTTGCGACATCAAAGATGAGCAGGTCAAACTGACGATAGTCGTTCCAAACTATGAGGTGACGAAAGTTGATGATGGTATTTGGAGTGCCATGCTGGATGAGGATTTCGACAAGCATCCCCCATATACTGTGAACGAAACATGGTCGCTGAATGATTGTTTCCCTTTTGCGAAGAAAGATGGAACCAAGAAAACTTCCAGCAAGGCATTGGTGATGAGTCATGGATATGTGGAGGTTTTGATGAATCGCATTCAAATGGCGTTATAGCTGCGCCAAAATCGTTAAATCTTTTATGTTTTGGCGCGCTTATTAATTAAAACGTATGAAGAGAAGCGTATTCTTAGCTATATTTTTTGCCATTGGCTTCTTGATGACAATGGCGCAGGATTTTTCCCGATACGTAGATCCACGTATCGGTAGTGAGGGATTGGGCAGAACTTTCCCCGGACCTTGTATGCCTTATGGGATGGCGAAGCCGGGACCGGATGCCGTGTCTATGCCGAATGCGGGATGGGCTCCGATGCCTGAGCCTCTTAAGGGATTCTCGCAGATGCATGTCAGTGGAACGGGAGGTGGACAGAAGTATGGCAATATCCTGATTCAGCCTTTCTTGGATGCTGGGGAAATCATCCAGAAACGGGTGGATGAGGAGATTGCTCTGGGATATTATGCCTGTACTTTTGAAAATGGAATCCGGACGGAGATTACCGCCTCAGAACGTTGTGCCTTCTATCGATTGGATTATGGCAGAAAGCAGAAGGGAAAACTCTTGATAGATGTGGCTACTTTCCTGGGTATAGATACGATTCCAGATAAGCGCGAAACTCAGCAGTATGTGGATTCGTATGTTACTTATGATGGAAAATATGCCGTCTCTGGATGGAGTACTGTAAGGGGCGGCTGGAACAATGGAGGTCCTTATACCGTATATTTCTATTTGCAGAGCGATGTGCCTTTATCTAATTGTGATGCGCTTTTATCTGATAGCGATGCACCTCTATATGATAAGGTGAAGGAATCAAAAACAAGATTGGATGTAGCCTTCTCGAAAAGTACCGTCAATCTGAAAATCGGTATTTCGCATATCAGTATTGAGCAGGCAAGGAAGAACATCCCTGCCTGTGGCTTCGATACCCAGTTGAAGAATGTGCGGAAAACCTGGAACGGAAAGTTGGGAAAGATAGAAATCGCAGGAACCGAAAAGCAGAAGCGGATGTTTTATACAGCCATTTATCATACGATGCTGATGCCTGTGCATAAGTCGGGTGAAAACCCTCATTTCTCCGCTACGCCTTATTATGACGATTACTATGCCATCTGGGATACTTACCGTACTTCTATGCCTTTGCTTACCTTGATTGAGGAACCGCAGCAGCGGGATATGGTCAATTCCCTGCTCAATATCTACAAGCATGACGGTTATATGCCAGATGCTAGAAGCGGCAACTGGAACGGCAGAACGCAGGGTGGCAGCAATGCGGATATTGTCATAGCCGATGCCTTTGCCAAAGAAATGAAGGGTATCGATTATGAACTGGCGCTGAAGGCGATGATCAAGGATGCCGAAGTGCCGCCAACGGATGATGATGGGGGTGCGATGTCGTCCTGGCTCGTTTTCAATATGCTGGGATTCTATCCGATAGCCGGTCAGAATCTCTATATCGTAGGTTCGCCGATGATTCCTGAATATACCATCCATCTGTCCAATGGCAAGGACTTGAAGGTGGTGAGAGAAGGAGAGCAATGGAAGCAGATGTTCATAACTCACGATGTGTTGATAAATGGTGGAAAACTTGTTCTTCCTGATTTTAAGACTGAGGAAAAGGGTGTTGATAAAACGCAGAAACTGCTGATAATGAAAGAAAAAGAGAAATCCACAGTTCTTGCACAACCTGTGGATAAGTATTTGATAACTATTCCGGCACAGTATGTGGCCCGCTTCATTGTCAACCGACAGTATCGTAATTGGGAGGTAGGTGTGGATTCTACGAGTATGGCAGATACGCTTATACTGAAATGTAATCAATCAATCTCTCTATCTGATTCCTCGCAAGGTGGTGGATGAGGCTGATGGCTTCTGTTGGGATAGTCCGCAGAAAGGCAGGAATCTCTATGTGTGCGATATGAGTTCCAACAAGGGTATGCGTGACGGCACCTTCCTGTTTATCTCCCGAAAGGCGCTGCGCCAGCTTCAGGCAACCGGATCCTTTGTCTATAATGGGATTTTGTGGCGGAAAATATCAGCAGATGAAAAGAGCATCACCGTCAAGGCTGAACAGGATGGAACCATGATGCAGATTGCTGCGAACCTCAGTCTCCCTTGGGTGCTGCGTATGGAAGGAAATCTGTTGGGTATTGATTGGCGCTTGGAAAAGCAATAAAAAGGAGTATTCTCCGTTTGATTATTATATGAACAGAAAAGTAACATTATTATATATCTCTTTGGCTTGCGTGCTATCCATGCAGGCTCAGACCCGCCAGCAGATGGGTGGCGTCTATTATGCTTATCCGGAAGGTCCTTCTGCCAAGACAGGAACTTTTGGTACGGCTACTTATGTGATCTCTGATTCTCTGAATGTTCCTCAGGGATTTGCACCTTTTTATATCAGTCATTACGGTCGCCATGGTTCCCGTTGGATGCCGAAGGATGACCGGTATGTCTGGATCTGCAAGCATTTTGAAGATGAGAGTAATCTCACTCCGCTTGGCTTGCAGGTAAAGGGAATGCTGCAGCGGGTATGGGAAAACGCCAAGGGTAATGGTGGAAAACTGAGCAAGCTGGGTGCTCTTCAGCATCAGGGCATCGCTCATCGTATGTTTGAGCGTTATCCACAGATCTTTGCTGCGGGCAATGCAGTAAAGGCTCGTTCAAGTGTGGTGGATCGATGCGCCAAGAGTATGCTGGCTTTTACTTCGGAGTTGCATACTCTCCAGCCGGGTTTGAACCTGGATGTCAAGACCGATTCTGCCGATATGGCTTGGATAGCCTACGCATCTCCCGAAGTGAAGGCTTTGGAGAACCGTACCCATGTGCAGGCTCAGGTTTCACCTCGTCGTTTCCTTCTTCAGTTGTTTAAGGATGTCTCTAAGGTGGATGAACCCTTGAAGCTGATGACCGAGATGCATACGGTGGTTTCTTCCATTCAGGATGTAGGCTTGAACTTCTCTTCTTATCCGCAGGATATAGAAGATGGCTTGAATGCACTTTTCACGGATGATGAGTTCCGTGCCATCTATGATGCCAATAATCTTCGGATGACTATCAACAATGGTACCGTGGCGACGAATGAGGATATTCCTGCCCGTAGTGCCATCTCCTTATGGCAGAATATCGAGGCGGAGGCTGATCGGGCTTTGTGTTCTGTCAAGTCATCGGCAACGCTTCGCTTTGGTCATGATACTGCCCTTTACCGTCTCTTGTCTCTTCTCTTCGATGTAAATGTTCCTCCGGCAGGAGCACGTGAAGAGGCAAGTCAGGTGGTCTTGGGAGATGAAACGGAAAAGATGGATCGCGTGGTTCCGATGGCTGCCAATCTCCAGATGATATTCTATAAGAATGCGAAGGATAGCGTACTGGTGAAGTTCATGCTCAATGAGCGGGATGTCATGCTTTCTCCTGTAGGACAGGTGATCTATGGCACGCATTACTATTCCTGGAATGTCTGGAAGCAGGAAATGCATGAGCGGATCCATCGTCTGGAGCATATCCGCCAGCTCAATGCCATCAATACGATGGTGGGTACGGCACAGGCAAATACCCAGACTGCCGGCATGTTCGGAAAGGGTAGTGAGGAACATGGACAAACCATCCCCGCTGTTCTCGTTCCGAATGGTCAGAACTTCTGGACTCCTCAGACGCAGGATACAGAACAGAAATGTATCGCACCTTATTATTATAAGGATACCCATCTGCAGGGCTTCCGCTGCAGCCACTGGCTGGTGGGCGGATGTACGCAGGATTATGGCTCTTTCACGGTGGCTGCGCTTGGTGGAAAGCTCCGTCTTCAGCCAGAACAGAGAGCTACGGCTTTCAGCCATGAAGATGAAGTCTCCCATCCTCACTACTATGCTGTCCGCCTGAAGGATGAGCATCTGAAGGCTGAGATGACCGCCTTGAGTCATACCTCCTTCCTCCGTGTTACTCCGGAGCAGGATGAGCTGGTTCATCTTGTCATCAATCCGAATAGCGATGAAGGACAGGGATACATCGAGATTGATATCATCAATCATATAGTCTATGGTTATAATCCGGTGCATCGCATCTATCAGGGATGGGGAAAGCCGGCAGGTTTCTCCGGCCATTTCGTCTTGGCTTATGATGAGAAGGACCTGGTGGATTACGGTGTCTTCGAGGGCGATAGGAAGATGGTAAGAGGTTTGAAGGTGCAGGGCAAACCACGCATCGGCGCCTGGCTCACCTTCCGTGGCAGATCGGGTAAGGCGATGGAGTGGATGACGGGTACATCCTTTACATCCCGCGACAATGCGGTGGAGAATCTCAATGCAGAAAACTATATGTATGGCGGTTTGGATTTCAACAGTATGATGGAGTATGCTGCCGGAATCTGGTGCGACCGACTTCATACCATTGATGTGGAAAGCAAGGATGCTGCCAAGGTCAACCAGTTTTATGGTGCTCTCTACCGTGCATCCTTCCTCCCTCATGAGATGAGTGATGTGAATGGTGATTATCCGGAGTTTTCTACCGGTACCGTGAAGATGGGCAACGCTACCCTGAGTTCCAAGGGCTATGCTGTTCCTGCCTATTCTTATCTCCGCAAATATGGCGATTTCTCCATGTGGGACATCTATCGTGCAGAGTTGCCGCTCTATAGTCTCATCACTCCGAAGATGTCGGGCGAGATGATGCAGTCTCTGGTTCAGATGTACAAGGAAGGTGGCTGGATGCCTATCTTCCCATGCTGGAACAGTTATACGGCAGCGATGATTGGCGATCATGCGGGTGCGGCTCTTGCCGATGCGTATGTCAAGGGCATTCGCAATTTTGATGCAGCCAAGGCTTACGAGGGAATGCGTCTCAATGCTTTCTCTACTCCTTATCTGGCGAAGGATTATCGGGATGGAAAGGGCCGACGTGCCATCAAGTCGTATATGGATAATGGCTATATTCCGTTGGAGGATATGGTGGAGGAAGCCTTTCATACCAACGAGCAGACTTCCCGTACCCTGGAGTATGCCTATGATGATTATGCCGTGGCACAGATGGCGAAGGCGCTGCATGATTCCTGTCAGGATGCCACTCTGCGCCAGAAGTATCTGGAGGATTACAACGATCTGATGCGCCGTTCCGAGAACTGGCGCAATGTCATCAATCCTGCTACGGGATGGGCGGATGGCAGATACGAGAACGGAAAGTGGGAGAATAATGAAGACCTGGTACACCGCAAGAGTTACATCACCGAGGGTGCTACCTGTCATTATACCTGGTATGTTCCGCAGAACCCGGAAGGTCTGTTTGAGGTAATCAGAAACAGCAAACCGATGGATAAGCTGGAAAAGCAGATAGAAAAGACGGAAAGGAAGATGGAGAAGAAGGGCGAAACTCCTGTTCGCAACGAGAAGGTGATAGCCCGACTCGACAAGATGTTTGATAACGGATGGTATTGGCATGGTAATGAACCTTGTCATCAGGTAGCCTATCTTTACGACGCTGCAGGAGCTCCAGAAAAAACGCAGGAGCGGGTGCATCATATTCTCCAGACCGAATATAATGATACGCCGGGCGGATTGTCGGGAAATGATGATGCGGGACAGATGTCGGCATGGTATGTGTTCTCGTCTATCGGATTCTATCCGGTATGTCCGGGTACACCTTATTATTATATAGGTACTCCAAGCTTTGACAAGGTTACTCTGAATCTGGAAAACGGCAGGAAGTTCATTCTTTCTGCCAATCGCCAGCACATGGATGATTATCTCATCCAGTCGGCAACTCTCAATGGCAAGCCTTTCGGTGACTATCGCCTCTCTCATCAGCAGATATTGAGTGGTGGAGAATTGCATTTCCAGATGAAATAATCAGTAGAAATACCCAGATGAAAAGAAATGTCTGGGCATTCTACCAGACCTATTATACTGAACTGATAAAATGATAAGTAACTTATGAATGCAATAACGGGATTCGTTTATGGCATGAGCATGATGTTTTTTCCATGATGGCATGGATGTTCTGGCGCAAGGGCAGTGACAGGCTCTTTCGCCTCATCATGATCTTGATGCTGATAGTAGATGCACAGTGCCTGAACATTTACTGCGTGACGGGCAACAGTATCTATTTCTACATCCTTGCGGTGTGGGGAGCAGTTTATGGTCTTACCACTTTCATCGTGATGTTCTTCCTCATCAGGCGCTATCATCGCCAGCTGAAGGAGCGGTTTTCTTATCAGGAGAACATCAATCTCAACTGGCTTCTGGCTATCCTGAGCAGTTGTTTCCTGATATTGATTATCTGGACGATGAGCTGCTTTGTCATCAATGTAGATTTTGATGATCTCTACATGGTGCTGTCTCTGGCGATATGGATGTTTATATGCTATTTTGTCTATAAGCATGAGTCGGTAATCGATGAACTGACTGATTCTGATACCGGACCTATTGATGATGGCTTGGACGATGGAAGTGTGGCGCAAGGCTTGGCGGCGACAGTACAGCAGCTTTTTGAAGAGGAGAAGATCTATCTCAATCCTAAGCTCAAGCTGTCGGATGTGGCGCGTATGGTAGGTACGAATCGTACTTATCTGATCCGCTTCTTCAATGAGGAGAATGGGCAGACTTTCTATGATTTCGTGAATAATTATCGGGTGGAGCATGCTACCCAGCTGCTTCGCACATCCTCTTATACGATATTGGAAGTGGCAGAGAAGTCTGGATTCAATTCAGTTTCCACTTTTCGCAGGGCTTTTGTCGCTGCACACGAATGTTCGCCTAATGAATATCGTTCGCAAATGTAAGTATCAGATAATCAATAGAATTGATGCAATGACTCTCTGAAATTTACGCAATGACTCCTTGAAGAGTCGGGGTGTGAGGGAAGATTTTGTTCTTTTGAACCTATGTTTTTACCCTATGACACCCGAGGTTTCGGGAAAAGTTGTATCTTTGTGGCAGAATTTTCTAGATTAGGTTTACTTATCATTTGCTTTTGATGGACACAAATCAAAAAAGGTTGGCTAACCCGAAGAGGGCAGGCCAACCTTTCTTTTGTTTATGATAATCTTAAAACCTTTCTTTTTTGTGTTTTAAGTGATGTTTCTCTTATTCCTTGTTGCTTCCGAAAATACGCAACAGGTAGAGGAAGAGGTTGATGAAGTCAAGATACAAAGTCAAGGCTCCGATGAGAGCCAGCTTCTGAGCACCCTCGCTCATATCATACTGTGTCTGGAGCATCATCTTGATCTTCTGACTGTCCCATGCTGTCAGACCCACGAAGATGGCTACACCCGCATAGCTCAAGATGTATTCAAATCCGGAACTCTTCAGGAACATGTTAACTACGGTGGCAATAATCAGACCAATCAGCGCCATAAAGAGAATCTTGCCGAGAGAGGTGAGATCCTTCTTGGTGGTGTATCCATAGAAGGCCATCGCTCCGAATGTACCGGCGGTGATGAAGAACACCTTGGCAATGCTGGTCATTGTATATACTGCAAATACCGAAGATAGCATGGCTCCATTCAGTACCGAGTAGATGATGAAGAGCAATGTAGCTGTACTCAGCGACAGGCGGTTCAAGGCTCCGGTGATGATAAATACTAAAGCGAGTTCTGCAATGATAAGACCGAAGAGCAAACCGCGGCTTGTCATCAGAGTCATCAACAGGGTAGGACTGCTGGCAACGCCGTAAGCAGTAACACCGGTAATGACGAGTGCCAATGTCATCCAAGTATAAACCTTGCGCATCAGTGCGGAGAATACACCGCTTAATCCACGCTCTTTCTCGTTGACAGCGAAGCCGTTGCTCGACTGTCCGTTCTGACTATTTATCAGATTGTACATTTCTTTTTCTGTCATAATTCTAATTTCTAATTTAGTTGATCTTTATTGTTTCTTGATGGCAAAGCAGATTATGCCACAATATAACGGGTGCAAAGATAATGCCATTTATTGAATCTGCCATTATATCTGCTCATTATTAACATTTATTCCGTAATTTTACGGAGTCTTATTCCTCTTATTGCCTGGTTATGGCAAGATATTGCCCTTTGCCAGGGCAACATTGTGCCATTGCCAGGCAAGAATCGATACGTCGGGAGAAAGAGTTCCTCAGGACCATCGCTTCGCTTCGACCACTCCTCTCGGCCTATAATCAGAGGCGATTTGCTCGTAAAAATCCTACTCTCGCTTTTACTCTTCACCCTTCACCTTTTCGTCTGAAACCCCGATAAACACTAGGGTTGCAGGAGGTGAAGGGTTGTCTCAGCCCTTCACCCACCCTTCACCCACCTTTCACCTTATCACAAGGTTCTGCAATCATTTAAGTCTAGAACTGGTCATCATTTAAGCCTAAAGTTGGTCATCATTGATGGTTGCATCTTTGACAATAGAAGTAGATGGAGTCGTTTTTCTAAAAAGCATGAAGGGTGAAGGGTGGTGAAGGGTGGGTGAAGGGGTATCTTAATCCTTCACCTCTCACAACCCTAGTGTTTATCAGGGTTTCAGACGAAAAGGTGAAGGGTGAAGGGTATTTTTGAGAGTAGTTCTCTATACATTTGGTAGAAAAGCCCAGAATGCATCTACTTTTGTGTGTGTCCGAACACAAACGTTCTTTCGCGCGTATATATATAATTAGGAGAAGAATGGTTTTTTAATGCGGAAAGTGTTTAGAAGTGTTAAATTTGAAAGAAAGATGCAACTTTCTTCTCGGAAAATTTGGTGGAATGAAAAATAGTTAGTACTTTTGCACTCGCTTTTGAGAAATCGCTTCTCTTAGCAATATAAAGAAAGAGTTCTTTGAAAGATTTTACATAAACAGACAAGTAGTAC
>OLQW01001395.1_pt1 | contig 11110 bp, 7 predicted proteins | sample 1672901 | NCBI WGS metagenome assembly OLQW01 (sample SAMEA3136735, study PRJEB25190) | human gut metagenome | reverse complement strand
GTCCTGCACTGCGATGCAACAACAAGTGTGGATATGGACGCTCTTCTGTCAGAAAAACTTCCTGCTGTCGCGATATTTTCACCCCGACAACTACAAATTTCACTCACATCATCCCACAAACTTACTCCAGTATCCCTGCACGAAGATAAAGAGTACGATCAGTGGCAGAATATAAGATACATAAATTCTTGTCCATTTCGGAAATTTGATTCCTTCTCCTGCATTTGCCTCTTCACAGAACTTCTTCCATCCCCAGCCATAGCGACTCGTACAGAATAAAAGGTAAACCAGACTGCCAAGTGGGAGCAGATTATTACTTACAATAAAATCTTCCAGATCCAGTACATTACTTCCTGCTCCAAGTGGCTGGAATCCGCTCAGTACATTAAAGCCCAGAACGCATGGCAGAGAAAGGATCACGATCGCAATCAGATTTACCACGACCGCCTTTGCTCTTGAGCAGTTGGTCAGATCCATTGCAAATGCAATGATATTTTCAAAAACTGCAATGATCGTAGATGCTGCTGCGAAAAGCATGCACAGGAAAAATAAGGTTCCCCAGATCCTTCCGCCACTCATGGAATTAAAAATATTCGGCAGTGTAATAAAAACCAGACTCGGACCACTGTCCGGTTGAACTCCAAACGCAAAGCAGGCTGGAAAGATGATCATTCCAGCGATCAGTGCCACGCATGTATCCAGTATGGTCACGCAGACCGCCTCTCCTGTCAGCCTTCTCTTCTTATCAATATAACTTCCGAAAATTGCAATCGCACCAATACCGAGACTTAATGTAAAGAAAGACTGTCCCATGGCTGCAAAAATAACTTCTTTCATTCCTGATTCTGCTGCCTTTTTAAAGTCAGGCAACAGATAGAATCTGATTCCTTCTCCCGCACCCGGAAGTGTTGCAGAACGGATTGCCAGGATCACCATCAGTGCCAGTAAAAGAAGCATCATTTTCTTGGTAATCTTTTCTACTCCCTTCTGCAATCCCATGCAGACAATCCCAAAGCAGGCTGCTACAACTACAATCATACAGATTGTCATCAGCCCCGGTTTCTCCATCAGATTTCCGAAGACACCTGCAATCTCATCTGCATTCTTTCCTTCAAACTCACCGCCTGCCATCTTAAATACATACAGCAGAATCCATCCTCCGATCGTCGTATAAAACATCATCAGGAGATAATTTCCCGCCATGCCAAACCATTTATACCAGTGCCATTTTGTTCCCAGTGGCTCCAGCCGGTCAAATGACATCGCCACGCTTGCCTGACTTGCACGTCCTACAGCAAATTCCATGACCATGATCGGCAGCCCCAAAAGCACCAGAAATACCAAATAAATCAATACAAATGCTGCTCCACCGTATTTTCCGGTAATATACGGGAACCGCCAGACATTCCCCAGACCGATGGCACAACCGGCTGAAATCAGGATAAATCCCAGCCTTGAGCCAAATTTTTCTCTTTGCATTCTTAACTTTCCTCTCTTCCTTCTTTCTTGTCATAAAATGCCTTCACCGAACTTACTACCATCCGGTAAGTCATATCAGCCGCATAATCCGGACTTTTATCCTCTCCGTCCTCAAGCCATGTCTTGACAAGACCAAGACATCCGTTCAGGCAATAAGAATAAAAATAATTCATCTCGCCTGATTTTTCCGGAAACATCTGCAGTAAAACTTCTCTCGAATTTTCTTCCAAAAGATCTTCCATCTTATGGATAAACCCAATATCTCCATAAGGTCCGATCAAAGCACATCCAATTTCCCGGTTACGGTCAAGTACCTGAAAAATATCTTTAATAAAAGAAAATGCAGAATCATTTTCCCGGTCGATTGGATGATCATGGATCGCACGCTTCATCTCATCCATCATCTCATTTTCAATCTCTCTCAAAAGTGTTGGGATATCCGAATAGTGAAGATAAAAAGTGGAACGGTTAATATCCACTTCATCTACCAGTTCTTTCACCGTGATCTCTCCGATACTTTTTTCCTTCATCAGATGTGCCAGACCTTTTCTGAGCTGACTTTTCGTCTTTCTCACCCGCCGGTCCGTCTTTTTCTGCATAATAATTCCCCCTTTATGTGACCATTTACACCTCTTTACTCCCATTTCCTGCTATCTTTTTCTCTGAGCAGCCCTGTCAGGCAAATAAATACTGGTCATTTCTCATCATTTTGTCTACTAAAAGACAGATAACTTGTTCATTGATGGTTGTAAATTAGTTTCTTCATTAATATAATACTTTTTAGCAAGAAAATCAACATTGTATCTATTACTAGAATATTTCTTTTAAAAGGAGTGTTATTTATGAAAAAAGCAATGCGAATCTTTTGTCGCGATCTGCGGCGGCTCATTCACAGTCCGGCAGCCATGCTGGTCATGGCAGGTGTTGCGATCCTGCCTTCACTCTATGCCTGGTTCAATATTGCTGCCAATATTGATCCTTATGCAAATACTTCAGCAATTCAGATTGCCGTTGCCAATAATGATCAGGATGCCTCCACCAATGACCTCACAATCAATGCCGGTGACCAGATCATGGAAAATCTGAAAGAAAATGACCAACTTGGCTGGGTTTTTACTTCTGAAGAAAAGGCGGTTGACGGAGTCCGTTCGGGAAAATATTATGCAGCCATTGTAATCCCTGAAGACTTCAGCGATTCCCTTCTCAGTGTTCTTTCCGGTACTCTTGAAACACCGGAACTGAATTACTATATTAATGAAAAGGTAAATGCCATCGCTCCAAAAATCACAGATACCGGAGCAAGTACGATCCAGACTCAGATCAACGATACGTTTTCATCTATTGCCGCTGAATCTGTATCAGAAGTGTTAAAAGAATCCATTTCGGATCTGTCCGGAACTGTAAATTCTACTAATTCTGAGATTGTCTCGCTTCTGAAAAAAGCAGATAAGAACTTAAATGAATACGAAGCACTTTTAACTGAGTTTACAGAAAAGACTTCCCAGTCCCATGATCTGATCTCAGATGCAAAAGATGCTTCTGATTCTCTTGGAAATGCAGCTGTTTCTGGGACATCTGCCCTTGAAAATGCACAGGATGCACTGAAGATGAGCCGGCAGGCAGCAGGAGATTTCTCCTCCTCACTTTCCAAATCCATCTCCGACGGAGAACAGATTCTGAACAGTGCGAACAGTTCTGTCTCTTCGGGTCTGACTTCTTTGGAAGGAAGTGCCGGAAAGATCAACCAGTCTCTCCAACAGGCTCTGGACTCTGCCGGAAACGTAACAGCTCTGAATGCATCCCTTCTGGAAAAAATGCAGGAAATTGCTGCCTCCACACCAGTTGTCAGTGAACAGCTTTCTGCTGCTATTGCAAAGTTACAAACACAGAATCAGGAAAACCAGACTCTGCTCAACAGTTTAAGTACTGCAAATACAAGTATTAAAAATGCTTTGGATACAACCTCTCAGACCCGGCAGGATATTTCCTCGCTCACGCAGCAGAGTATCGACGGACTGCATTCTTTCAGAACAACACTGGACGAAAATCTGCTCCCACAGCTCAATGCAACGCTGGATACATTTTCCTCGCTCACTGGAGAACTGACCGGAATCCTGAACGGCGTTCCGGCAACTTCCGAGCAGCTTAAGGGAATCCTGACGCAGCTTGATTCTGGTCTGACCGATACAGCCAACGCACTGAACGGTACAAAAGATGCCCTTTCCACCGTTTCGGATCGGCTTGGAACTGTGCAGACGGATCTGAATGCCATTACCAGTTCGGCTACTTTTCAGACACTCCTTTCGCTGGAAGGAATGAATGCTGATAAGATTTCCGAATTTATGTCCTCCCCGGTGGAGATTGAAACAGAAACTTTTTATTCTGTAAAAAATTACGGTTCATCCATGACTCCTTTTTACACAAACCTTGCGATCTGGGTTGGCGGAATCGTCCTGATCGCCATTTTAAAAATGGAGGTTAACCGCGATCAGACCATGCGTTCCTATGGTTCTGTCTCACTTTACTTCGGACGCTGGCTGTTATTCGTCACAGTAGGTATGATCCAGGGCTTTATTGTCTGCCTTGGAGATGTACTTCTTCCGGGAATCCAGTGCGTACATCCGGCTCAGTTTATTCTGACCGGTGTGATTTGTTCCTTTGTATACGTGAATATCATCTACGCACTTTCGCTTACTTTTAAACATATTGGAAAAGCACTGTGCGTCATTCTCGTTATTTTACAGATTCCCGGCTCTTCCGGTACTTATCCGGTTGAAATGACACCTGTATTTTTCCAGAAGCTCCATCCACTCCTTCCATTTACTTACGGAGTCGGAGCTATGAGAGAATGTATCGCAGGATTTTACGGAACAACCTTCCGAAAAGATCTTATGATCCTGCTGCTCGCCTATGTTCCACTCTCTTTACTGATCGGACTTGGACTTCGCCCGCTTCTTGCCGGACTGAACCATCTTTTTGACAAGAAACTGGCTGAGACTGAATTTATGATGTGCGAACCTCATGAAATTTCCGTCAACCGCAGTACGCAGCTTGCTCTCCTTCTGAAAGCCTCTCTTTCACAGGAAGAGCTGAAACTGACAACCGCTGCCAAGGCACAGGCTTTTGAAAAGAACTACAGAAGAATGGTACGCTATGGATTCCTTGCAATTGCGTTGATTCCTCTGATCTTCCTGATTCTGATGTTCAGCCTGGAATCGAAAATCATCTTCCTTGTACTCTGGATCATTTCGATCATTGCCATCGCATTGTTCCTGATCATTGTTGAATTTATTCACTCGAAACTGGAAGAACAGCAGCAGCTTGCCGGCATGACTTTTGATGAAATGCTGGAGACTTTCCGCAAAAAGGAGGATTAACCGATGAAAAATATCATTCAGATTTTTAAAAATGATCTACTCAGGATCCATAAAAATGTCATCGCAATGATCGTCATCATGGGAATTACCGTGATCCCGACACTCTACGCATGGTTTAATATTGCTGCGAGCTGGGATCCTTATGGAAATACCGGCAATCTGAAGGTTGCCGTGGCCAGCAACGATGAAGGGTATAAAGGGGAACTTCTTCCTGTCAATTTGAACCTTGGAGACGATGTCATCAGTGAACTGCAGGGAAATAAGCAGTTGAACTGGGTCTTCACAGATGCAAAAGATGCGAAAAAAGGGGTACAATCCGGTAAGTACTACGCTGCCATTGTCATCCCTGAAGACTTCAGCAAAGATATGATGAGTCTTTTTACTTCAGATGTTGTACATCCTGATATCACCTACTACATCAATGAAAAAGAAAATGCCATCGCCCCGAAAGTCACACAGAAAGGTGCCAGCTCTGTCCAGCACCAGGTCAATGAAACGTTCATTACCACAGTCTCCAAAACGACACTTGAGGCACTTCAGTTCGTAAATGATGTTTCCGCCAAAACCGGAGATGAGTCCCTGACTGAACATCTCGCTACTTCTCTGTCACAGATTTCCGATGACCTCGGAAATATTTCCGGTACGGTGAAAGCCTTTTCTGATATGACCGATGCCGGAGCATTAATGCTGGATACGACTACCTCTTTTCTTGAGCAATCGGGAAAAGGAACAAAAAGCAGTGTCAATGCACTGAATCAGGCAGGAAATGGAATTGATTCACTGACTTCTGCCCTGACAGGAACAACTTCTGATATCAATACCGCACTGAAGCAGAATGCTGATTTTTATTCTTCTGTATCTGCTGCCATCGACAAAGCACTCGACTCTTATTCAACTGACGCTGCATCCTGCTCCAATGCCATTCAGGCAGTCAGCGGCCGTGTGCAGAATCTGATTTCCGGTTATCAGGAATTATCAGATTCCCTGACCGCCATTGCTAATGCACACCCGGATCAGACAGCTCTCGTTCAGGCGATCAATGGACTGAACGTACAGATCCAACAGGCGATCGACCAGCAGACACAGATTAAAAATAAACTGGATGAAATTGCTGCTGCCCTTCCTTCAGCCACTGCCGATGCTTCCACTTTAAAGAAAGAACTGGATGATCTGCTTGCCCGGGGAACAGCTTCTGTCAACTCGGTAAAGACCTCTTATGAGCAGAATGTGAAAAGCAGCCTGGATGGTCTCGCCACGAATCTTGACTCCACCAATTCCTCCCTTGTGAACCTCTTAGGGCAGGTAGACAACAGTGTACAACAAATCAGTTCTGTCACCGGATCTGCATCCACAGATCTTTCCACTGTGAAAGAAGCTCTTGAACAGACCGTCAGTCTGTTGAATGAATCTTCTGAAAAATTGCAGAAAGTCTCCACCACACTTTCCACAGATGGCAGTGATGGTGTGCAGATGCTGGAAAAGATTCTTGCCGAAGATCCACAGACAATCGGAGCTTTCCTTGCAGCACCGGTAAGCCTGAATGAGACAAAAATCTATCCCATTGAAAATTACGGAACTGCCATGGCTCCTTTTTATTCCACACTGGCAATCTGGGTGGGGGCTGTTGTTATGGCAGCCATGCTCAAAGTCAATGTCTCTGAATCGGTAGTTAAGAAGCTTTCCGGAGCGAAACCACATCAGCTCTACTTTGGACGTCAGCTCCTCTTTGTATGTATCGGGCTGTTACAGAGCGGACTGATCTGTCTGGGAGACCTGTATTTCCTTGGTATTCAGTGCGAACATCCTTTCCTGTTCCTGGTAACGGGCTGGTTTACAAGTTTTGTTTATGTCAATCTGATCTATGCACTGACTGTCTCCTTTGGTGATATTGGTAAAGCGGTTGCCGTTGTCCTTATGGTCATGCAGGTAGCCGGAAGTGGTGGTACATTCCCGATCCAGTGTGCTCCGAAATTTTTCCAGGCTGTATATCCTCTGCTTCCATTTACACACAGCATGAATGCCATGCGTGAATGCGTTGCAGGCTTCTACGGTATGAACTATGTCAAAGAACTGGGGTATTTAGGAATCTTCCTGATCCTTTCACTTTTACTCGGACTGCTGCTTCGCAAACCGGTTATAAAATTAAATGATGCATTTACTGAAAAGCTGGAAAGTACACATCTGATTTAGAATCATCCCGGCTTTCCAGTAGCTGAAAAGGTTCATTGGATCTTTTGCCGCATACCTGGCAGCTAAAAAGGTGGACAGAACTCAAACTCGGGTTCTGCCCACCTTTTATCTATGCCTTTTTCCTTACGCTTTTTTAAAATTTTTCTTCACCATCAACGCCAGTGTCCGTCCGAAATATTTCCGGATCAATGCCAGAAATTCTTCATAGGATACATTTCCTCCCAGATACAGCATCTCATATTCTACGCCATACTCTCTTGTACTGTATCCTGCCTCCCGGAATCCATTTTTCAGATAAAACTCTTTTCTTTTTTTCCGTTCTTCATAATTGTCACAGTTCTCATCTACCACCTCTATATTCAAAATGATCCTGCGTGCCGAAAACCGGCGGCGTAATGCCTGCAGGATTTTGCTTCCATACCCCTGACCTCTTTCATCCGGCTCGATTGCAAGATAATACAGATAGACCACATCCTCAAAATAAACCAGATGGATAAATCCTACTAAAAGATCATCATCATATACCTGCATCAGATCTGCTGTTGATGTACGGCTTGCTTTTCTCAAAATCCAGAAGGGAATCTGTTCTTCTTTTGGAAATGCCTCATCATATAATTTTTTAATTTCATTCAGTTTCTTTTTATCATTTCTTGCATTTACAAAGTGTAACATCATTTTCATTTTTCCTTTCTACTACTGACTCCTGTTGTCTGTCCTCTCCTGCATGATTCTCATTCTTTTCTCACTCTTTCAATCAATCTTTCTGATCTTTCGGTCGTATGTATAAACTCCGTTGACTTCTTCTTCAATATCTGACCATTGTGTATAGACACTGGCACACAAACCTTCCTCTATCAGATTTTTCACCTGTTCCATTCTTTTTCTATATCGACGGTTCAGTGCTTTTTTACTCCTGCAGATCCCATATCCATAAAGTTTTCCACAGGCACTATGTCCTTCGATCCGGTAACTGTATCCTCCAAATTCCGAAAGAACTGATGCCCTCTCCTTTTCCGGGTGGATCTTCAGCTTAAAGAAATAATTATGAAGGCTGCAAAAATCTCCTCCCCCCTGATCGAACCACCCACTGGCCTGATCGATCAGCCGGTCAGGATCTTCTTTTCTGAGAATAGCGGTCATATCTTCTGTCTGAAACTGCCCCCAGCCCTCATTAAAGATGGCCCAGGCGGCAATACTTGGATGCCCTTTTAACCGATGTACCGTCTCCTTCATTTCTTTCACAAATTCCAGGCGGCCTTCCTTTTCTTTTCTTGCCAGAAGCCCCGGATAAATATCTCTCATCCGAATCTTCCACCAGGACATCAGCGTTGCCGCATACGTCACAAACCAGTGCTTGTATTTTCCTCCGCCATTGACCATATCCTGCCATACGACCAGCCCCAGCCTGTCGCAATGATAATACCATCTTGCAGTCTCGACTTTTACATGCTTACGGATCATGTTGAAGCCGAGATTTTTCATGGTCTGGATATCATAGATCAGCGCTTCATCAGATGGCGCAGTGTAAAGTCCGTCCGGCCAGTATCCCTGATCCAGAACTCCTTTTTGAAAATATGGTTTGTTGTTCAAAAAGATTCTCGGGATTCCGTTTTTGTCATTCTTCACTTCTATCTTACGCATGGCAAAATAACTCTCTACCGAATCATTCCCCATCTTTATATGCACATCGTATAAAAACGGATCCTCCGGACTCCAGTTTCTCATATGCGGAATTCTCACCATACATGGTCTTCCTGTCCTGCCGGCAGTTTTTAACGGCCACATCGTTCTTGCCGTTACCGTCACATCATAGTCGATATCTTTTCTTCCGGCGGCATCTTCCAGCTGTATCATAACGGAAGACTGATCATAAAGCGGTGTGATCTTCAGATCTTTGATGTGATACTCCGGAACCTTTTCCATCCATACCGTTTGCCAGATTCCACTTTGCGCCGTATAGAACATCCCGCCATTTTCTAATTTCTGTTTTCCCCTGCTGTAATAATATGTATCGGAATAATCTTTTACTTTTATTGTCAGTATATTTCTTTCTTCTTGCAATGCATCCGTAACATCGAATGAAAACGGCAGATATCCGCCCACATGTTTTCCTTGTTTCTTTCCATTTACATAGACAACTGCACACTGATCCACAGCTCCGAAATGAAGCAGCCAGCGGCTTCCTGCTTCTGGTCTTATCTCTTCCGGAAGACTCCTTTTATACCATAAAAATTCATCCGGCTTTAACTGTCTTCCGACTCCCGACAGTGCTGCCTCCGGTGAAAACGGGACCAATATGTCTCCGTTCATTTTCTTTGGAAATCCTTTTGTGTCTTTTATTGCATATTTCCACACACCGTTCAGATTCACATAACTTTTCCGGCGCATCAATGGTCTTGGATATTCCCCTAATACATTCTTTTCATTTATATTGTCTGCCCATTTCGTCTTTAACTGTCTCATGTTCATACACCCCTTTTTAAGCAAGTCTGACTTCTTGTAATCTCCCCCCGATTTCATCATCTGTCGTAATCACTGCGGCTCTTGCATCCCCCTGCTTCAGTTCATATTCCCTGCACAGGTAGATCCCGGGATATTCATCCGGCTGCTTTCTCATATATGGTATGCCATCCGGCCTCCAGGCAAATTCATATGTCCGCATATCCAGCCCCATTCCCCTCCTGGTAGCTTTCATAAAGCTTTCTTTTAATACCCAGAAACGGTAGAACCATTCTGCCTGTTCTTTTTCATCCGCACCTGCACGGATGATCTTACATTCTGATGGGCAGAAATAGCGTTCAGCTACTGACATCCTTAATGCTCCCGTCATCTCCACATCACATCCGACCTGCACGCCTTCCCGGTCACTGCAGGCGCACAATACATACTTTCCCGAATGCGACAGATTGAATACAGCATCTTCCGGAAGTCCGGTCATCTCTTGTATCTTCTCCCATAAGATCCATGCACCGACACTCCTTGCACGGTCTGCCACATTCCGCAGCTTATCCGCTTTTTCCTTTCTCCACTTTGGCACCCTGTTATAATATGCACGATATATTTCTTCTATTAATAGTGGTGTAATATCTGCTGCCCATACATTTACCATTTTCCCACTCCCTTTTTATTATACAATTTTAGTCTAACACACTTTTAAAAAAATGAAAGAATTTATCCAATAAAAGTATTGACAATCAAATTCCATTGCGTTAATATATTATTAATTTCATGCTTTAGATGTTTAAAGTTTTGCAGTGCGAATATTTTACAGTGCGACCATAACAGATTCACACGAGAAAGAAAATATCACACAGGCACAATGATCATACAACATATTGGAGGATATTAATTATGATTATCGTATTAAAACCACATACTACAAAAGATGATGTTTCTCGTGTTGAGAACATGGTCAAAAAAAGAGGTCTTGACACACATATTGTACAAGGCAAGGAGATGACAGTGATCGGCTGTATCGGTGACACAGCCAAAGTTGATTCCAAATTATTCGAGATTGATTCTGCAGTTGATAAAGTTATGCATGTACAGGAACCGTACAAATTAGCTAACCGTGCATTCCATCCGGAAGATTCCATTATCAATGTATCCGGCGTAAAAGTCGGCGGAGACAATCTTGCAATGATCGCCGGTCCTTGTTCCGTAGAATCATACGAACAGGTTCTTGAAATTGCCCGGGCAGCAAAAGCTTCCGGAGCCAACTTACTCCGCGGAGGTGCATTCAAGCCAAGAACAAGCCCTTATTCATTCCAGGGACTCGGGCTTGAAGGTCTTGATATCTTAACCGCAGTTAAAGAAGAGACCGGTCTTCCGATCGTAACTGAACTGATGTCCGACAAATACCTTGATGTATTTAATGAAAAAGTAGATCTTATCCAGATCGGTGCACGTAATATGCAGAACTTCGACCTGTTAAAAGAATTGGGGCAGCTTGATCGTCCAATCCTCTTAAAAAGGGGTCTGAATGCTACTTACGAAGAATGGATCATGTCAGCAGAATACATCATGGCATCCGGTAATGAAAAAGTCATCCTCTGCGAACGTGG
>OLQW01001394.1_pt1 | contig 11112 bp, 9 predicted proteins | sample 1672901 | NCBI WGS metagenome assembly OLQW01 (sample SAMEA3136735, study PRJEB25190) | human gut metagenome | reverse complement strand
TGTTGCTCAGGTGCTTATAAAAAATATTAAATTATAGTGTTGCGGAAATTAGGAACATCAGTTTCTGCACGGGTAATCCAAGGAGATGCTGCCTGTGCTACGCCAGCAGTACCTGCTCTGGATTCAATTTCTGAGATTGATTTCTCGAAGAAGTTGAAGCTAACTTCCAGTTTGTCACTTCGTGATGAAGAATCCATCACGCCATCCTCTTTACTACAACTTACTACTAGTAAGGCTGCAATAATAAGCCATAGGCTTTTAGTTAAATATTTCTTCATAGGTTTTAAAATTTGAAGAAATACGCCAGAAATATTCTGGTATTGTCTGCTATTACCATCTAGTTGATACAGCTAGCTGTTTTTCTGTAGTAGTATTGGTGCAAAATTACAAAAAAATTGAATACGCTGTACTCTTTAGCCCCCTATTTTTAACTATCTTAACGAAGTTTTCACCTGATTAAACAAATAGGGGGCTTTTATGAGCACTTATAGACTACTCCTGCTCCACCTTCACTCCCGTAATGCGGCTCTTGAAATCGCCAGCCTTCTGGAGTGGGAACACCAGCGTGCGCTGATAGTGCATCTTGGCAGAAGGATTATACACGATAGGCTGAGTGGCTGTAGCATCACTTTTCTGGAATGTAGCCAGGTCTTTCTGCTGCATCGCATAAAGGGTGATCGGACCAAGCTCCTCGCGCAACTTGCCATCCACATAAAGACAGGTCTTCTTGTTGTCGCCCGTAATCGCCAGAGTTACCTTCTTGCCCTTCTCTACCCTGTAGTTGAATTTGTTGAGATAACCCTCGTGGGCAAAACCAAGCAGGCCGCTTTCTGGGTCAGAAAGATAGAAGGTGGCGTTATCGGATGAGAACAACGCCGTGCCCTTTGCTTCATCAGCTCCCTCGATAGTGAACTCCACCCGATAGCCATAACCCACTTCCTTCTCGCCAGTGGTCTGACCAGGGTTCAAAGTCTCTATTCTGAGCTGCTTGCCCTTCTGCCAGCGTGCAGCCTCGTTAACCGCAGGAGCCTCGCTGAGCGCAAGGCGAAGACGATTGAAATCTTCAAAGGAGAATGATGTGGCTGCACCCGTCCAGCACTTTGCCGACAGGGTCTGCAGAGCAGGGAACAGTCGGTCGTGAATATCCTTCACCGTAATGCCGTTGCCTGCATGATCGTTCCATACGGCAAACATTCCGCCGAGAATGGCAGGGTCGTTCTCCTCGAACGTCTCGTTGCCTATCTGTGCCGGAGTCCATGAATCGTAAAGATACTGGCAATTCAGATAATCGTAATAATAGCCTGCTGCCGGAACGATGTAAACCAATCCGTCAGGAATGCTCACCAGTTTGTAACCCTGGCGCTTCATCTCCTTCGGATCAGCATAACCATTGTACCAGCAATGCATCATCACGTTCTCTGACTTCACCTTGGTGTCGCCCTTGGCATGGGTAAGTGCGCCCCAAACGGCAGCCTGCTTGCCAAACGACTCCACATATTTAATATAATGGTCGGTGAAGTAACGAAATTTCTCCACCACTTCCTTCTTGGCGTTGGAATATTCATCGGTACCGATGTGCACAACCTTACCACGGAACACAGGGTTCTTGCCCTCCAGATACTCCTTGAAGAGACCATCCACAAACTTGTAGGTCTCGGGATTGAATAGGTCAAGATGATCCATTCCATACTCTTTGGAACCTATTTCCGGCTTGTAATGGGTGAAGGCGAGCGAATGGGCAGGCACATCTATCTCGGGGATGATGTTGACACCATACTGCTCTGCCAGCTTCTGGAGTTCGATAAACTCAGCCTTGGAATAGCTGCCATCCTTCGCCGTGAGTCCCGGATAGGTGTCGCATTCCAGACGGAAGGCTGCCGGGGTCTTCGCCCAATCATTACCGAAGAACTGCCGGAATCCGTTATCGTTGAGATGAATCTGCAGGGTGTTCATCTTGTAATAAGACATCATCTTGACCAGCGAACGCAGATAAGACATCGGGATGAACTTTCTGCCGCAATCCATCATGAAGCCTCGCAACCCATAGGCAGGCGTATCCTGGGTAGAACCCTTTGGCAGCACGAAGCCAGCCGAACGCTGCTGCTCTGAAAGCTGCAACACGGTGCGGGTTCCCCATACCAGTCCTTCTACCGAAGAAGCCGTGATGGTGGTTACGTCGCCGATGGTGAGGCGATAGCCCTCCTTGCCGAGCTGCCTGGCTAATTTCTTATCAGATTGGAGCACCAGCACGATGTCGCCGGCAGAAGGTTTTCCCGTCTTAGGCGTGAGCGGTTTTCCCACCAGGTCATGATAATCGGCAGCAAAGAGTTTCGCCACATCCTGGGCGTTTTTTCCGCCCTTCACCACATATTTGCCCGATGGGGTAAACATTCCCTCAGCCCCGCTCCATTGCTTGAGTTCAGGGATTACAAAAGGTTTTTCGTTGACTGTTGCCCAGCCACACGAAAGCACCAAAGTGCAGCAAGCCGTCAGCAAGAGACGCTTGAAATCATTTAGGTTTTTCTTCATATTTACTGTTTTAATTTAAAGATACGTCTTTTAATCGTAGAGATAAAAAATGCGCTCCATCATGTGCCACTTCTCATCGCTCGTAGCACCCTTGCCGCACTTCTGGAACTTGCCTACCACTTCCTCCCACTCTGCCTGTCTTGGAAGGGTGGCGAGCTCTGCCATTTTCTTGTCCCAATCGAAATCTACGGGAGCATCCACAACCATCACCAGTCGGTTGCCGAAGATGTAAATCTCCATCTCCAGGATACCTACTTGACGGATTCCATCACGAATCTCCTTCCATTGCACACCTTCTGAATGCAGGCGGCGATACTCGCGGATTGCCTCTTCATCAGATTCCAACTCCAGCCACTGCACATAGCGCTTGGTGGCTACCGGATACTTCTTCTGTTCATAACCTTTCATCATAATCATTAGGGTTTTAAAAGATTCAACATTTTATTATTTTCTGCAAAAATATGAAAAAAAATTGAGGTAAGCAAGACAAGTTACCGATATTTTAGTTACTTTTGCATTATCGTTGCAGAAATGCAGGTTATGATTTACAAAACTACTCTATAGGATTAAAAGAAACTAAAGATTTACGATATGAAGAAACTACTTTTATCCATCGCCTTTCTGCTCCCTGCTATGGGAATGATGGCGCAGACTCAGGTAAAGACAGCTGAAGGTATTCTCGAAGGAAAAGACCTCTCAGGCATCACAGTTTTCAAGGGTATTCCATTTGCAGCCCCTCCTGTGGGCAATCTCCGCTGGAAGGCTCCTCAGCCAGCCCAGAAATGGCAGGGCGTTCGCGAAGCAAAGGAATTCGGACCGAACCCGATGCAGGAACCTATCTTCGGCGATATGAACTTCGGCACAAAGGCAAACAGCGAAGATTGCCTATACCTTAATATATGGACTCCCGCCAAGACCATGAAGGAACATCTGCCGGTTTTGATCTATTTCAACGGCGGAGGACTGATGGCTGGAAGCGGAAGCGAACCTAGATATGCGGGCGATGCGATGGCGCGCAAGGGCATCATCTCCATCACAGCCAACTATCGTGAGGGCATCTTCGGTTTCTTTGCTCATCCGCAGCTCTCCAAGGAAACATCCTATAAGGGTTCCGGCAACTATGGATTCATGGATCAGGTGGCTGCCATCCAGTGGGTAAAGGATAACATCGAGGCTTTCGGCGGCGACCCTAACCGCATCACCATCGTAGGCGAATCAGCCGGTTCCATGTCGGTCAGCGCCCTGATGGCTTCCCCTCTCTGCCAGGGACTCTTTGCGCAGGCGATGGGTTCCAGCGGTTCGGTGATGGGATTCAAGAAGATTGCCACCCAGAAGGAAGCTGAAGAGAAAGGCGTGCAGCTTGCCCAGAAAATAGCAGAGAAGATGGGTAAGGAAACGGGCAAGAAGGTGAAAAAGAACGTTGGAATGAAGAATCTCAACGAACTTCGTGCCCTCCCTGCCGAGAAACTGATGAAGCTGGCGGGCGTAAGAGCGGTTCCAGTCTATAATATCGATGGTTATTTCATGAAAGAACAGCCTGTAGAAGTCTTTGCCAAGGGCGAACAGACCAAGGTGCCTCTGCTTATAGGCGGTAACAACCAGGAGATGACTCCTGCTGCAGTACTGATGGGTAAACAGCCAACCGTTGAGAACCTGAAAGCTGGCGCCAAGGCTACTTTCGGAGAAGAGAACATCGATGAACTCTTCCGCCTTTACGGAATCAACAGCGACAAGGATGTACTGGAGCAGCCGGGTGTAAATCTGGCTTCGGATATCTTCCTGGATTATTCTACCTGGAAGTGGGGCAACATGCACAAGTTGACCGGCGGACAGCCTGTTTACCGCTACCGCTATTGTCATCCTCGTCCTGCAATGGCCATCAAGGGCAAGGTGGCAGCTTTGGCTGGCGGCGTGGTAGATGCCAAGGAAGGTGCAGCTCCTGCTCCACGAGATAAGGGAGCCGTTCACTCTGCCGACATCGAGTATGCGATGGGCACATTGCCAACCAACCGGGTATTCGACTGGCAGCCTGAGGACTATATGATTAGCGACATCTTCAGCCAGTATTATGTCAACTTCGTGAAGACCGGCAATCCAAATGGTCTGGGTCTGCCAGAGTGGCCATCTACCAATAGCAAGGCAGTAGCTCCTGTGCTTCAGATAGATGTAAATACCGTTGTGAAGTCTGATGCCCAGATGGAGAAGCGCTATGATTTCATCGACAAGATGTTTTGGGGAGAGAAATAGAGATGTTTCAGAAATTCATCATCAATAGAGACGGAGTGCTGAAGTTCGGCCACGTCTATCTGCATTGCGATATGCTGGCTCCAGGCGAGCAATGCACCTACGGCGGCGGATTGTGGAAAATAGATGAAGGCAGGGGCGCCATCGTGCTCTATGGAAGAAGTTTCGACTTCGGTCCTCCCGATTTCGACTTTGTTACACGGATAGACTGGACGGGCTTGGGGGGCACCCCTCGCCTGCTGCTCTATCTGCCTCATTGGCCTAACGAGGAGGAGATTGTGCCCATCATCATCAATTGAAAAAATAGTATAATATTCTATAAATTCTATGCAAAAAGTTTGCTCGAAACAGATAAAAGCGTACTTTTGCGAAAAGAATTCACTTAAAAAGCAGTATAGTATGAAAAAGAAATTAGTTTTGACAGCAGCCGTTATCGCTGCATTGTCAGTTGTCTCTTGCAATGGCAAGAAGACAAATAGCCAGGGAGCAGATCAGGATAGCCTCAGCTATGCAGAAAATGATTCGCTCAATTCCAACGATATCGTGCTCGATTCCATCGCCGGCACCTATGAGGGAACTCTCCCTGCTGCCGATTGTCCTGGAATCAAGACTGTATTGACGCTCAATGCCGACAGTACCTATCAGTATTCAGCCGACTATCTGGAGCGCAAGGATGGTCACGACGAAGCAAGCGGTATCTTCAAGGTATTGGCTAACAACGTAGTAGAAATCATCCGCCCATCCAGCGGCGAGGCAACTTACTTCAAGGTAAAGGATGCCAACAGCCTCATCATGACCGACTCGCTCGGTACTGAGCCAGAAGGCGCTATGGCTAAACACTATGTGCTGACCAAGAAGAAGAAGTAAGCTATTCACATCTAAAAAGAGCACCCATCTCATATCAAGAAAGCATCTTTTCTGCTTCCAGAATACGAGATGGGTGCTTTGCGTTGTGGCAGTTGACCCAATTTCGTTGTGGCAGTTGGCGCTTTTTCGTTGTGGCAGTTGGCGGAATTATTTCTTCTGATACACCCTTACATAATCGATGAAATACTTCATCGGGAGGGCGGAATCATCTATCGCTCCACCATTATCACCACCCAGGGCAAGATTGAGCAGGAGATACTGCGGCTTCTTGAAAGGCTGCTCGCCATTGCCCAGCTTGCCATTCACCGCCTCATCCTGGCGAATCACATTCAGAAGTTCATCATCCAGGTAAAGACGGATGCTCTGCTCATCCCAATCCATGCGCCAGACGTGGAACTTATCAGCCCATTGCGCATCCCGATCCGTGAAATGGGTGAAAGGGATAGCCTTGCTGTTCCATTTCGCCGTCCAAGGCTTGTCGGTACCCCAGCAGGCGTTGGCAAGGATATGAGGCACTCCCTGCTTGCGATAATACTCCATCATGTCGATTTCTCCATTCGACGGCCAGTCCATGCCACGTCCCAGAAGCCAGATGGCAGGCCAGGATCCACCAGCCGTAGGAATCTTCGCCCTGACCTCTACCCTGCCATAGAGAAACTCCTTCTTCTCTGCCGTATTCACCGAGGCAGATGTATATTGTATCTTTTCGATGTTCTCTGGCCATCGGCTGCTGCCCTTCCGGAAACCGGGATTCCTGCGAGACTTCTTCTCCTTGCGTGCCTCGATCACGAGATTGCCATCCTTGCAATAGGCATTGGCTTTCTGATACCATTGCGCCTCGTGGTTGCGCTTGAATCCCTCCTCGTAGTTCCATACCTTGGAATCTAGAAGTCCATCTGTATTGAACTCATCGCTCCATACCAGTTTCCATTCGTTCTGAGCCATCAGGGCAGATGGAACTAAAGCCATCGCCATCACTCCGAACGCTATTCCCATTTTCTGTTTTACATTCATATTGATTGATTGTTTTGTTATTAATTTCCAATAATTGTCAGTTTCTCTTATAATCACAGAATCAATGATGCTGATGATTACAGATCAATGATACCTGATGATTACTGAAGATGATGCAAAAATACAAAAAAGCGACAAGAACAAAGGGCATTATTCGGGAAATCAGGAGAACATTTCGAGAATTTAAGAGTTACATTCAATACGACAGGTATTACAAACCTATTACATTCCTATCTTTCACGTTAAATTCAATTAAGTTTTCTGCCGGAACTACCGCTATTCCAGATATTTTTCCTAATTTTGCGTCCACGTTTCTAACGGATGAAATGATTGTTAAGATTCAACTATAAAAAATGAATTATATATAAATAGGTAAGGAAAAAAGAAAAATGGAACATGTTTTTACTGAATCGATGTTTTTGGTGGGCTTCGTGATATTCATTGCCGCCATACTCGTATTAGACATGCTGGTTATTGACCGAAAGGCGCATGTGGTTTCTATCAAGGAAGCTGGCTCCTGGACGGCAGTATGGATTATTCTCGCTCTCGCCTTCGCCGTGTTCATCTACTTTCATGGCGACATGGTACACGGCATAGAGAACTTCGACGACCTGAAGCTGATAGCCTCGCGCTATGCTTCTCATCTCAAACTGGATCCGAACGATTATGAAGGGAGTCTGCAGCAATATCGCCACTACATGACCATCTCTTACATTTCGGGTTATCTGATAGAGAAGACGCTCTCGGTAGATAATCTCTTCGTGATGATGATGATCTTCAGTTCGTTTGGAGTGGATAAGAAAGATTACCAGCACGTATTGAACTGGGGTATTCTGGGAGCCATTGTGCTTCGCTTCGTCTTCATCTTTGCGGGTGCAGCCCTCATCAGCCGATTCGCCTGGATATTGCTCGTATTTGGAGGATTCCTGGTTTACAGCGGCGCCAAGATGTTCTTGAACAGGAACAAGAAGGAAGAGATCAATGCCCTGGATCATCCGGTGGTGAAGTTTATGCAGCGACGACTGCATCTGGGTCCGCTGGTGATGACGGTGGTGTTCATTGAGTTCTGCGATCTGATTTTCGCCTTCGACAGTATCCCTGCCGTATTCTCGGTTTCGCTCGACCCGTTCGTGGTATTCTTCTCGAATATCTTCGCCATCCTGGGCTTGCGTGCCCTCTTCTTCCTTCTGGCAGCGATAGCCGATAAGTTCCGCTACCTGAAGGTGGGCGTGAGCGTGCTGCTGGTGTTCATCGGTGTGAAGATGCTCATCCACGATTTCTTCGAGATTGATGCAGTAAGTTCGCTGGTATTCATCATCCTCGTCTTGCTCGTCAGCATCGGAGCTTCTGTGGTGATTCCGCAGAAAAAGGAAGCTTTGGAAAATGTGAAATAAGACTTAGAAACATAAAGTTATCTTTTAGAAAACAAAAAAGTTCTGTTTGTCATCGTTGAGGTGCAGACAGAACTTTTTGCTTTTTAATAACCTTTTATACATAAGATTCCCTAAAAAGTCAGAAATGAGAGAAAAAAGAATATGATACATACAGCAAAGCTATTATGCTCATTTTTTACTACCTTTGCAAACAGTAAACTGAATTTAAACAGCAATGGCAATAATAATAATCAGAAAACAAACTATACAAGATAAACAATAACATCTATATGAAGAAAAAAATCATCATCCTCTCATTCCTCATGGCATCCTTCTGCCTGGGAATAAATGCAGCCAGCAAGAAGCGCACCAGATGTACCTTCGACCAAGGCTGGACCTTCAAACTCTGCGCCAACCACGCAGAAGCATCCAAGGTGCTCCATACGCTCGGCATTACCAATCCCAACCTGTCATCACCAACCTCAGCAGCAAAAAAGACGAAGTTAACTGATGATACGGAACCGGAGCAGGCGCAGGTGACGGCGAGCGAAATCACCTCTTCAAATACCTCATCGCTTTTATCAGATAAAACAACTGGCAAGGCTTTCAGAAACGTAACCATCCCCCACGACTGGAGCATCGAACTTCCTTTCGACCCTAAGATGAGTGGCTCGGCTGGTTATCTTGCAGGCGGACAAGGCATCTATGCCAAGGACTTCACGCTCCCGACAGAATATCAGAAGAAACTATCTCAAAACGAGAAGATCAGCATCCATTTTGATGGCGTGTATCATCGTGCCACCATCTGGCTGAACGGTCACCGTTTAGGACACCACATGTATGGCTACACCAGTTTTTCTTTCGATATTACCCCTTATATTAATAAGGTGGGAAAAAACCGACTGGTGGTACATGTAGATAGAGAAGAGCAATCTCGCTGGTACACGGGTTCGGGCATCTATCGCCACGTATGGTTGCAGATGAACAACCCGGTGCATGTAAAGGAGAACGGCATCTTCGTAACAGCAAAGACCGATGGAACGGTAAAGGTAGAGACGGAAGTGGAAGGCGATAAAGGCTGCAGAATTTCGCACGTTGTTTTGGATAAGAACGGAAAGAAGATAGCAGCAGCATCTTCGGAGAAATCTTCATTGGGAAATCCTTCGGCTTCTCCAACCTCTTCTTCTACCCAGCTTTTCGTGAAGAATCCTCAGCTTTGGAGCACGGATTCTCCGAATCTCTACACCTTAGTTACCCAGGTAAAGGATAGCAAGGGAAAACTGGTAGATGAAGTAGTGACTCCTTTCGGATTCCGCGACATCCGCTTCGACGCCAACACGGGCTTCTATCTGAACGGCAAGAATATGAAACTAAGGGGTATGTGCCTGCACCAGGATGCAGGAAGCCTGGGTGTTGCCGTGCCGGATGAAGTGTGGGTTCGCCGGTTGAAGGCGATGAAAGAGATAGGTTGCAACGCCATCCGATGCTCTCATAATCCGCCATCACCAGAATTTCTGAACATCTGCGATACGCTCGGCTTGCTGGTTCTCGATGAAGCTTTCGACAAATGGAAGTCGGGCTATTACGAGCCTTTTTATGATGCAAATGCTCATCAGGACATCGCCGACATGGTGCTGCGAGACAGGAATCATCCTTCCGTCATCGTCTGGAGCATAGGCAACGAGGTGCATGAGGCTTGGAACAAAGACGACGAGGGCGTGAAGAGAGCCAGAGAACTGAACGATATAGTTAAGAAGCTAGACCCTACCCGCCCAACGATGCTTGCCTGCCAGCAGGGCTTTGAGGATAAGATTGCCGATGTAGCCGACCTGGTGGGATACAATTATCTGGAACCGAGAATGATAGCCGACCACAAACGTTTTCCTAACCTCAAGATGTTTGTGAGCGAGGCTTTCGTTTATTATTCGGGCTTGCGAGAGAATCTGGTTTGCGATTTCGTGGAGCATAATCCATGGCATTTCGTAGAGGAGAATCCCTTCATCGCCGGTTCCTTTGTCTGGGCTGGCGTAGATTATCTGGGCGAATCATCGCCTTGGCCAGCCAAGGGCTGGTGTTCGTGTCCGTTTGACATGACGCTGAAGGAGCGTCCGCAGGCTGCGTTCTATCATCCGGCTTGGAATCCGGAAAAGGATTATCTGAAACTCGTGGTTCGCGACAACTGTTTCGACCAGGCGATGGGCACCGACCACTGGCAGTATCCTCCGATGGCTGACACCTGGGATTTGCCTTATACGGATTCAAGATGCGTGGAAGTAAGATGCTACACCACCTGCGATTCCGTACAGTTCTTCTTCCCGATGTGGAGCAACCCGCAGTTGCCATTGAAGCCAAGAAAGACGGCAGATTACAACGACCATTGCATCACCATTCAGTTGCCAGCCCGACAGGGCAAGGTTCTTGCCGTGGGCTATAAGAATGGAAAGGAAGTGATGAGAGATTCGCTTGTCAATCATGGTCCGGTGGCAGATGTAAGACTGGATGCCGATTATTCGGTTCTGGCAGCAGCCAAGGCTGATTATTCGGAGGTTTCACCGATGAAGATTAACAATTCTGCAAAGGGAAAGGCTGCAAAGGGAAAGGCTTCCAAAGGAAAGGCTTCTGCTCCATGGAGTACAGTCTCCCATATCCGATTAACACTTGTGGATAAGGAAGGACGCACGCGAATTCAACAAGCAAGTGCAAAATTACGAAATGTTTTTGTAAAAGCACTTCTTTGGTGTTGAGAAATTCAATTTCTTTCTTGGTCTCTCATTAATTTTTGCCGTAAACTTTGTTATTTTCTGCTGACTGAAGTTTGAAAACGCAGCAGACTTAGGAATGTACTGCCTAACGAGTCCGTTTGCATTCTCAATAGCACCCTTTTGCCATGAGGAATATGGATCAGCAAAATACACTGGTACACCAAGAGATTTGCTGATTATCTCATGTGCCGCAAATTCCACCCCATTGTCTGTTGTTATGGTCTTTATTTTTCCCTTGAATGGCATAAGTAGTTGCTTTACAGTCTCTGCCAATTTCTTAGCATTCTTTCCGTGCTTCAACTTTCTCATAAACAGCATATTTG
>OLQW01001383.1_pt1 | contig 11185 bp, 8 predicted proteins | sample 1672901 | NCBI WGS metagenome assembly OLQW01 (sample SAMEA3136735, study PRJEB25190) | human gut metagenome | reverse complement strand
AGGAAATCATCGAATTTACAGACTCTGCTCAAGAACTGACCCAAATTTATGACCGGGCGACCTCCCGGACTCCGTCCATTTTGGAGCGCCTGGTGAATACGATCCTGCCCGGTTTTCGACTTCCAGACGGGAGCGCTCAGTATGACAGCTATTCCGTCACTGAAAATCTGGGGAACTTGAATCAATACTGGCTGGTTGCCATCGGATCGACCAAGTATAAACAGGATTTGACGGCCATGGACGAGGCCGCCGTAGATGACTTGATATACGGTAAGCTGGATTATTCCACCTCTCTGATTGACCGGGTACTGAACATTACTGTCTGGGACATGACTCCGGAGGCATATATGGAAAAGCTCGGCTTCACCGATGAGGAAAAGGAATGGGCCTCCCTCCTGTACTCCGTACTGGTGGATGATCAGTCTGTATCATATGACGATACGGACGGGGATGGCTACTACAACACCGATTACGGCGATGTGACCTTTGAGCATCAGGACACCCCGGTGGTGTACTACAATCAGACGGACGTGATTCTGGAGGTGGTGAGCATGGTGCTTCTGTTCCAGTATAACAGCTACCAGGGCAGTGCGTGGTTTTCTACAGCCAACGCCGTGACGGGCAAGATCTATGAATGGGATGCCAACGTGGAGACTTTCTTCTCCCTGACCAAGGTGAACCAGGAACTTACCCAGCGGAATGCCTATCTGGAACAGCAGGTGCAGCAGCTGAGCGACAGCCTCTATGGGGTAACCAAGGATAGTGCCATCTATCATCGCGACCAGTTTGCGCTGCTTCAGAATTACCGACTCATCCCAGCCAAGGTGGTTGCCAACAGCCTGGACAAGCCAGACAACCTGATTACCATCGACAAGGGTAGCGCCGACGGCATCCATAAGGATATGGGTGTGATAAGCGGTACCGGAGTGGTGGGCATCGTGTATCTCGTGGCTCAGCATTACAGCATCGTGATACCAGTGCTCAACGTGAAGTCGAATATCAGCTGTACCATCCAGGGCAGAGGCTATTTCGGTTATCTGCGATGGAAGGGTGGCGTTTCGGAACTTGCCTATCTGGAAGAGGTGCCACGCCATGCCCACTTCAAGCTGGGCGACTACGTAGTGACGAGTGGCTATTCGGCTGTGTTCCCTCCGGGAGTAAGAGTGGGCAAGATTCTGCACGTGTTTAATTCTGCTGATGGATTGTCGTATAGAGTACAGTTGAGACTTTCTACCGACTTTGCCCGTCTGCGTGATGTCTGCGTCATCGACGATGCCGTGATGAAGGAACGCCTTCAGATTATGCGTGCTGCACAGGATAGTATCATGCCCGACGGCAATGCCAAGGGTAAAAATTAAAAGATCATAGTAAGAGGAGATATATAAGTAGCAATGAGTATAGATTTGATAAAACGACTCGGCATCTTCGTGGTGCTTGTGCTGGTGCAGGGATTGGTGTTCAACCATATCCACTTGTTCAACTGCGCCACCCCCTTGCTGTATATTCTCATGGTGCTCCATTTCCGCAGAAACCACCCACGCTGGTCGGTGATGCTGTGGAGCTTCATGATGGGACTTTGTATCGACGTGTTTGCCAATACGCCGGGAGTAGCTGCAGCTTCGATGACCTTCATCGGACTGCTTCAGCCTTATCTTTTCGAACTCTTCGTGCCAAGAGACAGTGCCGACGACCTGGAGCCATCCATGCGCACCATCGGTGTCGGTTCGTATGTTCTCTACACGTTGGTTATCGTACTCGTTTATAATCTGGTATTCTTTACTCTGGAGACCTTCAATTTCTTCAATTGGATGGAGTGGCTCCTCCGCATCGGTGGCAGTACAGCCATCACGATGTTGCTCATCATGGCATTGGAGAGCTTCCGCAAGGGATAGAACCTTGCTGTAAGACAGAGAACAGTAAAAGATCAAACAAAAAATTTCAGCTATATATATAATATGGTGGATTACAATCTTGATAAGCGTAAGTATGTGATTAGTGGTGTGGCTATAGCAATTGTAGTCATATACACCATTCGTCTCTTTACGCTTCAGATTATGAGCGAGGATTATAAGAAGAATGCCGATTCCAATGCCTTCCTGAAGCAGATAGAGTTCCCTTCGCGTGGCGCTATCTACGATAGAAACGGCAAGCTGATGGTGTATAATTCGCCTTCCTATGATATCATGGTGGTGATGAAGGAGCAGGAGGGACGTCTGGATACGATGGACTTCTGCAACTCCCTGGGCATTACCAAGGAGGCTTTCGAAAAGCGAATGGAGACCATCAAGGACAGAAGCAAGAATCCCGGATATTCGCGATATACCCAGCAACTCTTCATGAGTCAGCTTTCAGACAAGGACTTTAGCGTCTTCCAGGAGAAGCTGTTCCGTTTCCCGGGCTTCTATGTGCAGAAGCGAAGCGTGAGAGAATATGCCTATCCATACGCTGCCCATGTACTGGGAGATGTGGGTGAGGTTTCGCCAAGTGATATAGAGGAGGATGACTACTATCAGCCAGGTGACTATATCGGTAAGCTGGGACTGGAGAAGCACTACGAGAAGGAGCTCCGAGGAACCAAGGGCGTGAAGATTCTGCTTCGCGATGCCCGCGGAAGAATACAGGGAAGCTATCAGAACGGAAAGCTCGACCAGCGACCTGTTGCCGGCAAGGACCTGACGCTGGGTATCGATGTCAACCTCCAGGCTCTGGGCGAAAGACTGCTGCAGGGCAAGATTGGAAGTATCGTTGCCATTGACCCAAGAGACGGATCGGTGCTGGCGATGGTTTCATCTCCTACCTATGATCCGCGCCGACTGGTGGGCAAGAATAGAGGAAAGATGCACAAGTGGCTGTCGCAGAATCCTTGGAAACCGCTCCTGAACCGTAGTATCATGGGACAGTATCCTCCGGGTTCTACCTTCAAGACCTCCCAGGCGCTGACCTATCTTACCGAGGGAATCATTACTCCGGGCACAGCCTTCCCATGTAATCATGGTTTCTCCTATAAGGGTCTGCATGTGGGATGTCATGGTCACCCGTCGCCTATTGCGCTGGTGGATGCCATCAGTACTTCCTGCAACGGCTACTTCTGCTGGGGACTTTATTATATGATAGGCAACAAGAAAAAGTATGGTTCGGTGCAGGAGGCGATGACCGTATGGAAAGACTATATGGTGAGTATGGGATTCGGCTATAAGCTGGGCATCGATCTGCCAGGCGAGAAGAGAGGTCTGATTCCAAATGCACAGTTCTATGACAAGGCCTACAAGGGATCCTGGAACGGACTAACCGTCATCAGTATTTCTATCGGACAGGGAGAGGTGAACCTCACTCCTCTGCAGATTGCCAATTTGGGAGCCACCATCGCCAATCGAGGCTATTACTATGTGCCTCATGTAGTGCGCAAGGTGCAGGGCGAACCGCTCGATACGCTTTATACCCGCCGTCATTACACCAAGGCTTCGAAGCGAGCCTATGACTATGTGGTGGCTGGTATGAGAAGTTCGGCACTGAAGGGGACCTGTAAGATGCTCTCCCGTTACGACTTCGAGGCTTGCGGCAAGACCGGTACGGCTCAGAACCGTGGTCACGACCACTCTGTATTCATGGGCTTTGCTCCGATGAACAATCCGAGAATCGCCATCGCCGTGTATGTGGAGAATGGTGGATGGGGTGCCGACTACGGTGTGCCTATCGGAGGTTTGATGATGGAGCAGTATCTGAAAGGCAAGCTTTCTCCTGCTTCAGAAAGTCAGGCTGCCCAGATGCAGGCTCGCAGAATCGCCTACGGTTCCAGCAGCAGATAATATACTGAAGTTTCAAATTATTGAACAATAAAAACAATGGCTCAATCAGATAATAAACAACCAGCTGGTATTCTCCGTTCGCTCGACTGGTGGACCATCGGCATCTATCTGGCATTGCTCTGCTTCGGCTGGATCAGTGTCTGCGGTGCCAGCTATACCTATGGCGACAATGATATCTTCAGTCTGGGTGCCCGTTCGGGTATGCAGATTATATGGATAGGTACCTCCATAGCGCTGGGCTTCGTCATCCTGATGATGGACGACCGGTTTTTCGATACCTTCGCCTACGTGATCTATGCCGTGCTGATATTGCTGCTTTTTGCCACGATATTCAATCCGCATAGCATCAAGGGTTCGCACTCCTGGCTGGTGCTGGGACCGCTGCGACTGCAGCCTGCCGAGTTCGGTAAGTTTGCTACGGCGCTGGCTGTGGCGAAGTTTATGTGCAGCTATGGATTCAATATCCACAAAATGAAGCATTTCATGGCGGCTGTGGGCATCATCATTCTGCCTATGATATGTATCGTGGGGCAGTGCGAGACGGGTTCGGCATTGGTTTATTCCGCCTTCTTCCTGATGCTTTACCGCGAGGGAATGCCGGGTGCCATCCTCTTTACCGGAGTCTCGATGGTGGTTTACTTTGTGGTGGGTATCAAGTACGAGAACGTGATGATGTGGGATACCTACACCTCAGTGGGAAAGTTCATAGTGCTGCTGCTGGTGCAGATCTTCACGGCAGGACTGGTGAACAGCTATACGGGCAACAGGAAGCATGCTCTCATCATCCTAAGCTACTCGGTGGGCATCACGCTCATCTTTGCGCTCTTCTCTACCTACATCATTCCGTTTGATATCGTATGGGTGCAGCTGCTGCTCTGTGCGGTGATGATCGGATTCCTGGTGTATCACGGTTTGAGAACCCGCTTCCGCAACTATTTCCTGATTTCGATTTTCGCAATGGGAAGTATTGCCTTCTTCTATAGTGCCGATTATGTGCTGAACAACGTGATGGAACCTCACCAGCGAGTGCGTATCAACGTGCTGCTGGGATTGGATGAAGACCTGGCGGGTGCCGGATATAATGTGCATCAGAGTGAGATAGCCATCGGTTCGGGTGGCTTGCAGGGAAAGGGATTCCTGAACGGAACCCAGACCAAGCTGAAGTTCGTGCCTGAGCAGGATACCGACTTCATCTTCTGTACAGTAGGAGAGGAGGAAGGATTCCTGGGTTCGGCAGGCGTATTGCTGCTCTTCCTGATGTTGATATTGAGGTTGATACATCTGGCGGAGCGACAACCTTTCAAGTTCGGACGAATATACGGCTACTGTGTGCTCTCGGTATTCCTGTTCCACCTATTTATTAATGTAGGAATGGTGCTGGGACTGACGCCGGTAATCGGTATTCCGCTTCCATTCTTCAGTTATGGAGGTAGTTCGCTTTGGGGCTTTACCATCCTGCTCTTCATCTTCCTGCGTATTGATGCCGGAAGAAATCTGGTAAGAAGCTAGATCTTGCAGCATAAGAAGCAGGATATTCCATATTGGAAGCAGATTTTACAGCATAAAAAATGACCAGTGAGATACGTCTCATTGGTCATTTTTTGTTATTTTCACTCCGATGTCGCTTACACCCGGAAGAATTTCTCGCTTCATATCGTGGCGGATGGCGATATGGATGGAATCGCCTCTGTTTATCTTATAGATATTGATAGGGAAGTTGTACTGATAGTAGCTGATGCCCTGTCCCTTGTTCTCACCACGCTGGTTGATGAGCTGGCAGAGTACGGTATCAGTCCTCTCGATACGCTGACCCTTGTTGGCAGGGTAGATGGTCTGGTTCACGATGAGTGTCAAAGCCGTAAACGGATAGGCACCCGTGGTTCTCAGACCCAGACTCTGCCGGTAATAGCCGGTGACAGCCATTGGAGGGATTTCGAACGATAGGGTATCGTTCTTCTCCCATCCTGCAATCGGCGTGTGGGCATATTCATCATATACCTTGGCATGATTGCAAGCGCTGAAGGCTATGGTTGTCACCAGTATGAAAACGAAATGAATCAGTCTTTTCATTTTTACTTCTTGTCCTCCTGTGGCTTGTTATTTTCGCCCTGCTGAGGCTTGTTGTTGTTTGCCTGCTGAGGCTTGTTGTTGTTTGCCTGCTGAGGCTTGTTGTTTTCGCCCTGCTGAGGCTTGTTGTTGTTTGCCTGCTGAGGCTTGTTATTATTGCCTTGCTGAGGTCTGTTTCCCTGCTGGCGAGGTCCCTTGTTTCTATTATCCCTGTTGCGGTTATTGCCGTTTGGCTGGCGGTTCTCGCTCTTTTCAGGGCGGTTCGCATTACGGTTCTTGTTCTTCTTCTTTTTCTTCGCCTTGTCGAATCGGCTGAGATCAGATTCATTGAGCAGGTCGATGCTCTTGGAAGTTTCCTTCACCTTGTCGTTCTCCATCAGGCTGAGCGGTTTCTCTCCCTGCTTGTTCATCTCGATGATTTCCTTGGCACGTTCTGCGGTGATGGTCTCCAGGTTTGAAGCCAGGTTCTTGTCAGAAGAGTAGGTGATGAGTCCGGCAAGGATATCTACCTTGAACTGATGGAACTCGCCGTCGGCAGTCTGAAGCACGGCATCCTTAGGTGGCATCTTTCGGCTTGCCTCCACATAGTTATCTACCTCGTAGTTGAGGCAGCACTTCAGTTTGGCGCACATACCTGCCAGCTTCTGAGGGTTGAGCGAGATGTCCTGGTAGCGTGCAGCATTGGTGCTCACACTTACGAAGTTCTTCATCCAGGTAGCGCAGCAGAGTTCTCTGCCGCAAGGACCGGTACCGCCGATACGACCAGCCTCCTGACGTGCACCAATCTGCTTCATCTCGATACGGACATGGAAGGTATCGGCAAGCACCTTGATGAGCTGGCGGAAATCCACACGCTCATCAGCGATATAGTAGAAGATAGCCTTGTTGCCATCACCCTGATACTCCACGTCTCCGATTTTCATTTTCAAGCCAAGGTCTTTGGCTATCTGACGGCTCTGGATCATGGTATCGTGTTCGCGGCTCTTGGCTTCCTTTGCCTTGTCGAGGTCCACCTGCTTGGCAAGTCGGTAGATGCGCTTGATGTCATCCTGCGACTTGAGATTTGCCTTCTTGATTTGCAGTTTTACCAGTCGGCCGGTTAATGTAACTACACCCACGTCGTGACCCGGGTTAGCCTCTACAGCCACGATATCGCCTTTCTTGAGGTCGAGGTTGTTAACATTGTGATAATATCCCTTTCGGGTATTTTTAAATTGCACTTCCACCAGGTCGGTGCTCTCAGCGTTTCCTGGCACGTCGGCTAGCCAGTCGTATGTGTTGAGCTGTCGGTCCTGACGACCCACAGCCTTGCAGCATAGACCTCTATCGCAGCCATTCCACATTCTGAATTTCATATTTTTATAATCCACGATGTATTCTATTTATTGTTATTGATTAATATATATTGCCCTTTCGGGATGTTTTTCCTTTATTTTCTGATGAGCAGGACGATATTCTTCAGCGCCAGGTCGAAGAACACGATTTTCGGGTTGGCATTCTGGGCGATGAATCGCTTGCTTTCCTCGAAGAGATTGGAGATATCGATGATGTTCGCCTCGTTGATGAATCGGGCGAAGTTCCTGGCGAAATTCTCCTCCTCCTGTGTCATATAACTGAGTTCCGGCTGGCGGAAATTATACATGAAACTCTCTCGCAGCATGTGCATGAAATAATCGAGCATTCGCTTCTGCTTCTCTCTTCCGAAGGTGGCAACCACCTCGCTCCACTTCTTCAGGTCATGGATGTTGCGCATATAGGAGAGGCGCATCAGCATGATGAACATATCCAGATGCTGGCGGTTTTCATTGCCAGAGTCCAGCTCCTCCAATGCATGGTTCCAGTTGCCGTTGGCAATTCGGGCGATTCGGTGGGCTGATTCTGCATCCAGCGCTCTTCGCTCTATGAGCGCTTTCTCCACCTCGGAAGTTTCAATTTTCTTCAGGTCGATACGCTGTGCACGGCTTCTGATGGTTTCGAGCAGGAGTTCCGGCTGCTCGCTTACCAGGAGGAAGAGGGTCTTATGAGGCGGCTCTTCCAGCAGTTTCAATATCTTGTTGGCGCTCGTGAGGTTCATACGCTCCGGCAACCATATCAGACTGATCTTGTATCCGCCCTGACTCGACATCATGCTCAGTTCTCTCGAAAGATTGTCGGTCTCATCGGCGGTGATGATTGCCTGCTTGTTGAAGTCGGCATCGGTCTTGCCCATACGCTGCATCCAGTCGCTGATCAGCACATACGGACCTTCCTGGAGGAGCATCTCACGCCATTCTTTCATAAAGTCGAGACTTACGGGCGTATGGTCGCCGCTCATCTCGGAAGTCTTGATGGTAGGGAAGGTGAAGTGCAGGTCGGGATGCTCCCATTTTCTCAGCATCGGGGAATCGCCCAGCAGATAACTGGCAAAAGCCAGCGCCACTGCCAGTTTTCCACAACCTTGCGGACCGCAGAACATCAGCGCATGAGGCACACGATTCTCCTGAACCATCTCCATCAGACGGTTCCATATATCTTGCTGACCTATCACTTCACTATTTAACATTGAACTCCTTTGAACTTTGAACTTTGAATTTTGAACTTTGAACTTTATGATGAGTCGTCAGTGGCTAAAAGTCCTGGCGACTCATTTCTTTTTCCTACTTTTTAAAATAGGATTTTTGCAATCTGCTTCACGCTATCCACCGCCGAAACGGTGAAGAAGTGGATATGATTGTATCCGTGATCGAAGAGATCTTTCACCTGGGCCGTTGTCCACTCGATACCGAGCGCCTTGGCATCTTCATCGCTCTTACACTTCAAAACCTCCTGCGCCAGTGCTTCTGGGATGTCGCAATGGAAGGTCTTAGGTACCATGGTGAGCTGACTCAGCTTGGCGAATGGCTTCAGCGCCGGAATGATAGGGATGGTGATGCCCATCTGGCGAGCTTTCTCTACGAAAGCATAGAATTTCTCGTTGTCGTAGAAGAGCTGGGTGATGGTATAGTCTGCGCCCAACTGCTGCTTCTCGAGGAGATGCTGCATGTCCATCTCGAGATTGGGAGCCTCTTCGTGCTTCTCAGGATAGCAGGCTACGCCACAGCAGAATTTATCACCCGGATGCTTAATCGGGGTGCCGTCGAAGAAGAAACCGTCGTTAAACTGGTTTACTTGCTTCAGCAGGTCGGTGGCGTTGGTATGACCGTTTTCTGTTGGTGTAAACTGTCGGTCTTCCTTTGCCTTGTCGCCTCTCAGTACCAGGATATTGCTGATGCCCAGAAACTGGAGATCGAGCAATTCGTATTCGATGTCTTCCTTCGTGGCACCGCTACAGATGACGTGAGGGATGACAGGGATGTCGTACTTGTTCTGGATGGCGCCTGCGATGGCAACGGTGCCAGGGCGGCGACGCACACGCTGACGAGTGAGGAGACCGTTTTCCAGTTCCTTGTAAACATACTCGCTATGGTGTGTGGTAATGTTGATAAACCGTGGGTCGAAGTCCTTGAGGCTGTCGATGGTGCGGAAGAGAGCCGCAGTGCCATTACCCTTGAGAGGTGGCAAAACCTCGAAAGAGAAGCCTCTTTTGTCGCCCTTTTGATGTAAGAATTCTGCGATGTTCATATTACGTAATATCTATGTTCTCTTATTTTGGTTGCAAATTTACAAAAAAAATAGGGGAAAAGTGCAGAATATGCGTATTATTTTAAAATAAACAGATAAAAATTTTAAAATAAACAAATAAAAAAATAACCTAAAGTAAAATGGAACAACAACAAAAGGGCTCTAAGGCCTATCTTTTCTCGATTGTGATGGTCGCCGTTTTGGGTGGCTTGCTTTTCGGTTACGATACCGCTGTGATATCAGGTGCCGAGAAGGGTTTGCAGGCATTCTTCAAGGGTGCAGGTGATTTCGAATACACCGATGTGATGCACGGATTCACTTCTTCCAGTGCGCTGATCGGGTGTATCATCGGTAGTTCGCTTTCTGGTCTTTTCGCCAGCAGGCTGGGTCGCAAGCGCTCGCTCATCTTTGCGGGTGTCTGCTTCTTCCTCTCTGCCTGGGGATTCATGGAACCGGAAACTTATCTCCTCCCTCAGGGACATGCCGACTGGACGCTGCTGGTAGTGTTCAATTTCTATCGTGTGCTGGGTGGCATCGGTGTAGGTATGGCTTCAGCCATCTGCCCGATGTATATCGGCGAAATCGCTCCGAGCAATGTGCGCGGTATGTTGGTGAGCTGCAATCAGTTTGCCATCATCTTCGGTCAGCTGGTGGTTTACTTCGTCAATTTCATCATTATGGGTTCCCATGCCAATCCTATCTATGATGCTGCGGGCGCCATCGCCAATATGGTGGATGCGCAGTGGACCATCGAGACGGGCTGGAGATATATGTTTGGTAGCGAGATGGTTCCGGCAGGACTGTTCACCTTCCTGATCTGCTTCGTACCAGAGACCCCTCGTTATCTCGTGATGATCGGACAGGATGAGAAGGCATACGGCGTGCTTGCCAAGATCAATGGTTCTGAGAAGGCACGTGAGATTATCCACGATATCAAGAATACGGTGACCGTGAAGACCGAGAAGCTCTTCTCTTACGGTTTTATGTGTATCTTTGTGGGCGTGATGCTTTCTGTATTCCAGCAGGCTGTGGGTATCAATGCTGTGCTCTATTATGCGCCTCGTATCTTCCAGGATATGGGTATGGGCAATCCGATGGTTCAGACCGTCATCATGGGTGTTGTGAATATCTCGTTTACGCTGGTAGCTGTCTTTACGGTAGAGAAGCTGGGCAGAAAGCCATTGCTTATCTTCGGTTCCATCGGCATGGCAGTAGGAGCCTTGGGCGTAGCCTTCACCTTTGGAAATGAAGCATTGAGTACGGTTACCATGCTGAGTATCATGGTTTATAGTGCCAGCTTTATGTTCTCATGGGGACCTATTGCCTGGGTGCTTATCGCCGAGCTTTTCCCGAATACCATCCGTGGTGCGGCTGTAGCGATTGCCGTAGCTTTCCAGTGGATATTCAACTTCATTGTCAGCTCTACCTTCGTTCCGATGTTCAATATGCACCTGACTCCGGGCGATGATTTCGGTCATTGGTTTACTTATGGTCTGTATGGTGCCATCTGTATCGTTGCAGCCATCTTCGTATGGAAGCTGGTACCGGAAACCAAAGGCAAGAGCTTGGAGGATATGAGCAAGCTCTGGAAGAAAGATTAGGATAGGATTTCGAAATCAGAATCATGGGATTTTGGAAGAAAGATTAGAATAAAAAGTAAGAGGGTGTGTCATAAGTCCATGACGCACCCTTTTTCTATCTATAATTTTCCG
>OLQW01001379.1_pt1 | contig 11207 bp, 9 predicted proteins | sample 1672901 | NCBI WGS metagenome assembly OLQW01 (sample SAMEA3136735, study PRJEB25190) | human gut metagenome | reverse complement strand
TTTTCTTTACAAAGATTTCTAATTAAATTTGAAGTGCTCATAATTCCACCTTTTCTATTCAAACTCATACTCTGAGAACATAGTAACGTTAGAATATATTATAAACCAAAAGGTTGATGTTTTCAATATTCGCTATTCAAAATTTACAGTTCCTCATAGAAATAAAAAAACAGCAGAGCATTAAAACCCTGCTGCAAAATTCGGTTATTCTCTTGTAATGTCTATGTCAATTCCAGCCTTAAAGAACACCTGAAGTCTATTATCAAAGACGCGTATCTCTTTGATATACTTCCTTACAATCTTCTCGTCGTATTCGCTTAGCTCCGTATCTCCTTCATTGATGAAATCCTGCAACTCTTCAATTCTCTTCTTGTAACCTTCAGTTTCAGCCTTTGCAACCAGAATCCTTTGTTTCTTTTCACGAATCTTATCAATCTCATCAGCTAGGTCATTGTAATCCTTCTTTGCATGCGCAAGCTTAACCAGCTCTCGCTGTTTGGCTGTAAGAATCTTATTTATTTCTTCCAAATCCCCAGTATTATCGTCTGCTATTGCAATTGCAATATTCTCCGCAAGTTTTTCTTTCATGGCTGCAGAACAACTTATCAAAAGGTTGATAGCCTTCACAGTTGCATCCTGCAATTCTGTCTCCTGGATTGTTGGCGCATCACATGCCTTTGGCCCATTTTCAACCCTAGTGCAGCATCTCCAAACCGCCGATTTTTTTCCTCGATTGTTCCAGGCAACTCGTCTATAGATGTCTCCGCATCTTGAGCAGGTGCAAATACTTGATAATGCATACTTACTCGAATAGATTCATTTCTTCTTCCCTGATCAAGAACGGTCCTATCTGACTCTGATGAACAACTAAATAACCGAACCAGCTGAATAGGACAAGCTGGCCAACCAATAGGAGGAAACTCGCTATGGCAATGGCCAACTATATTCAGGTATCGCACATGTGGAATTTCCTCTGCGTCAATCCAAGGAGGAAAGCCACATGGCAGAGAAAATTTATGATTACAGTAACAAGCACAGCTACGATGGCGTAGCACCAAAAGAGAATGAAGCTTTGGTTCCATTCTTAGCACATGAAGTTTTAAAGAATTACCATCAGGATATTAGAGACGGTATTCGCAAGCGTAATGAAAGAATTATCGAAGATAACTTCGAAACCTGGAACATTCGCGGTAGAAAGATTCTTGTAGGTTTCACAGCTATCCCTAAGAATCAAGTCACTTCCTACATGAAAGGATTCTGGAAAGAAAAAGATGCGTTTTTTGGCAAAGTTCGCCCTTTGTTTCTTGACATTTCCACCCTGCTCTACTACAATAGCTCTTGTACGTATTGTGTTGTTTTTGACAAACGGACGAAATTTAAGACCCTGTTGAATCCAGCTGCCCCGGCCGCGGGTGCAGTGACTGCTCAAAGGACAAAGGACAATTTATGACAACATCCAACACCCCGATCTATGCTTCCCAGGCACGTCCCTGGCTGAAATTCTACGATCAGAAGTACATTGACCAGACCATGCCCGCCTGCACGGCGTTTGAGCTCGTCTGCCGGCAGAACAAGAACCGGCTGGGCGAGACCGCACTGGAATACTATGGCCGCAAGTTCACCTACGCTGATTTTATCGTCAACGTCAAAAAGACAGCTGCCGCCCTGCGGGCCGCAGGCCTGAAAAAGGGCGATATCGCCACTGTGGTCAGTGTGATGACCCCGGAGATCATCTTTGCGTTCTATGCCGCCGACATGATCGGCGCGACTCTGAACCTGGTGGATCCCCGTTACAGTGTGGAGGGCATCCGTGAGTACATTGAAGAGGTGGATTCCCACCTGCTGATCTGCCTGAATGTGGTGTATGAGCGCTGCCATCAGGCTGCCAAGCGCACCCATGTGGAGCATGTGGTGGTGCTCTCCCCGGCCGATTCCCTGCCGCTGCCTCTGGCGCTGGGTTACAAGGTCAAGAATCTCGACAAGAACAAGTACCATTCCAACGTCATCCACTGGAAGCAGTTCCTTGCTGCCGGGAAAGACGAGAGCATTGCCGCGGAGCCCTATGACCCGGAGCACGCCTGCGTGGTAGTACACACCGGCGGCACCACTGGCTCTCCCAAGGGCGTGATGCTGACCGATAACAACTTCAACGGCATCGCCATGCAGTTCTCCGCCTGCGACACGCTGTTTTCCAAGGGTCAGTCCCTGCTGAACATCATGCCCCCCTTCATTGCCTACGGCTTTGCCTGCGGCGTACATCTGCCGCTGACGCTGGGCATCAAGGTGGTCATCATCCCCAACCTCGACTCCAATAAGCTGGGCAGCCTGATCTGGAAGTACAAGCCCGAACACATGTTCGGCGTGCCCTCCCACTACCAGCAGCTGGCTGTTGACCCCAAGCTCCAGAACAAGGATCTCTCCTTCATCCGCAACTATGCCGCGGGCGGCGATGCCATCGCCCGGGGTGCCGAGCAGACGGTCAACGACTTCCTGGCCGCTCACAACGTGGAATTCCCCATCGCCAAGGGCTACGGCATGACCGAGGCATCCTCTGCTGCCACCGCCGCTGCCGGCCGGAACAACAAGCCCGGCAGCGTGGGCCTGCCACTGGTCAGCACGCTGGTGTCCACCTTTGAGCCGGGCACCGACACGGAGCTGCCCATCGGCCAGCGGGGCGAGCTGTGCATCTCCGGCCCCGGCGTTATGAAGGGTTACTACAACAAGCCTGCCGAGACCGCCGCCATCCTGCGCACCCATGCAGATGGCCGGGTCTGGGTGCATACCGGTGACATCGGCTATCTGGACGAGGACGGCTTTGTCTATCTGGACAGCCGGATCAAGCGGCTCATCATCCGCCACGATGGCTTCAAGGTGTTCCCCTCCATGATCGAAAATGTGGTCAGCCAGCATCCGGCCGTGCATCAGTGCTCTGTGGTGGGCTGCGCCGACAAGGATCATGTGCAGGGCCGCCTGCCTTTTGTCTATCTGGTGCTTGACCCTGCGGTTCCCGCCGCCAAGCGCAAGCAGATCATCAAGGAGCTGCGCCAGCTCTGCATTGAGGAGCTGCCCGAATATGTCCAGCCCGTGGGGTACAAGATCATCCCCGAAATGCCCCTGACACTGGCCGCTAAATTTGATTATCGCAAGCTGGAAGAAGAGATCACTCCCCGCGATTATTAAGCAGAATAATACACATTGGAAAGGATTCGTGACGACACCATGAAAAAGAAACTGATTGGCCTGGCCCTTTCGGCCGCCATGCTGTTCTCTGTCCTGAGCGTTCCGGCCTTTGCAGCCGCCCCGGAAGAGAGCGCAGACCCCGCTCTGACCACTGAACAGACCGCCGCAGAGGAGGAGAACTGTTTCTTCACCTCCAGCAGCACCGAAGAAGAGAAGGAGCCCAACTCCATCACCTATGTTGCCCTGGGCGACAGCATCTGCGCCGGCATCGGCCTGACGAAGGTGCAGTACGCCACCAACCTCATCGGTGTGGATGTTTCCTTCAACTTCAAGGGCTACCCCGAGGCCTGCTATGTGGGTCAGGTGGCCAAAAGCCTGAACCTCGACCGGGATCATGCCATCAATCTGGGCCTGCCCGGCGTGATGAGCAAGGATATGCTGGAGCTGGTCAAGACCGGCACCATGGCCGAGATGAACACCCTCTCCGGCTGCCAGTACAATTACCCCGAGTTCATCGACTACATCAAGAGCGCCGATGTCATCTCCATCCAGCTGGGCTCCAACGATGCCTTTGTGCCCACCGTGGTCTCCTTTGGCGAGGCCACCAACTGGAAGAGCGCCGACCTGGCTTCCATCGTGCTCAGCGGCAACCTGCGCGACCGTGACCAGGACACTGAGGCTGCACTGAACGAGAGCCTGAAAAAGCTCAGCCTGACCCGCAGCGAGAAAGATGCCGTCTGGAACCTGTTCTTCTCCGGCATGAACAAGATCTGCGAGAACGCTTATCCCGAGAGCAGCAGCAACCTGCGCCAGATCGTGGCGACCGTCAAGGAGCTGAACCCTGATGCCCAGATCCTGATCATCGGTGCCACCAACCCCGTGCCCCTGCTGCCCAGCTGGAGCGATTACTTCAGCAAGCTGAACAACTACGAAAAGCAGCTGGCCGATGTTTACGGTGCCACCTACGTTTCCATCCCCTTTGCTCAGACTGAGCTGGATGGCCACCCCACCGTCTCCGGCCACAAGTACATCGCCGACAAGATCGTCAAGGCCATCGAGGCCCAGCAGTAAAATGAAAGAGGAACAACCCTCTCAGTCAAAGCCTGCGTCTTTGCCAGCTCCCCCGAAAGGGGGAGCTTTTTTGATGCCGTAAAGTACAGCACCAAACCTCTCCCCTCGGGAGAGGTGGCATTGCGAAGCAATGACGGAGAGGGTCGTCCCTCTCGATGAAAAAATATTACTTTTCGTAACTCTGGGGCAGCTCGTTCTTGGGGTCCCGGTCCATCAGGGAACGCACCGCCTCGGCGGCGCTCATGCCCTTGTTCACAACAGCGTTCACGGTCTGAACGATGGGCATTTCCACCTGATACTTGGCGGCAAGTTCCAGCGCAGCGGGCAGGGCGTTCATGCCCTCAACCACCATACCGACCTCCTTCACGGCCTGCTCCGGGGTCTCACCCTTGCCGATGAGGATGCCGGCCCGGTTGTTGCGGCTGTGCATACTGGTGGCGGTCACGATCAGGTCACCGATACCGGCCAGACCGGCAAAGGTGTGGACATTGCAGCCCATGGCCACGCCCAGCCGGGCAAGCTCGGCAATGCCGCGGGTGATGAGTGCGGCGCGGGCGTTGTCGCCATAGCCCAGGCCGGTGGAGATGCCCACGCCCAGCGCAATGACGTTTTTCATGGCACCGCTGAGTTCCACGCCCTTGATGTCCTCATTGGTATACACACGCATGACGTTGTTGGTGAACACCGTCTGCACGAATCTGGCCGCTTCCATATCCTTGCTGGCCGAAACGATGGTGGTGGGCAGGTCGATCGCCACCTCCTCAGCGTGGGTGGGGCCGCTCAGGGCCACCAGACGCACCCCCTTGGGGCCGCCCTCTTTGCCCAGCTCATCGGCCAGAATCTCCGTCATGGTGAACAGGGTATCCTTTTCAATGCCCTTGGCAACGTCCACAATGATCTGACCGTCCGGCACAAAGGGTCGAGCCTTAGCGGCGGTGGAGCGCACGAACACCGACGGCACCGCGAACAGCAGGATCTCCTTGTCCGTGCACACCTCTTCCACGCTCTTGGTGAACTTCATCTCTGCCGGAATGGTCATGCCGGGCAGATTGGGGTGGACCCGGGTGGTGGAAAGGTTGTCGATCTCCTGTTCCAGCGCCGACCACACGGTCACGTCATTGCCGCTCACCGTCAGCATCCGCGCCAGAGCCATGCCCCAGGTGCCTGCACCCAGAATACCAATTTTATGCTTCATTGTGTTTTGTCCTCCGTATGCGCCGGGCTGCTTGTGTGCCCGGCCTGTTCCCCGCGCTTCCTGCACGGGGCCTGTCTGATTCCATTTTACACGAAACATCGTACCGCGTCAACTCCTTGCCAGTCTGCACAAAGTTAACCTGTGTTTTCTTTTGTTTTTGGCCAGAGTGAAAGATTTTCGCCAATGGATTGCACTTGTCGCCATTTCATGCTATAGTATTTTGGTAGGAATTGTAGGATATGCGCTTGACCGGAACCATAGTTTAAGGTGTATCCTAAAGATATTCCACCGTTTTTTTGTCAATAAGGAAGAAAAATATGTTTGAAGCACTTCTTACCAACCGCACGGTCAGCGTGCTGTGGGAGGCCCTGCCCCGCATCCTGACGGCAGGCCTGACCATGACCATTCCCCTGACCCTGATCTCCTTCAGCCTTGCCATGGTCATTGCAGTGGCTGTTGCGCTGGTGCAGTACGCCAATGTTCCGGTGCTGCGCCAGATCGCCCGGTTCTACATCTGGGTCATCCGGGGCACGCCGCTGCTGGTGCAGCTGTTCATCATCTTCTACGGCCTGCCCAGCCTGGGCATCATGCTGGATGCTTTTCCGGCAGCCGTCATTGCCTTTGCCTTCAACGAGGGTGCCTACTGCGCCGAGACCATGCGCGGCGCGCTGGAAAGCGTGCCCCAGGGCCAGCTGGAGGCCGGTTCCTGCGTGGGCATGACCTGGTGGCAGATCATGCGCCGCATCGTTCTGCCGCAGGCCCTGCGCACCGCTGTACCCTCCTTGTCCAACTCCCTCATCAGCATGATCAAGGACACCTCTCTGGCCTCCAACATCACGGTGGCAGAGTTGTTCATGGCAGGCCAGCGTGTGGCAGCCCGCACCTACATTTTCCTGCCCATCTACTGCGAGGTGGCTGTGGTCTACCTGCTGTTCTGCACCATCATCACCAAGCTGCAGGCGCTGGTGGAGCGGCAGCTGAACGCGCACGGTTTCCAGTGAGAAAGGGGTGGACGGTATGGCCATGTTAGAGATCAAAGACATCCACAAAACATTTTACACCTATGATGACAAGCCCCGCTTCCACATCGGGCCCTTCCCGCGCGGCACTGCCCGCCGGGTGCGCAGCGCGCTGCACGTCCTGAACGGCGTGGACCTGAGTGTGGAAAAGGGAGACGTTGTTGCCATTCTGGGCCCTTCCGGCTCCGGCAAGACCACCCTGCTGCGCTGCCTGAACTTTCTAGAGACCGCTGACAGCGGCACTCTGGTGTTCGACGGCGAATCCTTCGATCTTGGCAGGATCTCCCGGGCCGACATTGCCCGCCTGCGCAAAAAAACGGCCTTTGTGTTCCAGAACTACAACCTGTTCCGGAACAAGACCGCCCTGCAGAATGTGACCGAGGGCCTGATCGTTGCCCGCAGGATGCCAAAGGAGCAGGCGGATGAGATCGGCAGACGGATGCTGGAAAAGGTCGGTCTGGCCGACCGGGCCGACTACTATCCCCGCCAGCTTTCCGGCGGACAGCAGCAGCGCGTTGCCATTGCCCGCGCCCTCGCCACCGACCCGGAGATCATTTACTTTGACGAACCCACCAGTGCCCTTGACCCGGAGTTGACCGGTGAGGTGCTCTCGGTCATGCGGAAACTGGCCGAGGAGGGCATGACCATGCTGGTGGTCACCCACGAGATGGGCTTTGCCCGCAACGTCTCCTCCAAGACGGTATTCATGGAGAACGGCGTGGTGGTGGAGCAGGCCCCTTCCCACGAATTCTTTGCCCACCCCCGCGAGGAGCGGACCCGGGAGTTCCTGCGGAAGATCGAGCACACAGCATAAGGGATAGCCGACGGGGAGCTTTCCACGCAAATGCTTCGGGCCATTCCATCGCCCGCCCTATTGCCTTCGGCAACAGGGTCCCACCCCAGCGGAACATTTGCTTAGGAAACTCCCCGCCGTCCTCTTGATACAGCTTTTTCTATGAAAGGATCTTAACTATGAAGCGCAGAACTTTTATTTCGATGATGAGTGTCATGGCCGCAGCCGGCGTTCTGACCCTGTCCGGCTGCTCCAACAGCAGCACCTCCACCGCCGCAAGCGCCGGTGCATCCTCTGCTGCCGGTTCCTCTGCTGACCAGTTGACTGCCATTCAGGCCAGTGGCAAGCTGATCGTGGCACTGGAGGGCGCATGGCAGCCCTGGAGCTACCATGACGAGAGCGACACTCTGGTGGGCTATGATGTCGAGGTCTCCCGCGCCATCGCCGAAAAGCTGGGCGTGGAGCCGGAGTATGTGGAGAGCGACTGGGACAGCCTGTTCGCCGGTCTGGACGCTGGACGCTTTGACATGGTCTGCAACGGTGTGGAGGTCACCGACGAGCGCGCCCTGACTTATGATTTCACCACCCCCTACGGTTACATCCACACCGCTCTGGCCGTCCGCAAGGACAACGACGAGATCAAGACCTTTGAGGACCTGAAGGGCAAGACCACTGCCAACAGCCTGGCTTCCACCTACATGGAGCTGGCCGAGAGCTACGGTGCCACCGTGCAGGGCATCGACACCCTGGAGGAAACCATCCAGCTGCTGGCTGCCGGACGCATTGACGCGACCCTGAATGCGGATGTTTCCTTCTACGATTACCTGAACGTCCATCCGGATGCCGACTTTAAGATCGTGGCCCAGACTGAGGATGCCTCCCACGTTGCCATCCCCCTGCGCAAGGGCGACAACAGCGCCACCCTGCTGGAAGCCGTCAACAACGTCATCGACGAGCTGCGCGCCGACGGCACCCTGAAAGAGCTGAGCGAGAAGTACTTCGGTCAGGATATCTCCTCTGAGAACTGAGCTTTCCTCGAATACGCCAGGAGGGCGGCTGCCGATGCAGCCGCCCTCCTTTTGTTATGCGTGAAAATAATCATAGATGGTCTGTGCCAGCTGGGGGCCAACGCCGGGGGTATTTTCCAGCTGGTCGGGGGTGGCCTCCCGCACAGCACCCACGCTCTTGAACTGTGTCATCAGGGCCTTGGCCGTTTTGGGGCCCACGCCGGGCACCTCGGTCAGGGTCGAGGAATAGCTCTTCTTCCGCATCTGCTGCTTGCGGTAGGCATTGGCAAAGCGGTGGGTCTCGTCCTGGATGGCCGTGATAAAGGTGAATGTCCCCCGGTTCATATTGATGGCGATCTCCCGGCCCTCACCGTCCACGATGGCGCGGGTACGGTGATGGTCATCCTTGACCATGCCGTAAAGGGGCACATCGGCCAGCGAAGTGCCTGCCAGTGCCGCCTTGGCCGCGCTGACCTGTCCCCGGCCGCCGTCCATCAGCAGCAGGTCCGGCTTCTGCCCGAAATAATTATCGCTGCCCTGCCCCTGTGCGGCCAGCGCGGCGTATTTCTCATACTCTGCCGCCCGCCGGGAAACCGTCTCGGCCAGCGAAGCGTAGTCGTCCGTCCCCAGCACGGTCTTCATCCGGAACTTCCGATACCCGGCTTTGTAGGGCTTGCCATCCCGGAAGGTGACCATGCCGCAGACGCTGGTGCCATCGCCCCAGTTAGAGATATCGTAGCTTTCAATGGTGCGCGGCGGCTTGGAAAGCCCCAGCACCTGCGCCATCTCATCCAGCAGCTTTTCCTCACGGGCGTAGCGGCCGCTCTCCCGGGCCAGCCGTTCCACCGCGTTGGTGTGGGCCATCTCCACCAGATGGGCCTTATCGCCCCGCTGGGGCACATAGAGCTGTACCTCACTGCCCCGCTTTTCGTTCAAGGCCCGCTGCAGCGCCTCGCTGTCCGGCGGCAGCTCGTCCACGGCAATGATCTTTGGGATCTGCTCATCGTCCAGATAATACCGGGGCAGAAACTCCTCCCGTACGGCGGCAATATCTGCCGTATCGTGGAAAAGGAACTCCCGCTTATCGGTCAGCCGCCCCTCCCGGAAGCGCAGGACCGCCGCACAGACACTGCTGGGGGTACCGGCCAACGCCACCACATCCATCTCCACCTCCGGGTCCACCACGACCTTCTGGCCCGCTGTCACCTTGGTGATGGCGTTGATCTGGTCCCGGAGGAGGGCCGCTGTCTCGAATTCCAGCCGGTCAGAGGCTTCCAGCATCCGCTCGTTCAGAGTCTTGAGAATGTCTTTTTTGCCGTACCGGATCAGATGCACCGCGTTCTTTACGGCCTGATTGTAGTTCTCGCAGCTGATCTTGCCGCTGCACACGGCCATGCACTTGCCGATATGGGCATTCAGGCAGGGCCGTCCCTTGCCGATATCCTGGGGGAACCGCTTGCTGCACCGGGGCAGCAAAAAGGCATCCAGCGCGGTCTCGGTCATCTGCCGGGCCGCAAAGGACGAGGTATAGGGGCCGATGTATTCGGCATCGTCCTCCTCCTTTTGCAGCACGAAGGAAAGGCGGGGCCAGGCTTCCCGGGTCACCTTGATATAGCTGTAACCCTTGTCATCCTTCAGCAGGATATTGTATTTGGGGGTGTGCGCCTTGATCTGGCTGGCTTCCAGCACCAGTGCCTCGAACTCGCTCTGGCAGACGATGACATCAAATGCATAGGCGTGGGCGATCATCTGGCTGACCTTGTTGTCGTGGGGCACCCCCTCGCGGAAATACTGGCTCACCCGGATGCGCAAGCGCTTGGCTTTGCCGATATAGATGATGGTATCGCTTTTGTCCCGGATGATATACACACCGGGCAAAAGCGGCAGCATACAGGCTTTCTGATACAGTTCTGCTTTGGTCATGGCAGCTCCTTGGTAAAACAAAAAGCGGCAGGAAAAACATCCCGCCGCCTCAAAAATCAAAGGCTCGAATTACTCTGCAAAGCCAGACTCGACCAGCTTGATCAGGCCATCAACAGCAGCCTGCTCGTCTGCGCCGTCAGCGATGATGCGGATGGTGGTGCCGCCCACAATGCCCAGAGACAGAACGCCCAGCAGGCTCTTAGCGTTCACGCGGCGCTCTTCCTTCTCGACCCAGATGGAAGACTTGAACTCATTGGCCTTCTGAATAAAGAAGGTTGCCGGACGGGCGTGCAGACCAACCTGATTTTCAACGGTAACTTCTTTGACGTACATAGTTATTCTCTCCTACTTTTGAAAATAATATGCCCTTGTATTTATACCGTGGGCTACTTCCAGGCGGTCTATTGCGTGTTAATACGCCGCCTTGATTGTCTCTATTTTATCCTATTTGGTCGATTTTGTACAGTGTATTTTTACAAAATCGGCAGGATTCTGTAATTCCGCCAAATCTCGGCACTGTCGTTTGTGCAAGTTTACTAGTTTGTTTTCAACATTGTTGTCGATTGATACTAAAACCGCAATCTTAACCGTGAAAACGCATGCGCAGTTCCTCGCAATACACGGCAAAAGGGGCGCCCTGGGCGGGGTCATGGACGGTCAGCACGCCATTCAGCCGCCAGCCCATGCGCTTGTACAGGCTGATGGCGCGGGTGTTGGTGCTGAGCACACCTAACGTGGGGTGCTCGTGTTCCTGCAGTTTTTTCCGGGCAAAATCCAGCACTTTGGCGCCGATGCCCTGCCCGCGGGCGGACTCGGTGACAAACAGATGGCCGATCATGCCGGTTTTATGGCAGACGCCTACCATGGCATCGGCCTCCCCTACCTTATTGTAGTGAAGGTAGAAGGCCCAGCCGTTTTTTCGCTCTGCGTCCAGGTCGGGGCGCCAGTGCTCCGGCGTCATGGCAGCCAGCTGTTCCTCTGTGCAGACAGGGGCACAGACGGTACGGCGGCCCTCGGCC
>OLQW01001375.1_pt1 | contig 11217 bp, 7 predicted proteins | sample 1672901 | NCBI WGS metagenome assembly OLQW01 (sample SAMEA3136735, study PRJEB25190) | human gut metagenome | reverse complement strand
AGTATAGGTGCGTCAAAACCTGTTAGTAGTTTGCTTGTTACGATCACAAATTTTAGCGGAGACAATGGGTCTCTGAACTGATCAAGCAACTTCTTTTCCTCATCGCGACTACGCTTATATACCTTATATTCATCTGCTTTATCTCCAGCAGTATGCATTATAATTGTTGTTTGGTCATCTGTGCCAAGAAGAGCATCCAAAGCCTTTTTATATTTGACGCAACATTCTCTATTGTAAACAACAACCTGAGCTTTCATGCCTGTTGGTTCCACATACTCTCTGAAATGAGAGACAATATACTTACAAACGTCATTGATTCTTTTTTCTGCAGTAAAGAATGCATCAACACTTGTTCTTCTTACCAATTCATTCTTGTCTTCTTCGCTAATCTGGTCGGTAAGTTCGTCAAACTCCTTTTGCAATTTAGCATCGTCCAAGTGCATCTCGACTGGAACGGTCTTGAAATTAAGTTCAAGAGTTGCCCCATCTGCTACTGAATTTTGGAATGTATATTTTGATATGTATCCATATTTATCCTCCTCGGCACCAAAACATGCAAATGTATTATGGTCATTACGGTTAATAGGTGTACCAGTTAATCCAAAGAAGAATGCATTTGGCAGTGCTGTGCGCATCTTTTTACCGAGGTCTCCTTCTTGTGTTCTATGAGCTTCGTCCATCAAGAGGATGATATTATCACGTTCATCAATTACCTCACCATCATTCAAATCACCAAACTTAAAGATGGTGGTTATCAAGATCTTTCTTTGATGGATCTTTTCCTCCAGTTCTTGTTTTGATGATATACTATCAATGTTAGGTATCTCTGCACGAGTGAAATCACCAGTAATCTGGTCTTCCAAATCAATTCTATCGTCCACAATCACTACTGTTGGCGCTTTTAGCACTTCCTGACGACGAAGTTTTTGAGCCGCAAATACCATCAACCACGACTTACCAGAACCTTGGAAATGCCAAATCAAACCTTTACGAGGGCCAGAGCCATTTATATATGTTGACAGAACACGTTGAACAATAGCTTCGCCACCCCAATATTGTTGGTAACGACATACAATTTTAATTTTTCTGCCTCCTGAGGTTCCTGTGAAAACAGAATAGAAACGATATATATCCAATAGTCTTTCAGGAGTCATCAATGATACATAGTTATGCTCAACATCCTCCAATGTACCATGCTTACGTTCCTCATCGGCAAACCATGGGCCCCATTTGTCAATAGGGCATCCAATACCAGCATATTGAAGTTCTCTACCTTCACTTGCAAAGGTTAGAATATTCGGAACAAACATTTCAGGGATACTCTTCTGGTAATGCATAATATCAGTAGCACCATCAGCCCATGTTACAGATGCCTTAACAGGAGTCTTTGCTTCACCGATAACCATAGGTATACCATTGATGACATATACAAGGTCTAAACGCTTGCCTCCCTCCTTACTCTTTCTCGGATACTCCCACTGATTAGTTACTATGCAACGATTCTTATATTCATCATCCTTGCCTGCAAAGAAACGAATGTTGATATTATCGCCATTATCACCAAATGGGTATGAGTTTTCTTCAAATAGTAACTTGCGGAACTTATCATTAGCTGTGATTAGTTCATCAGAAGCTCCGCCACTTGTAATACAAGCTCGAAGCTTATATATAACCTGTTCTGCTTGTTCAGGAGTAATAGGATTCAATGCCAGCAGTGCCTCCATGAGCCATTCTACAACAAGAACTTCATCAGGAAGTCTCGGAACAAACTGCGGTTCCACATATATCCAACCGCATTGTCCTGCTGCATTAATGAGCATTTGCTCAACTGTATTTTCTTCGTTAAAGTATGCCATATGTTATTATATTTTTGTTTCTAATTGTAATATTCTGATTTATCGACCTGTTCTGCTATGAAAACGAATTCAAGTTGTTTGTCCATTGGCGGTAAGATACAATCAAAGTTTCTTAACTCAGTGAGCGGCATTCGTGGCATTTTAGTACCTCCAGCTATATCATTTGCATAATTAACGAACTGATTACCCCGCAACAGATGACTCAAAAATACTTTATGCAATTTACTAGGCTCTGGACGTAATGGAACCAGTTCTGTCGTTGCCATTCCAGGCTCATCTGGTATCACAACCTTGTTTAAATAAGGCCTTAATTTTGAGAATAGTACATTCCCTTCATCAAAGGATTGAACAGATAAAGCATTCTCAACATCTTCATAGACCTTCTCTATTATCCTACCAGTATTTGATTCTATCATATCAAGATTCAATAGCCAGATTTTGCCAGATAGTTGCTCTTTAGAAGGCATTTCCGGGGCGACATCTTTAATCTTAGCAGTCTTCCAACCTTTTGTATTCGTAACAGGATTACCAAACATCTCGATAAATTGCGATTTGCAACCAACAAATTCTGATTTATCGGCCTGTTGAGCAATGCTTACAAACTTCATCTGTTCATTGTAAGGGGGCAATTCTATTTTCAATTCAGAGAATGAAGTTTGATTCAATGATTTGAATGATGTGCCAGTCCCCATTTTCTTAATGTTGTCTTCTTGATACATTAAAGCATGATAAAGAAACTCTACGTTACATACGTTATCGTGGCACTTTGCTCTACATATAGACTGATTGGTTGCACATTCTATCTTATTGATTGCCATTACTCCGATACTACCTCGACATACATACATCAAGGTATCTACTGGGATAATCTTGCATGTAGCATATCCGGCTTCTGTGACCTTCTCGCAAGTGTCATATACATACTTATTTTTCATGTCCTCTGCAGATACCCATGGCTTATCTCCATTCCAATATTCAAGATTTGCCTTAGAAGGCGTACCTCCAGTGGATACATCAGCAAACGATTTTAGCATTCTCAAAGGATACCCCTTCTCTTTGAACATCTCGATAAATTGCGATTTCACCATTTCTCGAGTAGCATTAAGAAGCTTCTTATATGATTGTTTTAGGCGATAAGCTGACATCACTTTTTGGGCAATTTCTAATTGCTGCTTAATTGGAGGCAACTCGAATTCGTAATCAGCAAGAGTACTCCAGTTTAGAAAGTAATTAACACCACCACTTTTATTTTCTTCACAATAATTCCAAAAATCATCACTTTGCATAATTATTGCTAAATATTCTTGTGTGAGAATACTTTCATCTTTAGTTTCTATTACAAAGGTCTTTTCTGAACAGATTCCATCAAAATCAGCAATACTACACTTCTTTAAATGAGGATTTCGTGTAACAAATAGAATTTGCCCTGCAGTAAAGCCGCAATAGAACATTGGTCCAATTGTTGAACCTTTTATTACACCCTTCTTTGTAACATATAACTCACATGAATCTATATGTTCACCACCTACATAATAGATTTTCTCAGTATTGAATCTATCTTCTCTTGTATATGCTCGGTGTGCAACCTCAGAAAACTTGACTATGCTCATAATAAATCTATTAAATTGGTAAATGACTCGTGTAAAGACTCTGAGTTTGACTTCCAATTTTCTAAAAGTTCAGAAATATCTTCAATATCTTTTGGATCGTTGGATTTTACATAGAATTTTGGTGAAATGCTATACTTGTTATCAGGGATTTCATTATTGTTAATAATCTTTGAACGTCCGTCAATATTGGTATATCGGGTATAAATACTCGTTATTATTGAAATATGCTCATTGGTTAAATAACTTTCAGTATTTTTCCGTTCCACTAAATCGGTAGCCTTTATTAAAAGAATTTTATTTTTCCTATCAGTTGGTTTATTTGATCGACAAATAAGAATACAGGCCTCCATTGGTGAATTAAAAAATAAATTTTTCCCAATACTAATAACGGCATCAATAAGATCGTTCTGAATGAGCTTTTGACGTATATCTTTCTCTATAAGTCTATTAAGAACACCATGAGGCAATAGAATAGCACATCTTCCATGATCATTCATAGATGATAAAATATGCTGTATGAAGGCATAGTCTGCTTTAGACTGAGGCGGTGTTCCTAAGAAATTGCGTCCCCATTTGTCGTTTATAAAAGCCTCACGATCCCATGTCTTTATAGAGTATGGCGGATTTGCTAATACGATATCAAACTTACGCAATTTGCTTCCATCGACAAAGGCGGGGTATGCTAAGGTATCTTCTCTGACAATAGAAAAGTCTTCAACGCCATTTAGATAAAGATTCATTCGAGCAATAGCACTGGTAAGTGCATTAATCTCTTGCCCAAAAACCTTTACTCCTTGCCATGGTTCACCCTTTTTGCGAAGAAAGTCCAAACATTTTACAAGCATACCACCCGAACCACAAGTAGGGTCATAGATGCTTTCGCCCGGACGAGGTTGAAGTATCTCTGCCATCAAATCCACAACGGTACGGTTGGTGTAAAACTCCTGTGCCGTATTACCAGCATCATCGGCAAACTTGCCCACAAGATACTCATATGCCTGTCCCATCTCATCTGCTGGACACGCTTTAAGCGACAAATTGTAACGTGAGAAATCTTCTATCAAAGAGGTGATAATGTGGTCGGGCATCTTGGCTTTATTGGTCCACCCATCTTTAGGGCCAAAGATACCTTCCAGGCCTCCGATAACACGTCCATCGGCATGTTCGCCAGGGTTGGCTTGTTCAATAGCAATAAAGGCTTCGACCAAACGCTGGCCAACATTCTCAGTACACTCACGTACATCACGCCAATGGGCACCATCGGGAATACGAATTACTAATTCTTGAGCTTGAGCATTGGCATACTCTATACCGCCTTCGCAAACATAGCCTTCAAACTGCTCATCGTATACGTCAGAAATTCGTTTGAAGAATAGCAAAGGGAAAATATATTCTTTGTAACCAGCAGCATCAATCTGACCACGAAGGCGAGTGGCTGCTCCCCAAAGGAACGATTTCAAGTCTTCCAATGAAATAGGCTCATCGGGATTTCTATAATATTTTACAGGTTGTTCCATAGGGTTATAAGTTTATCAGTTTTCTAAATTCTTCTTCAAATCTCTTTACCTCCTCGTATGCCGCCTTGAACTCTGCAAGCACTTCTGCATATGGACGGATTTCCTCTTTGTGATATTCCACGTATTTATTAGGAGAAAGGTCATAATCCTTAGCCGCAATATCATCAAGAGTCACCACTTTAGAAAAGTCTTCTACATCCTCGTAATTGGTGTAGAGTTCGTATAAACGATTTACATCTTCTGGAGAAAGTATATTCTGTGCACGCTTTACGGTGAGAATCTTTGTGCCATCAATCATCAGTACTCGCGCACTATGTGCAGCCGGTTTCAAACGTCTTAATATCAAGAAACAGGGAGAAAGAGGTGTGCCATAGAAGAGTTTATCGCCTAATGTCACAACAGCTTCAACCAAATCGCTCTTTACCAATTTCTCGCGAATGCGGCCTTCTTCATTTCCACGAAATAATACACCTTGAGGCATAACAACCGCCATACGACCATTGCCTGATGCCATACTTTTCACCATGTGCTGAATCCAAGCATAATCTCCACACGAATCACTGGGTGTTCCCCAAACATTACGACCATATTTATCTGAAGACCATTCTACTGAACCCCATTTCTCAAGTGAGAAGGGCGGGTTAGCTATAACGCAATCGAACTTGGCAATCTCTCCATTCTGCAAAATCTTGGGTGAACGAAGTGTGTCGCCTTGCATAATATTAAAGTCACTGGCGCCATGTAAGAACAAGTTCATCTTTGCAATGGCCGAGTTGACAACGTTCTTCTCCTGTCCGAATATGCTTCCACAGCAAAGACTTGAGTGATTCATGTGCTGTACCGCCTCAATCAGCATACCGCCACTACCACATGCTGGGTCATACACAGTCTCACCTGGTTTCGGATCGAGAATGCGTACAAGCAAGCTTACGACCGAACGAGGCGTATAGAACTCTCCAGCTTGAGCCTTACTGTCATCCGCAAATTTCTTCAGCAATATCTCATATGCATCACCCATCAAATCAGCTGGGTAATCATTGTTGCCCAATCTACGGGTGGATAGATGCTCTATCAAATCACGAATCTTACCATCAGAAAGGTTTTTCTTATCGGTCCACTTCTGTGCGCTGAACATCGACAACACGCCGTATAGTGTATCAGGATTTGCTAACTCTATACCTCGCATCGCACCAACAATTGCAGCACCAAGATTCTCGGAGCGTTCGCGAATATCACTCCAATGACAACCATCTGGAATTACAAAACGATGTTGTTCAGGCAAGGATGCATACTCCTCATCGCCACCACTTTCTTCAAGCGCAGTTTGAGTCTCTTCGTCATATACATCAGATATACGCTTAAAATAGAGGATTGGTGTTATATAATCTTTGAAGTTATCTTGACTCACAGGACCACGCAATATGTTGCATGCCTCAAACAGAAAGTTGTACAGATTCTGCACACCTTCCATTTTAAGGGTTTTCTCGTCTTTGGGAACCAGAGATTCTTCTTTATTTTTCTTTTTTGCCATAATATATTGCTATCATATGAAGATAGTGAATTATTTTGTAGAGTTAAGAAGCTCTTTTACATCTATATCGAGCACTCGAGCTATTTCTCGGAGTGTTGCCACATCGGGCTGGGATGTATTAGTGCACCATTTAGAAATGGTTGCAGGGTTTTTGCCTAAAACTTCTGCAAGCCATTTGCTAGTTTTCTTCTTTTCTACAAGAACTACTTTTATTCTATTCATGTCGTTCATGACGTAATTTTTATTGCTTTAAACGCAAAGATAATTAAAAGTCCATTAAAACCTGCAATTCCTATAATAATTCTTTTGCAAAAATGTTTTTTCCCCTTATTTGTAAAAATCAAATCGCCGCTACCACCATATTTCTTGGTGATAGCGGTCTTTGAAAAACTATCGGGCGCGTCCCTTATTCTGCTTCACACTGTATTTAGCCATAATGTATTTGACAGCATGTGAGAAGCATCTTCTTTGGAATGCAAAATCAGGTTCGTCAGGTCTGCGACCATCCCAACGTAAGTCTGATTCATTTCCTCCGCCTCCACCCCCTGATGGAACTACATAATCTCCACCTATAAGAGCTGTTGCTACAGCACATAATTCATCACGTAAAGATGGTATCGAAAGGTAGTCAAAAGTCTTCAATGCCAAATTAGACCAGTAATTCATACATTCAGTAAGAGTCTTGTTTTCTGCTTTCAACGTATGGACTTCTTTCATATCCACCAAAATGTTCTGGCGAACAGCTTCAACTTGATTAGCAGCTTCATTTCTATAAAGTTCTTCCAATTTACGCCCCATAGCGGTAAATTGCTTCTCGATAATTGTATTTTGGCGTTCCAGCCACTTATCGGTTCCAAACATTGGCGGTTTTTCTGTAATCTGTGGCGCATTAAACTCAATCTTGTAATTCTTGAACGGTCTATTCACAGAATGAATGTTTTGGATATCTTTCAGTAACGAGTCTAACTCCTGCTGCTTTATCATCAACTTGGTTTCCTTATCATCGAGTCTTTCTTGGCAATCTTGTATCAAATCCTCAATGCACGCTTTCTTGTTTTGATATTCAGCCAATACAACACGTCCTGCAGCCAAATCTTTCTCCAAGATTTTTAATTCATCGGAAAACATTTTCATTTCAGCCTCGATATTATCTTTCATGGTTTGCAATCCTCTGATGGCCTTTTCCATCTTCTTCTGCTCCTTTGCGAGTTTACGGATATAATCTCGCTTATTCAGATGCTGGATATTGCGACCTTCTACGCTGTCCCCCCTCTCCAAACCGTATTTGCTACCAACTTCTTCATAGAGTGAGGTATGCATTTCCTTGAGTATTGAACCATACTCATATTTATTCTTTCCGAATTTTGCAGACCACATCACACATTCACGGCCACTTTTAGGACGTACCCCAACAGGAACAATAAGTGCATGAATATGTGGTGACGTTTCATCAAGATGAACCTGAAAGCCGATGATATTCTCTTTCCCATACCTACGGCAACACCAATTATATACATCCAAAGCCCATTGCTCCACCTCTTTGCATCTATGTATATGGCTATTGTCCGAACCTTTATCCAATTTTAGATCCTGAGTGCCAAATGCCATTCCCAATGTACGCTCTCGATTGCCACCAAAGATGAGACGAGCACAACAATTGGGCTGAATCTTACTATCCGCTTTGAATGGACGCCAACCAAGTTCATTTAGCCGTTCTTGCAAGCGAACATCAAGTCTTTTATCCTGATAGCCCAAAGAGTGAATCTTACCATCGGGGCCAATCTCAAAATTAAGCCTCATTCTGGTTTTGTCGTAGTTATTAATAGAATCGTTGTTCTTAGAATCAATCATCTTATCATCCCATCTTCTTTCGTTTTCATTGGCTTCTGCTGCGCCAAAAGATTTGCATGCATCTAAATGCATGGCTTGTTTAATACTTTCATTCATAGATCTAATGTTTTAAAAGTTACACATTTGAGCTTGCTCATTTAGAGTTGTGTTTGCCAACCACAAATGGGAGTTTCTTGCTGCAAAGCAAAAAGTCCTTATTGTGTTATGGGTTTTATTTTAACTCCTGGAACAAGTTCCTTTACCATTTTAGTTTTGTACAATCTAAGTGGATTCTGTCATCTGCTGAGCATCTATCAACTCCAAGCCTAGAGCGTCAATGAGATTTTGTAAAAGAGGGTTCTTCTCAATCATCATTTGTAGAATCTGGTGTTTGGATGGAGAGAATAGATAGTAGTCAGAAATATCAAGTCCTTTAGATCGTTCTTCTTCGGTTGCTATCTGCTCAAGCATATCCGAGACTACAACTCTGCTACAGATTCTTGTCAGAATTATCGATTTCTCTTTCCACAATTGTGTAGCTCCCAAGTCAGGAATTAGAGTTACATCCCTACCTTTAAGACTATGAACAAATTCTTCTTTGAAGCATCCATTAATGCCGCCAGTTGCCACCCAAACATAGTTCGGGATGAAGTGACTCATGACAATAGCCGTTTTTTCGCTTTCCACCAATATGACCGGTGCATCAGGATATCTTTTCAATAGATGTTCGCCAAATAGACATTGCTTCAGATTGAAATCTTTAAGTTGTAGTTCACGATGCGCCCAGCTTACATAACTGTGGGGTTCTTTAACCCTATGCCCTGTCTCAGAATTATAAAGTATAATCTTACCAGAACGTACCTGCTCATTAGCATCAATTTGCCAAAAAACTGTCGCACCTCCCCATTTAGCCGATGTACCAACATGATATAAATGGAATACCCTTTGGGCTTCAGCTTCACCAAACACCCTGCATAAGTATTTGTATAAGGGATTCTTCTCAAAATGAGCAAGACTCGCATTAAAATACTCTAAGGGAATAAAAGAGGGTGGCACAATAATTTCTTTTTCATGAGTACTTTTCACAGGCTGTACATAATCACTAGACCGTTCTTCCTTGATGTTTGCATTGGGATTATCACGAAAGAAATCACGTGGAGTGTAATGATAACCACAACTGATTTCATGGTCACATTTCCCAACCTCATTGGGAAAACTTACAACTCCCTCTTCATCAACATATTTCACAAAACATCGAGGTCTCTCACAACTAGGGCAAGCAATCTTGCTTCCCAAACTATACTTTTGCAAATGAAATCTATACTTGCTCATGGATAGATAAGTTTATTCGTTTGCACTATGCACTTTTGCACTATGCTTTGTCTGTAATTCCTCAACTTGGGTTGAAAGTGCAATAGTGCAAGATGCATTTGATGTTTGGTGTTGAATTTTTCGATATTCGCCATGCTTGTTTTTTTTCAGAATTGGCTGCTTTGCCTGACAGAGTTTCTTTAATGCATAGAATACGGTTCTTCTGGGTATTTCATATATTTTCGCAGCAGCGATAGCATCGCTTGCTGTGAATGTATTACCCAACTGAGATAACCAGTCTTCTTTTACATCACCGATAGTATTAGACAAAAGTATCTCTTGTATCCTATGGTAAGTATCTTCATAGTAATCAACCATACGAATAGCGGATTTCACAGAAGACAGGCTTACTGGCTGCATATCTCCTTCGCCTACAGCCCATTTCATTATCTGAAATATCAACGATAAACGTCCTGCATGGCCATTAAGTTTCATGCTGCGACTCTCCACATCTGCATCATCATCAATGCTATTAACATTATCAATGATATTGTTATACCAATCATAAAAATACACCTCTGCCTCCTCGGTCATTTCCAAAACTTTTGGTTCTGCAACATTCCTTGTTTCATTAATCGTGCAGGGAATTTCAAGTACTTTGTTGAGAATAGTCGCCCATTGCCCTGCTATATCAGGTTTAGGAACACTATTATCATTTCTTCTCCATCTTGAAATCTTCCTGTCTTTTGGAAAAATGAAGATAAACCTATCAAGGAATCCGTTAGCAATGAACTCTTTTCTGAACACCTCATGTAGCATGTTGGTCTGTACCGTTCCTATTACATTAATACACGGCGTTTTAACACGAATATGACGTGATGAGGACTTGCGTAGAACTTTAATCGTACCACCACTATAAGCTGTTAGCAGAAGTTCAATAAGATTATTATTGCCATTGTATCTCTTTGCGAAATTGAATAGCCCAATTATCTCGTCTACAATTATAGCTATCCCTCGTGGATTGCGCCAATGAGCCTCTACCATTGCTTCTGGTGTGAAGTCAGATATAATATTGGTCAACCACTTGGGCACTTTCAATTTATCATTTCCTCCGTTCGCCTGCTTGGCACACTCATATTTCTCAAGTTCCTCGCTATATTTCTCGTCAAGACGATCGTCCAAATCGTTGATAGGTTTGTAAAGGAAGTTAAGAGGAGGAGTTTTACCTAAACCAGGTCGCCCAATAAGCATCATATAAAGAGATGGACTGTCTTTCCACTCATTCCTGATATTGATTTGGTACGAATTGCCAATGGCAGCCGCCATCGCAGATATAATAATGGATGCCACATACTCAACATTGAAATTTTCATAACGAGAAAGGTTCAGAATAATTTCCTGAATTTTATCAGGGAAAACATCCAACGGCAATCCTCCATCAAGATTATACTCTACCTTTGCTCGGAGCATATTGGTTAAATGCAACTTATCGACCATAACCACCTCCTAATTTATAATAGCCACTTTTTGCGCCAAAAAGTAAAGAACATTTTGACATACAA
>OLQW01001366.1_pt1 | contig 11288 bp, 8 predicted proteins | sample 1672901 | NCBI WGS metagenome assembly OLQW01 (sample SAMEA3136735, study PRJEB25190) | human gut metagenome | reverse complement strand
ATAGTACAATTTTTCTTACCATAAGCGTTAATTTTAAATTAATTTTAAAATAAAAAGTTCACAAGCAAAGATAACGGATTGCTAACTCATTTACAAATAAATTATTAAAAAAATTTAACGCGGTTACAGCTATCTTTCAAATTGTGGTTGACGGCTTACGATTTTTCGCGTATAAGGCCTGTGGCTATTACAATTTGCAATCGCCATTTCGGAGCGTTTTTTGTTGATTTCGGGATTTTCCCCAGCCGGAAGGGGATGCAAGGGGTGAAAAAAGTGACTTAGTAGAGCCTTTCCGACTCGTTCGGCATGCCCGACGGCGTCCAGTCGGGGCACAGCGAGTTGATACGTTTGGACAGGCGTTCCATCTCTCCGCTGATATGCGAATGGGTGATATTCGCATAGATCTGCGTTGTGCGTATGTTTTTATGTCCCAGTAATTTACTGATTGTTTCGATGGCGACACCCTGCGAAAGGGTAATTGTCGTGGCAAACGTGTGCCGGGCCGCATGGAACGTGATCTTTTTCGGAATCCCCGCTTCGGCGACAATCTTGTCGAGGCATTTATTGCACCACCCGTTGCTCGGAAGGTCGAATATCCGTCCGGAGCCCGATGCGGGCATGTATTTCAACAGGATATTGTAGGGCACGGTAAACAGCCGTACATTGACCTCAGACCCCGTTTTGCGGCGGGTCGTGTTGACCCACAGCTGTTTGTTTATTTTCTGAATATTCTGCGGCACCAGGCCTCGGATGTCGACATAGGACAATCCGGTGAAGCAACTAAACAAAAACGTGTCCCTGACAAGTTGTAAGGTGAGGTCTTCGCTCTCGTACTGCATCATACGGGTTATCTCTTCCATGGTCAGGTAGTTGCGTGTTACGAATTCGCTCTGTAATTTGTAATTTGCGAAGAGATCCTTGTCCCTTGCTGCGGGCCAGCATGAGGATATGTTTCAGGGCGATCATGTAAATCCAGATCGTGTTTTTTTTTATACCCGGCTTCCTTTGCGATATAGGCGTGGAAGCCCGTGAGAAATTCCCGGTTGAGCTCCTTGAACATCAGGTCTTTCCGGTCGTACTTGTCCCAGATGTAGTTTGCCAGATGCTTGCAGACGCACCTATATTTATAATATGTGGCCTTGCTGCGGCTGATGCCGACCATACGGTTGAATTCTTCGTTGTGCTGCCTGAAAAAGGCGAGCACGGTCTCCTGACGGAGGTTGGCTCCAAAGTACATCTCTTTGACCATCAAGGGGGTTACGAACGATTGTTCGTAGAATAACTTGTTGTAACACCTTTCGATGTGGTAGTGGATATTCGAAAGCTGTTCGTTGATCCTGCCTGCGGCATTGCTCCGCCCGGCGACACGCCCCATTCCGACATCCCAGTGTTCGGGTGCGACCGAGAGGCGTGTGGAAAACTGCGTCCGCTCTCCGTTGATCGTGATGCGCCCCATGATCGGGACGTTTCCATTCCGGAGAGGCGCGTTTTTCTTGATGTAAAACAATACATTAAACGTGTTTCTCATTGCTCAAATAACCTTTTGTGTTTAACCTAATAACAATATGCAAACCGCATTAAAGGTAATGATTAAGTAACCCCCGAATAACGTATTATTCAGCCTAAATATCTTATTGTATAGATGTTAGCCCGTGTGAGACGGTTACTTTATAGTAACACTACAACAATCCGGCAAGGCATTTACAGAGATTTAAAAGCCTTTTAATCAGTATATTATGTCTTGATTAGCCGATTTTGCGCCAGAAAAGACCTTGTGCGCTGAATATCAAGATATTATATTATTCAACGCACTTTGGCGGCTTTTTATTTTAAAAAACCAATTAAAATTAACGCTTATGGTAAGAAAAATTGTACTATCGTTAATTGCTGTTTTGGGGATTTGCGCCGTTGCAATGGCCCAGAACCAGCAGGTTTCCGGTACAGTTACCGACGCTGCCGGTGCTCCGGTAGCAGGTGCCACAGTCATGGTGGACGGAACGACGGTCGGAACGACGACGAGTGCTGACGGCGCTTACTCGATTTCTGTTCCCAGGGAGGGTGTTCTGCTGGTGACCTTCATCGGCTATGAGCCCCAGCGTATTGCTGTCGCCGGAAAAACCCGTGTGAACGTCGTGATGAAGGAGGATACGCAGGCGATTGACGACGTGATCGTGGTAGCATACGGTACGGCCAAAAAAGAGGCCTTTACGGGTTCTGCTTCCGTGATGAAGGCCGAGGATATCGGCAAGCGCCAGGTATCCAACATTTCGAACGCCCTGGCGGGTGCCGTGGCCGGTGTGCAGGCTGTTTCGTCGAACGGACAGCCGGGTGAGAGTGCCAAGATCCGTATCCGTGGTATCGGCTCCATGTCGGCGAGCAGTGCTCCGCTCTATATCGTGGACGGGGCCCCTTACGACGGGTCGCTCTCGTTCCTGAACAGTGCCGATATCGAGTCGATCACGGTGCTGAAGGATGCCGCCGCGTCGGCCATCTACGGTGCCCGCGGTGCCAACGGCGTCGTGCTGGTCACCACCAAGCGCGGCAAGTCGCAGGATGCGACCGTGACCTTCGACGCCAAGTGGGGTACCAACTCCCGCGGTGTGCCCAATTACGACGTGATTTCCGATCCGGGCCTGTATTACGAACTGGGCTACAAAGCTTTGTACAACAGTAAGTTCTATGCCGGGAGCTCGGCGGCGGATTCGCGCGCGTTTGCCAACTCCGCCCTGTTCGACTCGACGAACGGCGGTACGGGTTACAACGTCTACACGCTTCCCGAAGGCCAGACGCTGATCGGTGCCAACGGCAAACTCAATCCCAACGCCAAACTGGGCTACTCCGACGGGCAGTATTACTACACCCCCGACGATTGGTACGACGAGCTGTTCGGCAGCGGCAACCTGCGCCAGGAGTACAACGTCTCCATCGCGGGTGCTTCGGAACGCCTCAACTACTACCTCTCGGCCGGTTACCTCGACGATTCGGGCATCATCAAGAATTCGGGCTTCACCCGTTATTCGACCCGTATGAAGGCCGATTACCAGGCCAAGAAGTGGCTGAAGGTCGGTGGCAATATCGGTTTCTCGCACGCTATTACCAACTCCCCTACGGGGCAGACCGACTGGGGTTCGTCGGGCAACCTGTTCTACCTGGCCAACATGATTGCCCCGATCTACCCGATGTATGTGCGCGATGCCGATAAGAAGATCATGTACGACGAACACGGCAATAAGATCTACGACTCGGGTGTGAATACCAACCAGATACGCTCGTTCTCGGGCGGTGCCAACCCCATGATCTCGATCGACCTGGATCGCCACCGCACCTATACTGATGCGATCAACGGCAACTGGTTTGCGACCGTGACGCCCGTCGAGGGGCTGAACGTCACGGCCAACATCAGTGCCAGCGCCATCAACCGCCGTGCGAACCACCTTTATAACTCCTACTACGGTTCCTATATCGGCAAAGGTTCGGTCTCCGTTGCGCAGTCGCGTACGTTCGGCGTCAACCAGCAGTACCTGGCTTCGTACAAGAGAACGTTCGCCCAGAAGCACAACTTCGACGTGCTGGTCGGCTTCGAGAACTATTCGCTGAAGATGCAGTACCTCTCAGGCAGCAACACCGACCTTTACAATCCCAATGTAGGGGAGCTGGACAACACGATCTATGAGACCCCGCAGGTTTCGTCCTACACCGACACCTATTTTACAATGGGTATTCTCTCGCGTGTGCAGTACGACTACGACGGCAAGTATTTCTTCTCGGCATCCTACCGCCGCGATGCCTCGTCGCGCTTCCATCCCGACCACCGCTGGGGTAACTTCGGCTCGGTGGGTGGCGCATGGCTGCTGACCAAGGAGAACTTCCTGAAGGATGTGAAGTGGCTCAACATGCTGAAACTGAAGGCTTCGTATGGTATCCAGGGTAACGACGACCTGCTCGATCCCAGCGGTTACAGCAACTACTATCCCTACCAGGATCAGTATTCGGTAGGCCGTGTCGACGGCGATTTCTCGTTGACGCTCAACTACAAGGGTAACAAGAACATTACGTGGGAGTCCTCGCACTCGCTCAAAGTGGGTGTCGAGTTCGGCCTTTGGGACGACCGCCTGAGCGGTAGCGTCGAGTATTTCTCGCGCAAGACCTCGGACATGCTCTACTACAAACCCGTACCTCCTTCGCTGGGTTACTCGCGGCAGCCTATCAACGTGGGTTCGATGCGCAACGCCGGTGTCGAGATCCAGCTGTCCGCCGGGCTGCTGCGCTATAAGAATTTCTCGTGGGATCTGGATCTCAATATGACGCACTACAAGAACAAGATCCTCTCGCTCGACGGCGACGTGCCCGAGACGGGACTGGTTTACTCGATGGCGATCCGCGAGGTGGGCGGCTCGATGTACGACTCCTACCTGAAGACCTATGCGGGTGTCGATCCCAACACCGGTAAGTCGCTCTGGTACGTAGACCCCGACAACGGCGATTATTCGACCACGGATGTTTACGACAACGCCCGCCAGGCCCGCCAGGGCAGCACGCTGGCCAAGGTGAGCGGCGGCTTCGCTACTTCGCTGAGCTTCTACGGCGTGGATATCTCGGCACAGTTCGCTTACCAGCTCGGTGGCAAACTCTACGACAACACCTACCACGAATTGATGCACTACGGCGATAACCTGGGTATGAACTTCCACAAGGACGCCCTCAAGGCCTGGACGCCCGAGAACCCCAACACGAATGTCCCGCGCCTGAACTCGTCCGACGATTCGAACCAGAAATATTCGTCGCGCTTCCTCGTAAGCTCCGACTACCTTTCGGTCAACAATGTGACGGTAGGCTATACCCTTCCCAAGAAGTGGTCGAACAAGATCGGCCTGGGCAGCATCCGCATCTATTTCTCGGGTGACAACCTTGCCGTCTTCTCCGCCCGCGAGGGTCTCGACCCCCGCATCGTATTCGGCGGTACGGGTACTGCGGACAACACCTCCTATTCGGCCCTGCGTACCATTTCGGGCGGTATTAACCTGACGTTCTAATTTTGGCACAATCAAATAACAACGTGTATATGAAAGCAATCAATAAAATATGGGTATTTGCCCTGGGGACGGCGGTTATGGTCTCCTGCTCCGACCTCGATACGTTCCCCGAGAGCGGTATTGTGACCGAGGATCAGAAAAAGGAGGTCGTGGAGGACAACCCCGAACGTCTGCAGGCGGATATCAACACTCTGTCTTCGATCTTCACGAAGCTCCTGCCCAACTGGGCCGGAGGTAGCGCCACGCCTTTCCACAACGACTTCAGCTATCCTGCCGTATGTATCGCCACCGACGGCAACGGTGCCGACATGGTATCGGACAACAGCGACTACGAGTGGTTTTCGGTTGCGTTCGAGTATTCCGACCGTAACGCCAACTATGCCGTGCCCATGTTCACCTGGAATTTCTGCTACAAGCTGAACAAGCAGGCCAACGACATCCTGTCCACGATCCCCGCGGATACCGAAAACCAGACGCTTATCTACTACCGCGGCCAGGCTCTGGTGGCGCGTGCGTTCGCCAACTTCACGCTGGCGCAGCGTTTCCAGTTCACCTACAAGGGCAACGAGGACAAACCGACGGTACCCATCGTGACGTGGGACATGCCGGCCGAGCGTGCCGGTGCGAACCCCCGTGCCACTAATGCCGAGATCTACAAGCTGATCTACGACGATCTGACGCAGGCCATCGCCGACCTCGAGGGTTTCCAGCGCACGAGCAAGGCCGCCGCCGACCGGAACGTGGCTTACGGAATGCGTGCCCGCGTGAACCTGGTGATGAACAACTGGGGCGAAGCTGCCACCGATGCCGAAGCTGCCCTGAGCGGCTACACGTTCCTCTCCAAGGATGACGTGTCGGCTCCCGGTTTCAACAGTGCCAACTCCCCGTCGTGGATCTGGGCCGGCATCTACAAGGCTGCCGACACCCCCGCCAACTACCGCAATATCACCTGGGGCGGACACCTCTGCTCCTTTGCCCGCGGTTATACCACCAGCCAGGGTTTGTATAAGCGTATCAATTCGCTGCTTTACAACATGATCCCCGATACGGACGTGCGCAAGGGATGGTGGATCAACGCCAGCCTCGAATCGCCGCTGCTCGACCACATGGACTGGGACGGCGTGACCGGCTCGGCCATCAGCTCGCTGGCGATTCCCAATGTCAAGCGTGCCTTCCAGCCCTATACCAACGTGAAGTTCGCGCCTTATGAAAATAAGTGCGGTACGGACATCAACGCGGGCGACTGGTGTATCATGCGTGCCGAGGAGATGATTCTTATCAAAGCGGAAGCTTTGGCACAACAGAATGACGAAGGTAATGCTGCTAAAGAGCTTAAGGTATTGATGGATGAGCGTGATGCGAGTTGGAACAAAAGTTCTGTAACTGTTGATGATGTTTGGTTGCAACGTCGTATTGAATTATGGGGTGAAGGCTTCTCTATGGCAGATATTATGCGTTTGGGTAAACCTGTTGTTCGCTTCCAGGGAAGTGACAAGGGAAACTGGCCGGATGCTTTCTGTTTCAATATTGCTGCTGATGACCCTTGGTTGCTGTTGCGTATCCCGCAGAAAGAAAGCAATAACAATGCCGGTATCGTGAATAATACCGGAGGTAACCTTCCCGTAGCAGGGCAGAATCCGAATCTAAAAGATGGTGCAACTGATTAAAATGAATACTACAATGAAAAAAGTAACAAAATATATAGCTTTATTAATTGGAGGAATAGCATTGCTAAGCATGGCTGCTTGCTCCGATGATGATGGACGTACTCCTTCTCCGGCAGTTGATCCCAATTGTATTGGTGCTTCTTTTGTGGGAGATAATATTGGATATGAAGAGTTGGAAGATACTGATCCTAAAGAACTGACGTTGACAATTAGCCGGGATAAGACAGAGGCGGCTGCAACTGTTGCAATTGAGGTACAGGCTAATACGGAAAATATTTTCAACATCCCTCAGAGTGTTAGTTTTGCAGCCGGACAGGCAACGGCTGATCTGGTTATAACTTTTGAAAATGCACAGCTAAAAGAGGAGTATTCGTTTCAAATCTCATTGGAAGCTGCTGCCGTTAATCCATATAAAGGAAACGGACATGCTAGTTTCACTGTTCAATGTTTGAAATGGGTGGATGTTTCGGGAACATTTGCTTTCAAAGACTGGGTATTTGATGAATATAATGCTGGTAAAGAATATAATGTAAAAGTACAACGTGTAGATGGCGAGAATCGTTATCGCATTGTTGATCCGTTCTCGCAAGCTTTGGCAGAGTCAGGAGAAGAAGTTGGTGAACCGGATGAATATTTGTTCTTCACGATTAATCCGAAAAACAATGGAGTCGCTTTCGATAGTTATAATACCGGGTACTTGACAGAAGAAGGATCAGATATCCTAGGATTTAGCTCATTGGACTATTTAGGGGTAGATGATGTGGATTCTAAATATGATCCGACAAGCCATAAGATGACTCTCAATGTCTATTATTACGGGGATGGTCTGATTGGACAAAAAGAATCTGTGCTTACAGTGCCGGATGACTTTAAATTGATACTTGAGGATGAGTGATTCGAATCTAATCAATATTTGAAAGACGATTAACATGAAGAAATAGATCATTTCTTCTTGACAAGAATAAATAGAGAGTATGTTCGCGTTTTAAAAAAACGTAAGCATACTCTCTTTTATTATCTCATTGAAATCATTATCTTTGTCCCCGTGTTATATAGGAAAGAAAAAAGTAAAGAATGAAAGAATTTGTAATATCCGAAGCCAAAGTAGAAATAGCAGTGCTTGTGGGACTCATCACTCAGACGCAGGATGAGCGTAAAACGAACGAGTATCTGGATGAATTGGCGTTCCTTGCCGAGACGGCTGGGGCGGAAGTAGTGAAACGATTTACGCAGAAGTTGCCGACAGCTCATTCAGTGACTTATGTCGGAAAAGGAAAGTTGGAAGAAATCAGACAATATATTCGTAACGAAGAGGAAGAAGAACGTGAAGTAGGAATGGTCATCTTTGATGATGAGCTTTCTGCGAAACAGATTCGTAATATTGAAGCCGAACTGAAAGTGAAGATACTGGACCGTACTTCACTGATCCTTGATATATTTGCCATGCGTGCACAGACAGCCAATGCGAAGACGCAGGTAGAGCTGGCACAATATAAATATATGTTGCCGCGTTTGCAGCGACTTTGGACTCACTTGGAACGCCAGGGAGGAGGTTCCGGTGCCGGTGGCGGTAAAGGTTCCGTGGGACTTCGTGGTCCGGGTGAAACACAGCTCGAGATGGACCGCCGTATCATCCTGAACCGTATGTCATTATTGAAAGAACGTCTGGCGGAGATTGACAAGCAGAAAGCTACCCAACGAAAGAATCGCGGACGCATGATACGTGTTGCACTGGTTGGTTATACCAACGTGGGAAAATCAACCATGATGAATCTTCTCTCCAAGAGCGAAGTGTTTGCAGAAAACAAACTATTTGCGACTTTAGACACCACTGTGCGTAAAGTGATTATTGATAATCTACCGTTCTTGTTGTCGGATACGGTAGGATTTATTCGCAAGTTGCCTACCGACCTGGTAGAATCTTTTAAATCTACCCTGGATGAAGTGCGTGAAGCAGATTTGCTTGTGCACGTAGTCGATATTTCCCACCCCGGATTTGAGGAACAGATTGAGGTAGTGAACAAGACACTGGCAGAGATTGGCGGCAGTGGCAAACCTATGATACTTGTATTTAATAAAATAGACGCTTACACCTACGTGGAGAAAGCGCCGGACGACCTTACCCCCCGAACAAAGGAAAACTTAACACTCGAAGAACTGATGAAGACGTGGATGGCAAAAATGGAGGATAACTGCCTCTTTATTTCCGCCCGCGAACGAATCAATATAGACGAACTGAAAGATGTGGTTTATCAGCGAGTGAAAGAATTGCATGTTCAAAAGTATCCCTATAACGATTTTCTTTATCAGACTTACGAAGAGGAAGAATAATAATCAATGTACCGCTTACTGATTGGGGGAGGCGGTACATATCTATTTTTTATCTATATGAAAGACTATCGTAAACTGACTGAAGACGAAGTGCTTCAGTTGAAGAGCCAGTCGTGTCTGGCCGATGATTGGGGAAATGTATCAGTGGCAGAGGGCTTTAATTGTGAGTACGTTCATCACACCCGTTTTTCGGGAGAAGTGAAACTGGGTGTATTTGATGCTGAATTTACATTGCCGGGAGGCATCAGGAAACATTCCGGATTGCGTCATGTAACTTTGCACAATGTGACAGTAGGGGATAACTGCTGCATTGAAAACATTCAGAACTACATTGCTAATTATGAGATCGGTAATGATACCTTCATTGAGAATGTGGATATCATTCTGGTGGACAGGCTTACTACTTTCGGTAATGGGGTAGAGGCGACAGTTCTTAATGAAACAGGAGGGCGTGAAGTACTCATTAACGACAAGTTGTCAGCGCATCAGGCCTACATATTGGCGTTGTACCGTCATCGTCCTGAACTAATCAATCGCATGAAAGCGATTACGGATTACTATTCCAATAAGCACGCTTCTACTGTCGGCAGTATTGGTGATCATGTGATGATTCTTAATACAGGTTCAATCAGAAATGTCAGGATTGGTGATTATTGCCACATCTGTGGAACCTGTCGGCTGACCAATGGCAGTATCAATAGTAATGTGACGGCACCTGTGCATATCGGTCACGGGGTGATCTGCGACGACTTTATTATCTCTTCCGGTTCAGACGTGGACGACGGAACGATGCTAAGCCGTTGCTTTGTCGGACAAGCTTGTAAACTGGGACACAATTATTCTGCTTCCGACTCGTTATTCTTCAGCAACTGCCAGGGAGAAAATGGAGAAGCGTGCGCTATCTTTGCAGGCCCTTTCACGGTGACTCACCATAAATCGACTTTGTTGATTGCCGGAATGTTCTCATTCATGAATGCAGGTTCGGGATCTAATCAGAGTAATCATATGTATAAGTTGGGACCGATTCATCAGGGGACCATGGAAAGAGGGGCAAAAACGACTTCTGATTCATATATCTTATGGCCGGCACGTGTCGGAGCTTTTTCTTTGGTAATGGGACGTCATGTAAACCATGCCGACACTTCCAATCTTCCTTTCTCCTATTTGATAGAACAACGGAATACCACTTATCTGGTTCCCGGAGTGAATCTGAGAAGTGTCGGGACAATCCGTGACGCCCAGAAATGGCCGAAACGTGACAAACGGAAAGATCCGAACCGGCTTGATTATATCAATTATAACCTTTTGAGTCCATATACCATTCAAAAGATGTTCAAGGGACGTTCTATTTTGAAGGAATTGAAACGGGTATCCGGCGAAACCTCTGAAATCTACTCTTACCAGAGTGCAAAGATCAAGAATTCTTCTTTGAATAACGGGATTCGTTTCTATGAAATTGCCATCAACAAATTCTTGGGGAACTCTATCATAAAACGGTTGGAAGGCATTAATTTCCAAAGTAATGACGAAATCCGCCAGCACCTGAAACCGGATACGGAAATCGGTGTCGGCGAATGGGTGGACATCTCCGGACTGATTGCTCCCAAGAGTGAAATAGACCGATTGTTGGACGGTATCGAAAACGGCTCTATTAACCGCCTGAAATCTATTAATGCCAGTTTTGCGGAAATGCATGATATTACACGTATGAATGGACCTGGGCATATAATAAGATTCAGGAATTTTATGGCTTGAATCCGGAAACGGTAACTGCTCAGGACGTGGTTACTATCGTGAAAGCATGGCAGAAAGCTGTGGTAGGGTTGGATAAAATGGTTTATGAAGACGCAAAGAAAGAGTTCTCGCTTTCTTCAATGACCGGATTCGGTGTTGATGGTTCTCGCGATGATATGAAACAGGATTTCGAACAAGTACGTGGTGACTTTGAAAGCAATACATTCGTGACTGCAGTTTTGAAACACATCGAGGACAAAACTGCTTTAGGAAATGAACTGATTAAACGAATCGAACATATACAATAAGTGAACCAAACTATGAATCGATGAGCGGTGGACATTGTACAATAAAGTACAATTCGTTCACCGTCTTCATTTGTACCTCGTCATTCTCCGTTATTCATTCTTAATTCTTCTTCTTTCCTTTCTCATTCTTCATTCTTAATTATTACCTTTGCCTCACTAACTAACATTACGTAATAAAATAAGAAACTTATGGCAACACCTCCGTTTAAGTATCA
>OLQW01001361.1_pt1 | contig 11310 bp, 11 predicted proteins | sample 1672901 | NCBI WGS metagenome assembly OLQW01 (sample SAMEA3136735, study PRJEB25190) | human gut metagenome | reverse complement strand
CGCCGCTTTATGAGCAAAAATGAGCTGCGAAGCAGCGGAGAGCGTCGAAGCGCGGTTCATGACAATAGAATGTTCGCGAAGCGTGCATTCTATTGTATTGCGAATGGCGCGAGTGAACTGTAAGAAACACAATCTTAGAAGGAGGGAATGCGAATGAGCGTTTTTGCCGTTCGGACAGATCTTGCACTGGAAGAGGGGGAACGGATTCGGGAGTCCGGCGTTGAGATTCACGGGGTAATTCTGGAAGAAGAAACCAGACCGGAAACGGGAATTTTGGTGACGCGGGTGAAAATAGAGACGAAAAACGGCGCAAAAATTATGGGGAAACCGATTGGAACATACGTTACACTGGAAGCCGGACAGCTTGGAAACGACGAGGAGGAGTATCAGCAGGAGGTGGCGAAGGAACTTTCGGTGCAGCTGCAGAAACTGATTCCTGATCCGGAAACTGAAAAATCCGTGCTGGTCGTGGGGCTTGGAAACCGGCAGGTGACGGCGGATGCACTGGGACCGCGGGTGGCGGACAGACTGTTTATTAACCGGCACATCATTCTCGAGTTTGGCGCAGCAGCGTATAACCGGAAAAAAATGAACCGCGTCAGCTGTCTTGTCCCCGGAGTAATGGCGCAAACAGGCATGGAGAGCGCGGAAATCGTACGGGGCGTTGTGAAGGAGACAAAGCCGGATCTGGTGCTGGTTGTCGATGCGCTTGCGGCGCGTAGTACAAAGCGGTTAAACCGGACGTTCCAGATCAGTGACGCAGGAATCTATCCGGGTTCAGGGGTTGGAAACCACAGAAATGCGCTGACCGGGGAATCTCTGGGAGTGCCGGTGCTTGCGATTGGTGTGCCGACGGTAGTGGATGCTGCGACAATCGTCGGAGACGCGCTGCGGGAGATGGAACAGGAAAACGATTCTGCGTTGCTTCAAAATCGCGAGCATCCGCAGGCACTGTCCGGTCTGAACAATATGTATGTGACCGGAAAGGACATCGATGAGACAATTTTGTATCTGAGCGAAATCGTGTCGGATGGAATCAACCGGGCGCTGAACCCGGAAGGGTGATTGCGAATCAACCGGCATTGAATCCGGAAGGGTGATTACGAACCAATCAATCAGGTACTGAGCCGGGAAAAGTGATTCCAGCCTTCCTGTGCGCATATATTGCAGCATGGGGAAAAAAGACAGACCGAAAAAAAACAGATATCGGGCAGTGATCGCCATTGTGATAGCGGGAATTGTTTTTCTTACGTTTCCGCGCGCAGAGGAACGAAATTTCAGGGAGCTTTTGATGGAGAATACAGAGCTGGAGCTTTTAAATGCCCTCTGTCCGGTGATCGCAGCGGCAGGGGACAACGGCAGGCTCTCTGTGTCCGGATGGATTTTTCCGTTTCTCGGTTATCAGAGCAAAACAAAAACCGCGCAGCTGGCGCAGGAAAATTCTGATATGGTGGAAAAGATTCTGCTGGCGGAAGGAAGGGACGAATACACCGGGATGAGCGGTGACGATACAGAAAAAAATGCGCCGACGGATGGCAGGAACCTATCGCTTGAAGAGCTTGCACGGTTGGAAAATGAGCAGGCGGGCGGAGGAAAAAGCGGACAAAACGGCGTGGCGGACGGCAGCGAAACCGACGAAAGCAGTGTTGCATCCGACCGCGAAGGGCAAAGCAACGGCGGGATCGAAACCAGACCTGGCGATAGTCAAAACGAAACCGGCGACACAGCAAATAGGTCCGGCATCGGCGATTTTACAGCCTCTCTCCCGGAGAAGCAGCGTACCTACAACTGGTCGGAGCTTACGAGTTATGATGCGCTGGTGCGGGAATTTTATGCGATCGATCCGGCAACCGCGGCGGACGAGACGCAGCTGAATCAAAAGGCGCTGCTTGGCAGGGTGCTTTCCGTACAGAAGCGGACGGACGACCAGCCGCAGATTTTGATTTATCATACCCATTCGCAGGAAACCTTTGCCGATTCGATTCCGGGAAACGCGCAGACCGGAATTATGGGCGTCGGGGAGGTGCTGGCGGAAATTCTTCGCAAACAGTATGGCTATAACGTGATGCATCATATGGGACAGTATGACGTGGAAAAAAGGGATTATGCCTATTCCAATTCCCTTCCGGCGTTGGAAGCGATTTTGAAGGAAAACCCGTCGATTGAGGTGGTGATCGACCTGCACCGGGACGAAGTGGCAGAAGGAACGCGGCTCGTTACGGAGATCGGCGGCAAAAAAATGGCGCGCTTCATGTTTTTCAACGGACTGTCCAGAACGAGACGGCTCGGGGACATTGATTCGCTTCCGAATAAAAATATTGCGGATAATCTCGCATTTTCGTTCCAGATGCAGGTGCTGTGCAACGAGTATTACCCGGGGCTGACCCGCAGGATTTACTTGAAAGGCTACCGTTACAATATGCACTTAAAGCAGAGGTATCTGCTGATTGAAATGGGGGCGCAGACCAACACCTATGAGGAGTGTATGAATTCCTGTGTTCCACTGGCGCAGATGCTGGATCTGGAATTGTCGGGAAAACCAGATTTTTCGCTTGATCCGGAGAAAGGATGAGAGTAAAATAAAAAACAATAGTCTCCCGTTTTGCAATGTCCGGCGGATGGGCGCAGAACGGCATTGGAGTTTTCATTCTGATGATATACTGAGGGGATACCATCGACAAAAATACGACAGATAAGGGGTATTAGATGAGAGAGAAAAGAATCAGATGGAACGTATTTGCACAGGCAGTCTATACTATTGCACTGCCGATTGCGTTTCAGAATTTATTGTCCACGACGGCGAGCATGGTGGATACGATCATGATCGGAAGCATGGGAGAGCTATCGGTCGCGGCGGTTGGCATCTGCTCGCAGATTTCGTCGCTGTTTTTCTCCTGCTATTTCGGATTTGCAGGAGGCGCGCTTTTGTTCTTTTCCCAGTATTGGGGTGCCAAAAGTGAAAAGGGTATCAACAAAACCTTTGGGCTTTCCATGAGCTTTATGCTGCTTGTCGGTCTTTTGTTCGGAGCAGTAGCGGTGACAAAGCCGGAATTTTTGCTTGGGATTTATACAGATAAGAAAAATATTATAGAAGTGGCGATTCCCTATATCCGGATCGTTGGCTTTGCTTATCCGCTGCAGGTACTGGCGGTGATCATCAGCTTTCTGATGCGGGCGACGGAGCGCGTCAAGATTCCCCTCGTTTCTTCCGCAGTTGCGCTGGTAGTCAATTTTGTCCTGAACTGGATCCTGATCTACGGACGGTTCGGCATGCCGCAAATGGGAGCGGCAGGCGCGGCGGTAGGCACGCTGGTTTCCGGCATTGTCAATCTGATCATCCTGACAGTGTTTTTGCTGAAAGATAAAAAGACGGTTACCCTGCATGTACAGGAAATGTTCCACTGGGGAGAAGGATTTGCCGGAACCTATCTGTCCAAATGTTTTCCGATTCTGTGCAATGAGCTGTTTTACGGCATCGGTCAGATGCTGATCAATATCGTGATCGGAAGACAGTCGGAGAGTGCGATCGCAGCAATGGCAGCGTTCCGTGTTCTGGAGGGCTTTGTTTATGCCTTCTTCGGAGGACTGGCGGATGCCAGCAGCGTTGTGGTCGGTAAGGAGATCGGTGCAGGACGGCATATGAAGGGCTATCAGTATGTGAAAGGCTTCACGATCCTCTGCCCGGCGATCACATTTGGTATCTGCCTGGTTGGTGTGATCTTCAACCGCCCGCTGTTGTCTTTGTTCGGATTAGGAGCAGAGGCCATGGAATATGGCAAGTATATGCTGCTCATTTATTTGGCAGCGGGAACCGTGCGAACCTGTAACTACATTATGAATACTTGTTACCGCGCAGGCGGCGAGGCAATTTTCGGAACCGTTTTGGAAATTATCTGTCTGTATACGATCAGTGTACCTGCAACCTGGGTTGCAGGCATGGTTCTGCATCTGCCGTTCCTTGCAGTATTCGCCTTTTTGTATACAGATGAGCTGATCCGTCTGGTGTTCGAGCTATGCTATACTGCGAGCGGCAAATGGGTCAAACCGGTTACGCAGGAAGGGCGTGCGACCCTCGAAGAATTCCACGAGCAGATGGCGCAGCGCAGAAAGAAAAGCAGACGGCATAGTGCACCGTCCTTTTAATAAGAACAAACCAAAACAGCCGCCCGGCAGATATTTACCGGACGGCTGAAATTATTTTTTATTCATGAAATGATCTTTATTTCATGAAATGCTTTTTATTTCATGGATTCTTCCTGCTTCTTGATCATTCTGCGAACCATCTCGCCGCCGATGGAGCCGGCTTCCTTGGAAGTCAGGTCACCATTGTAGCCTTCCTTTAAGTTGACGCCCAGCTCGGACGCAACCTCAGTTTTGAAGCGTTCCAGTGCGGCCTTCGCCTCAGGAACTTCCACTCTATTGGATTTACCAGAATTCGTTGCCATGATTAGTCACCTCCATTATTTTCTGCTGTTGGGTTTCAGATAAGCTGCAGAGACTCTGTCATCGGATGGAACGTTGGCTCTGCAGCTGCCTGTCCGGTCGATGTATCAGTGTCACATTTGCTTATCTTGAGCTTAGTATGTTCCGGATACAGGGAATTATAATGGAAATTTTTGTCATTTTCGTTTCCTTTGGAACGACTGATTTACACAGAACAATAGGAATCGAACGGGCAGAGAATTTCTGCACCCAAAAGCGCAGCGTCCTCTTTTGTATGAGCAGCAAACAGAAGAATTTTGTCCTGTGCGCGGTTGCGGACGAGCGCAGCTGCTTTTTTGCGGTTTTCGCTGTCCAGACCGTTGAAGGGTTCGTCTAAAATCAAAAGGTCGAAGGGAACGAGCAGGGCACGCAGCAAAGATAATCGGCGCTTCATGCCGCCGGAAAATTCGCATACCGGCTGGGACAGGGCATTTTGCGGCAAAAGGGTTACAGCGTAGGCAGAAAGTTCTGCGTCGGAAAGGCGCTGCCTGCACACAAAACGGAGATTTGTCAGGACATCGTAGCCCTCCAGCAGCCGATCCTCCTGAAAAACAGCGGAAATTTTGAGATTTTTTAGTCCATCTATTGTGCCGCTGTCCGGTGTTTCCAGACCCATCAGGATGCGAAAAAGCGTTGTTTTTCCTGTGCCGGACGGAGCCATGAGACAATAGGCGTTTCCGGGAGAAAGCGCGAGGCTTAGATCGGAAAAGACGACCTGTCCGTGATAGGATTTGGAAAGCTTTTGCAGAATCAGATCATTGTTTTTCATGAACAGTGTTCCCCTTTCCGCCGGCAGCAGTCATGAGCCGGAGCAGAATTTTTTCAAAACAGGAGGCGATTAGAATGATCGCGAGCGTCCAGGCAAACAAAGAAGCCGTGTCGAGATAAATTTTTGCTTCATAGAGGTTTGCACCGATGGAAAAGTCGGGGACGCCGATGACCTCGGCGGCGATGCCGGATTTAAATGCCATGCCGAGCGCCGATTTACAGGCGCTGATCAGATAGGGCGACAGCGCCGGACGGTACAGGTAAAAGACTTTTTTATGGAAAGGAACGCGAAAAACCTGCGCCATTTCCAAAAGTTTCGAGGCGGTGCTTTTTAAGCCGCTGACCGTGCTGATGTGCAGGATCGGATAGGCGACCAGAAAAGAAATCAGGATCGAAAGGTTTTTCGAACCGGTCCAGATCAGGGCGAGGATGACAAATGACGCGACCGGGATAGATTTCATAAACTGAATTGGCGGTTCCAGAAATTCCCCGACAATCCGGAAGCGGCAGGAGAGCGCCCCGGTCAGGATGCCGAGCAGCATGGCTAGAAAAAATCCAATGCAGATGCGGGAAATCGAAAACCAGATGGAACGCCAGAACCCAGCGGTGATCAGACATGAAAAAAAGGTCCGAAGCGTTTTTGACGGGCCGACGAGCAGGATGTCATTGTGAAAGAAAACAGCGAGCAGCTGCCAGACGAGCAGCCAGAACGCGTATATGCCGAGCTTTTTGAAAAGCTTCGGGAATCCTTTTTTTCTATTCATAAAAAATGCTCCATATCAAAACAGCTGCAGCCGCACGCAAAAGCGCGGGATGCAGCTGTAACTTTTTATCATATGGAAACTTTGTTTCCATATGATAAGAAACGCTCCGCGAGGATGCGCACTCGGCGCAAGGGTAGATGGTTGCCGAAGCAACCGCGCCTCGGCGCAAGAATGTGCCGAAGCACATTTTTTTACTGCAGATAATAGAAATCATCCTCCGGCAGGGAACCGCCAACGGACTGTGGGTTCTGCGAAAGCAGTACGGACAGATAGCCGTTTAACGCATCCTTCATGTCCTGTCCGTCGAGATAGGTGATGTTGCAGGCGGGCAGTGCTTTCTGTGCGATGGCAGCTTTTGCGACGATGCCTGCCTTTTCGATCAGGGCAGCAGCACCTTCAGGATCGGCTGCAGTATAGGCGATCGAAGCCTCGTGCTCCGTTAAAAACGTATCTACAAGATCTTTGTGTGCGGCTAAAAACTCGTTGTTGACGATCGAAACGCCGGTCACGAGACGGCTGTTGGAACCATCCTCCTGCAGGCTGTCCCATACTTTTGTCAGATCAAGGACAACGGACAGGCTGTCGTTCTGCGCGATGGCAGCAGTTACAAAAGGTTGTGGAAGCAGACCGATCGCATTGGGATCTTCTGCGAGAACTGCGGCAACCTCGGATGCCTCGGACTTAAATTCGAGGGTCACGGCATCGTCGGAAAGACCGGATGCAGAAATCAGATAGCGGAGCACATATTCCGGGGTTGTGCCTTTGCCGGGCAGATAAACGGTTTTGCCGGACAGGTTTTCGATCGAGCTGATAGAAGAATCGCCGGATACCAGATATAAAACGCCGAGGGTGTTGATATCGATCACGGAAACTTTACCCTCTGTCTTGTGATACAGGACAGAAGCGACGTTCGCGGGCAGCAGGGCGATGTCGATCTTGCCGGAAGCAACCAGACCGGTCAGTTCGTCGGCAGCGGTCACCATTGTGAATTCGTAGTTATTTGCGGCAGCACCGTTTTCTGCATCATCCATGAGCTTGACCAGTCCCATTGTGGTAGGACCCTTGAGACCGCCTATGCGGACAACGGTGTCATCAGAGCTTTCCTCCAGGGCTTCGGTCGAGGTCTCTGTTTTAGCAGCAGTCATTTCTTCTAAAGAAACTTCCTCGGAGCCGGTTTCGATAGCGCCTTCGGCAGTGCTGATGGTTTCGGGAACAGTGCTTTGCGAAACGGAAGCGGAAGATGAGCAGCCTGCGAGCAGGGATGCGCACAGCAGGGTGCTCATCAGCAGGGAACCAAATTTTTTCATAATCATGTCTCCTTTTTCAGACTTTGATAGATGGTTTTCGTACTGATGCCGTCCAGCATGCCGAGCTTGCCGGACAGGCTGCTGATCTGGTTCATAGGCGCGTCGAGAACAATGCTGATAATAGAAACACCGCGTTCCCGGTAAGGCAGTCCCATCCGTCCGATAATATACTGTCCGTATTCATGCAAAATACGGTTCATCGTTTCGATCGAATCAGGATTTTCTACCATAATTCCAATCAGGGCTACGCGGTTGTCCATAGATTTTCCTCCTGTGTACGCCTTCTCCCGCAGAAAATCAGCCCGCAATCCGAAAAACTGCGGCAAAAATCTTTAGGGTCAGCACGAATTGTCTTAACAATAGCATAAAATCGGGAGACTGTCAAAAAAAACTGGCATTTTAAAACACCTTATGATATAATCGTACAATGACTGTAGTGAGTTTGATGCGGTTGTGCGTCTTTTTATAAAAACGCTTTTGTACCGGCGGCTCACTGGAATATCCGTCAGACGGACAAAAGCAACACGAGGAGGACTTATACAATGAGTTTACAGGTTGAAAAACTTGAAAAGAACATGGCGAAACTGACCATTGAGGTTTCCGCAGATGAATTTTCCAAGGCACTGGAAGATGCTTACCAGAAAAACAAAAGCAAAATCTCCGTACCCGGTTTCCGTAAGGGCAAGGTTCCCAAGAAGATGATCGAGCAGATGTACGGCAAGGGTGTATTTTACGAAGATGCTGCCAATGCCCTGATTCCGGAAGCATACGAAAAAGCGCTGGAAGAATGTGAAGAGACCATCGTTTCTTCTCCTAAGATCAACGTTACCCAGATCGAAGAAGGCAAATCCTTCATCTTTACTGCAGAGGTTGCATTAAAGCCGGAAGTAACCCTGGGCCAGTATAAGGGCGTTGAGGTTGACAAGGTAGAAGTTTCCGTAACCGACGAAGAGGTTGAGGCTGACTTAAAGCAGCAGCAGGAAAACAACTCCAGAACTGTAGTTGTGGAGCGTCCTGTACAGGATGGCGACATCGCTGTAATCGACTATGAAGGCTTCATCGACGGCGTAGCCTTCGAAGGCGGCAAGGGCACCAACTACAATCTGACGATCGGTTCCCATTCCTTCATCGGCGACTTCGAAGAGCAGCTGATCGGCAAGAACGCAGGCGAAGCGTGCGAAGTAAACGTAACTTTCCCTGAAGAGTACCATGCAAGCGAGCTGGCTGGCAAGCCTGCACAGTTCAAGGTAACTGTTAAGGAAGTAAAGGAAAAACAGCTTCCTGAATTAAACGACGAGTTCGCAGGCGAGGTTTCCGAGTTTGAAACCCTGGCTGAGTACAAAGAAGATATCAAGAAGAGCCTGCTTGCAAAGAAAGAAGCAGACGCTAAGGGCGCTAAGGAAGACGCTGTCATCGACGCAATCGTAGAGAATGCGCAGATGGAGATCCCGGACGCTATGGTAGAGACTCAGCAGAGACAGACCATCGACGAGTTCGGTCAGAGACTGCAGATGCAGGGCCTGAACCTGGAGCAGTACTTCCAGTTCACCGGTCTTACCTACGAGCACATGATGGAGCAGGTAAAACCTCAGGCAGAGCGCAGAATCAAATCCAGACTGGTTCTGGAAGCGGTTGCAGCTGCTGAGAATATCGAAGCTACGGAAGAAGATTTTGATGCAGAAGTAAAGCGCATGGCAGAAGGCTACAAGATGGAAGCAGACAAGATCAAAGAGCTGATGGGTGAAGCCGGCAAGAAGCAGATCATGGAAGATCTGGCTGTCCGCAAGGCTGTAGATTTCGTTGTAAGCGAAGCAGTAGAGAAATAATTTCAAACTGCGAACGATTCGAACATGATCTAAAATATTTCTTAAATATCAGCTGGATTTGTTGCAAAAGACAATGCCATGGGATAAGATTGGAAACAGATCAAATCCGACAGCGGGGCAGTTTCCTGCTGCAATAAAAAAAAACCGCAGGGTTTTATGTATGCCAGAGCAGGGGCGTTTAACTGCTCTGGCATACCCCTTGTGAAAGGAGAGTGCTCAGATATGAGTTTAGTACCTTATGTAATCGAACAGACAAGCCGCGGAGAACGTTCCTATGACATTTATTCCAGACTGCTCAAAGAAAGAATTATTTTCCTGGGTGAGGAAGTAAACGATGTAACGGCGAGCCTCGTTGTGGCTCAGCTTCTTTTCCTGGAATCTGAAGACCCGGACAAGGATGTCCATCTGTATATCAACAGCCCCGGCGGCTCTATTCCTGCCGGTATGGCAATTTATGATACGATGAAATTTATCAAATGCGATGTCTCTACGATCTGTATCGGTATGGCGGCAAGCATGGGAGCCTTTTTGCTGGCAGGCGGCACGAAAGGCAAGAGAATGGCCCTCCCGAATGCGGAAATCATGATCCATCAGCCTCTGGGCGGCGCACAGGGACAGGCGACTGATATCGAAATCAACGCGAAGCATATATTAAAAACAAAAGAGAGAATGAACAGAATTCTTGCGGAGAATACTGGAAAAGAGTACGAAGTGATCGCTGCGGACACCGAAAGAGATAACTGGAAGACCGCAGAAGAAGCCAAAGAATATGGCCTGATCGATATGATTATCACTTCCCACGAGGATTATTTGAAATAAGAAATAGATAGGAGAACGATATGGCAGGCAGATTTTCTGATGACCAGGTGAGATGTTCCTTCTGCCACAAGACACAGGATCAGGTGCATAAGCTGATTGCTGGTCCGGACGGCGTATATATCTGTGATGAGTGCGTGGACATCTGTGCCGAAATCATCGAAGAGGAAAATGAAGAAGAACCGCAGGAGGAAGATCCTAAACAGATCAACCTGCTGAAACCGGTGCAGATCAAAGAATTCCTCGATGATTATGTGATCGGTCAGGAAGAGGCCAAAAAGGTACTGTCCGTTGCTGTATATAACCATTATAAAAGAGTGACAGCCGGGGCGGACGACGATGGCGTTGAGCTGCAGAAGTCCAACATTATTATGCTGGGACCTACCGGCAGCGGCAAGACATATCTTGCACAGTCTCTGGCGAAGATCATCAACGTACCGTTTGCGATCGCAGATGCGACGACGCTGACGGAAGCCGGATATGTCGGTGAGGATGTTGAAAACATCCTGTTAAAGCTGATTCAGGCGGCTGATTATGATATTGAACGGGCACAGCTCGGTATTGTATATCTGGATGAAATCGACAAGATCACGAAGAAAAGTGAAAACGTATCGATTACCCGCGACGTTTCGGGAGAGGGCGTACAGCAGGCACTGCTGAAGATCATGGAAGGCACAGTAGCGAGTGTTCCTCCCCAGGGCGGACGGAAGCACCCGCAGCAGGAGCTGATTCCGATTGACACGACGAACATTTTGTTCATCTGCGGCGGCGCCTTTGACGGCATCGAGCGGATCGTGGAATCCAGACTGGACAAAAAGAGCATCGGCTTCAACGCACAGATTTCTTCCAACGTAGAGCGCAAGGCAGGCGAGCTGTATGCGGATGTAACCCCGCAGGATCTGGTGAAGTTCGGACTGATTCCGGAGTTCGTCGGACGTGTGCCGATTACGGTAGCGCTGGAGGGACTGGACAGAGAAGCATTGATCCGAATCCTCATGGAGCCGAAGAATGCGCTGATCAAGCAGTATCAGAAGCTCTTTGGATTCGACCATGTAAAGCTTTCCTTTGAGAAGGAAGCGATTGAAAAGATCGCTGACCTCGCGCTGGAGAGAAAGACAGGCGCCAGAGGACTTCGCTCCATCATGGAAAAGACGATGATGGATGTGATGTATCAGATCCCTTCCGATCCGAGCATTACACAGTGCGTAATTACAAAAGAAGCGGTAGAAGGAACCGGAAAACCGATGGTGGTACGGCGTGAAAAACAGGGACTTCTGGACGGCTTTAAAGAAGCAAAATAGAATGACAGTAAAAGACGCCGCCCGCGACAGATACGGACGGCGTTTT
>OLQW01001355.1_pt1 | contig 11337 bp, 8 predicted proteins | sample 1672901 | NCBI WGS metagenome assembly OLQW01 (sample SAMEA3136735, study PRJEB25190) | human gut metagenome | reverse complement strand
GTGCTTACAGCGTATAGCTGCTTAGCACATTATTGAATTATTAACGAACTATTGATTTTTATTACTATTTTTTATTACTTGATGATAACCTTCATGGTCTTGCCGCCACGCTTCACGATGTTCACACCCTTCTGCAAATTCTGTAGGCGACGACCCTGGAGGTCGTAGTATTCAGCCTTGCTATCTGCTGTAGTCTCCAACTGCTCGATGGCTGTGGTGCTGCCGCCGACGCTGATGCTGATGCTGAACATTCTGGCACCTGCTGCAGAAGCAGAAGAGTTATCTACCATGTAAGCACGGAACGGCTTGCTGCCCACAGACTCTGTTGCTGTTTTATCCAACAGTTTGGCTGGGTTCATCAGCTTGTCGCCCTTCACGATGTAGCAGTTGTTATCAGCATCCTTGCTGAACTCCTTTTTGGTGTAGATGCCCTGGAGCTTGTAGTTGGCATCAGCAGTTTCAGCAGTCTGAACGTCTTTTGCAATCGTCTTGTCGGCTTCTGTGAAGTTGAGCTCGGTGGCTCCATCCTTCATCTTGATGATAACAGGAGTACCAGCCTCGATCCTTGTCTTTATTTCTTCGAGTTCTACGGTCTCAGTACCCTCATCAGCTGAAAGGAGTTTGAAGGCACGGAAGTCCTGATTTGCGAGAGATACCTCGAATGGCAGGCAGAGCGTTGCCCAAGTGGTGCCTTCCTTCATTGTGCGGTTGTAAGATGCAGCCTTGGCTGCGAATGGCTCGTAAGCCACGAAGTCCTTGCTATCGTCAAGAACGAGATTATCCGTAGCAAGAGTTTCTCCCGTTGCTCCTATCTTCTCATCACCATTCTTGCCTACCAGCTTGGTGAAATAGCCTGTCTTGTAGTTGGCGCAGGTGTGGCCTGTCTTGCTAGAGATAAAACCTTTAAGGTTTCCGCAATTATTGAACATGTAAGAACCTTTAGTTACCTTGTCCGTTACAAACTTATCGCTGACGTAGATGGTTGTGAGAGCCATGCAAGAGGCGAACATAGAACTCATATTCGTCACATTCACGGTATTGAAATTAGTGACGTCGAGAGAGGTGAGTTGTTTGCAAAAACTGAACATGTAGCTCATATCCGGTATCTTTTCTGTATTAAAGTTTGTGACGTTGAGCGAGGTGAGAGCTTGACAGTTTGAGAACATTCTGATCATATTCTTCACCTTCGCGGTATTGAAGTTAGTGACGTCAAGAGATGTGAGTTTTGTGCAGGAATTGAACATGTAGCTCATATCCGTCACATTCGCTGTATTGAAATTAGTGATGTCGAGAGAGGTGAGTCTTAAGCAGGATGAGAACATATAGCTCATATCCGTCACATTCTCAGTATTCAGGTATTCCAGGCCTGTAATAGTTTCCAGCTTTGTGAGACCACAAAAGAATTCGCTCAACGATGTAGGAGTGTATGTGCTAAAGCTCTTATCGAAAACAATGTGCACAATTGTGCCATTCCCTAATTTATTATTGATAGTAGCCACCCTCTGTCTATCTATCACCCAAGCACTATTTTCAGGAAGGGTTTCACCCACATTTTTCTTGAAAGTCAAGGTTTGGGTAGAGGATTCATACGTTGCTATATACTTAGAACTGGAAGCTGACGTCTGCGCCACCATGCCGGCAGGCAGAAGCAACAACATAAGCAACATCAATGGGAACAGGGCGAATCTACGGATTATCGCCCCCCATTGTACATACGGCCGGCTTGCGACCCATTGGATTGATTTGAAATCTTTTCATCATAAATGTTATGTTTTGTTATTATATTTTATCAAGAAATTACTGAATACTGATTGCCATCAGACTGACTACCAGACATACGAACGTGATAAACACTACGCCGAGAATGAGGCAGATATAAAAACGCCCTCTCCTGATGAAATCACCCAAGCTGAAATGATACATCGGGTAATCATCAAGATAGGTCCTATATTTCCTCACCATGACATTAATCATGATGCCAACATAAATGAGGAGAAACAAAGCTACTATCAGGATAGCCTGTTCTTCTTTGGCAAATGAATCTATTATACTTTTCATGGTGCAAAGATAGTGTTTTTCTTTGAAACAAGGTGTCGCATTCCCCCACATAGGTGTCGCATTCGTGGGGAATGCGACACCTAATACATACTTTTTAACAGTTTTTCTCTCTCCAAGCCGTAGGAGAGCAACCTTCTTTCTCTTTGAACATACGGTAGAGATGGGTACGGGAAGAGAAGCCACACTCGGCAGAAATGATGTCATTACCGAAGTCGGGGTTATCCAACATCATCTTCTTGGCAGCCTCAAAACGCACCTCGGCAAGCCAGGGGCGGAAGGTGGTATTGAGACAGGATGAGAGGTAGCGCGACAACTCGTATCTGCTGATATTCAACGAACGTGACAGGGTAATCATATTCAGCGACGCATCCCTATAACCCTTGGCAGCACACCATTCATCCAACTTCTCACGGATGTTCTTCTGCTGTCTTTCTGAACGCTGTGATTGTAAAGTTTCTTTCTTATCATCAAGTTCTTCATCCTGCAGTTCTAAACAGGCATTGTCTTCCACACTTTCCATGGCAGCCTCCTCTTCTTCCTCCTTATCCAGAAGTTCTTCGGAAGGCACGTAATTATAGCCCAAAGCCATGAAACTGAGCGTAAAGAAAAAGACAGCAAGCAGTCCCAGAGGTCCGATTACATATAGAGATTTGGTGGAAAGAACTGCAAAAGGCAGGGCTACTGCAGGGAAAAAGACCATGAATACACTGGCTCGCGCATATCTCACGTAAGGCAGGATATCGTAACCAGCCATCACCTCCAGCATTCTTCTGCGCTTTCTGATTTCCACTATTATCATATAGATGCAATAGGCTATGTTGATGCCGAATAGGACTATCATCACATAAATCCAGCTGCCGACATGGAAGTTTCCGCTCTGCATATAGCCGATACAGAAGGCAGCCAATATGGCGGCAAAAATGCTGGCGCAAACGATGTTCATATTCCTGCGGTTGGCATGCGTTGCCTCGATATTGTAAATGCCAATAGAGATGAGCGAGAAGCAAGGGGGATAGACCAGAATGTTGAAAACGGCTCCCACAGCAGCGTCTTGAGCTCGGAAGCCCAGAAGCATCTGCATGAGAAATTGTATGGCCAATCCTACCATGGCTCCGATAATCAGCCATCGTGACACTTCATATCGCCGGTTCATCCACTTCATGTGCAGACGGGTAATACCCAGGTTGAGGATATTGACGAGCATAAATAGGAAACAGGTGAACTGCAATAAATATAATGTATCCATTTCGTTCTTATTTTTGTATTTGGCATCTGCCAAGATTACAGTTTAATCGTCTTAATATGCATGCAAAAGTACATTTTTTATTTTGAAATGAGGGTAGAAAAAGGAAAAAAGTGATTTTTAAAAAGAAAAAAATGGTTTTATTTATCGGGGACAGCTGACGAGTGAAACAAGAACAGCAGACTGGAGAAACTAGAACAGCAGACTAGCGGTAGGAAGAGCAGTGGGCTGTCTGAGCCAAACTGCGAACGAAAACCGGTTTGCCAGATTTTTAAATAACCGAAATATCACACCGGTTACGGCTGATATCAGAAAAGAAGAAGAAAAATTGATTTTACTCTTCACCCAATCGCTGGGAATGCCTTTATATAAAGGGGATTCGATAGGTGAAGAGTAGGTGAAGAGAGGTGAAGAGTTACAAAAAACTCTTCACCCTCCGCAACACCTTTATATAAAGGGGATTCGAGCTATCGGGTGAAGAGTGAAGAGTTTTGGGCTATTCCATTGCCTCATATCCTTTGTTCTGAACCAACTTGCCATTGAAGGCAAGGCTTCGCTGAGGTATCGGGAAGACGATGGAAGAGGACGAGAGAGCGGACTGAACAAAACGGCGAAGATGCGAGGACTTGAGGAACTTGCCGAAACGGATAAGGTCCTGACGGTGACAAGTCTCGCCCGCCAGCACAACCTGACGGTCTTCCAGAATATTGGCAAGCGAAGACTTGCGCGCAGGCAAACCGGCATGCGCACGAACCATATTATACTCTGCCCTGCCATCCCCATCGTTGCGCTCCATCGCCTCAGCCTTCATCAGCAAAACATCAGCATAACGGAAACGGAAAAGAGGTTTGGCTGGTCGGGAATGCAGAACAGAATCAGCCTCATCCATCACCAGCGCATCCTTCGGCATCAGATAACGCGCAGAACTGTTGAAGATTTCATCCTCCTCTAAACTGCAGCCTTCATCAGCCAATCTGTTGCAATAGAAGATACAGGTTTCCCAAGCATTCAATATTCTGCTGCGGTTCTCACTCGCCTTGCCGCCCGTAATGAGCGAGGCGCCATCGGCAGTACGCACCATAAATTCCAGGTCCCTACCCTTCGGACGCTTCCTGTAACCCTGCGCCCAATCGTTATACATATAGATTTCAGCATTCAGCGCCAGTTTAGCCAGCAGGAAGTTGCCCACAGGCTGCGTGATGCGTCCATAATGAGAGCCTTCCTCCAAACTGGACGTCTGAGGAAGATAAGGCAATACCTGCTGCAATTCGCTGAAGATGAAATGGAAGATTTCGCTCCGTTCGCTCTGAGCCGACAGCTTTTCATCGGTAACAGAAGAGCCCGATGCCGGTTCATAGATGAGTGATTCTGCCGCAGACAGGAGTACCGGAATCCTGCCATACAAATCCATCGCCTCATAATACATCATGGCTCTGATGGCACGCACCTCAGCCTTGAACTGCGCCTTCCGGTTATCGGTAAGCCGTACTGACTGTAAATCTATCATATCCAGCGACTTGTTGCACATACCGATAGCCCGATAAAGATATTGCCAGGAAGAATAAAGCTGCTCATCATCAGGAGAAAGAGAAAGCAGACTGTCCAAACGCTGAATATCGCAGATGCCTTCCCCATCTATCGTTCCACCCATAAAATCATACAAAGGAGCTATGGTCGTATCAAATATTTCAGACGCAGAACCATTGCTGCCACCCCCATCGAGCTGATCCTTAGGATGCTCATTCAAGCACGATGAGAATGCCAACAGGGTCAGGAAAGAGATGACCCACGTGAACAAATGTGAAATATATCGTCTCATAACCATATCACATGAAGTTTAGGTTTCAAACTGTCAAGACTGCGAATAATAGCAATCCGACTGCAAATATAAGAAAAAAGAATGATAAAAGGACACAAATATAGTAAAAATCTACGTAAATTTTGCGGGATTAAAATTTATTTGTACCTTTGCACCCGGTTAGCAGAGAGCTAACTAAGGGGTGCTACCGCCGGAAAAGAGAAAAAAGCGGATGCTGAGAATATACCCATAGACCTGAACCAGGTAATGCTGGCGTAGGAAAATAAGGCACATTCCCCCCTTATATGATGTTTTTAATTTAAATAAATGAAAAGATTCAACGGGATTGCACTCAGTGTAGCGTTTTGCTCTTTGGCAAGCCAGGCTGCACTGGCACAGACAAAAATCGACACCTTGAAGGTGCAGAATTTGAATGAAGTGATTGTAAAAGGCGTACGTGCCGCAAAGGAAGCTCCATACGCCGTGGCTAACATCAGGAAATCAGAACTCAAACAATTCTCTTGCTCAGGTCAGGAATTGCCATTTCTCCTTTCTCGTACACCGGGCATCCTCGCCTGGAGTGAGAACGGTATCGGCACCGGTACTACCTATATGCGCATTCGTGGCGCTGCCGGAAGCCGCATCAATGTAACACTCGACGGAGTGGCTCTCAACTCACCGGAAGACCAGACCGTTTTCTGGGCTAACATGAACAGTTATTCTTCGCTCCTGGGCAGCATCCAGGTACAGCGCGGCGTAGGTTCTTCTACCAATGGCGACGGTGCCTTCGGTGGAAGCATCTCTATGGCTACAGCTGCTCCTTCGCTCACCCCTACTGCAGAAGTTACCGGTTCTTTCGGTTCTTACAATACCTATCATACAGGCGCCAGCTTCTCTACAGGTCTGCTCGGCAAGCATCTGATTTTTGACGGTGCTTATCACGAGACAGCTACCGACGGTTATGTAGACGGCACAGCAGGCCGCTCAGGTTCTTACTATGGCGGACTGACCTGGCTGAGCGATAACTTCAAGGTAAGCTACAAGAACATCGGCAACTTCGAGAAGACCGGTCAGGCTTGGAACGGTGTGCTGGGCGGAGATTACAACTCTAACTTCACCCTCCTTGAGGATGGCATCCGTACTTATAAAGATATGTATAAGGCAGGTCTGGATAAGTTTAACGTGCTGACAGGTGATTTGGTTCGCAACGGCAAGGGCGATTATACCATCACTCCTTATACCCTGCGCAACGGAAGCAAATGGGACAAGACTACTGATAACTTCTATCAGAACCACAACATCCTTTCGGCTACCTGGACACCAAGCAGCCACTGGAGCCACAGCCTCTCACTGCATTATACCTATGGCTACGGCTACTACAAGGAGTTTAAGAACAACGCCAAGTTTGCCAAGTTCGGACTCATCTACAAGGATGCAGAGGGCAACAAGGTTAAGAAGTCTGACTTCATCCGCAAGAAGGGACTCACCCAGCATACCTACGGCATGGTATACAATACCAACTACAAGGATGAGCACTGGGATGTTATCGGCGGATTGAACCTGCAGCAGTTCCGCGGCAACCACTGGGGATACCTTACTTATATCGCCAACCAGGATGCCGAGAAGAAATTCTTCGGCAGCAACGGCCAGTATAAGTACTATGATTCTGATGCCCACAAGTATGACTACAGCGCCTTCGTCAAGGCAAGCTATCGCTTTGCAGAATACTGGAATGCCTTCGCTGACCTGCAGTATCGCCGTGTAGAATACAAGACCGACGGTATCAACGATAAATTTATCGCCCAGGCAGATGGCAGCTACAAGAACCAGGAGCTGAACATCAACGAGAAGTACAACTTCTTCAATCCTAAGGCAGGTATCAGCTTCAACAAGGATGGCCACAAGGCATACGCATCTGTAGCCTACAGCAACCGCGAGCCAGAGCGCAACAACTTTACCGACAACTTCAACTATCCATTCCCTAAAGAGGAGAAGTTGCTCGATGTAGAGTTCGGCTATCAGTATCAGGGCGACAACTGGCATGCAGGCGCCAACTTCTACTATATGGATTATGACAACCAGCTGGCTCAGACCGGACAGCTGAGTGACATCGGCGAGGCACTGACCACCAACATCAAGGATTCTTACCGTATGGGCGTAGAGCTGACAGCCGGCTGGGCACCATTGTCATGGTTGTCTGTAGAAGGAAATGCCGCTTTGAGCAAGAACAAGATTAAGGACTTTGATGAGTATGTAAGCAACTGGGAAGACGACAAGAAGCCAGGCGTAGTACATTACGACAACTCAACCCTGTCTTATTCTCCATCAGCTATCCTGAACGGATTCATCGATATCCACTATGCCGGTTTCTCAGCTACCTGGCACACCAACTTTGTAAGTCGCCAGTATATTACCAATACAGAAGACCGCGACTTCTCACTGCCATGCTATTCACAGAGCGACCTGAGCCTGAACTACAGTGCTAAGGTAACCAAGGCACTCGGCATCAAGGAGATAAGCTTCGGTGTAGACATCAACAATATCTTCAACCGCCACTATGCAGCCAGCGCATTCACCTGGGGCAATGCTATCGGTTACGGATATACATTGGACAACCGATTCAAGCAGATAGCCTACATCCCGATGGCAGATACCACCTGGATGACGCATCTTACATTGAAGTTCTAATCAGAAATCATCATGATGGATTATATTGCATCACATGGTTTAGACATCTTTACCACGGTACTCGGACTGGTTTATATCCTGTTGGAGTACCGTGCCAGTATCTGGCTTTGGCTGGTAGGCATCATCATGCCTGCCCTGGACGTATGGCTCTATTGGAGTCATGGTCTTTACGGCGATGCGGGTATGGCGGTCTACTATACGATAGCCGGTATATATGGTTATGCCGTATGGAAATATGGCAAGAAGCACAACCAGAAGGAGAAAGAAGAACTTCCGATTACCTATATGAAGAAATCGCTCTATCTGCCTACTCTTCTGTTCTTTCTGGCAGCCTGGGGTATCACCTATTATATACTGATAACTTTCACCAACTCTACAGTTCCTCTGCAAGACAGTTTCACCAATGCCCTGAGCTTTGTGGGGCTCTGGGCGCTGGCACGCAAATATATCGAGCAGTGGTTCTTCTGGATTATCGTAGATGCCGTTTGCTTCTATCTCTATATTGTTAAAGGTATCCCATTCAAGGCAGGACTTTACGGTCTCTACGTCATCATCGCCGTAGCCGGATACTTTAAATGGAAGAAGATGATGATAAAAAAGAGTTGATAGTTAATAGTTCAGATATCATAGACGGAAAAAGGAAGCCAAGGCAAAAACAAACTTGCCAGGCTTCCTTTATTTCATTTATATAAACAAGAACCACTATACCAAGGTTCCGCACTTAAACTTATCCTATCAGCGAAAAGCACATCCTTTATGCCCTTTTCACCTTTAATCCGTTTTCGATACTAACCAGTTCATCGCTGAATCCAGCATCAATCTTCAGTCTTTCTTCCACTTTTGAACAACTGTGGATAACTGTGCTATGATCACGATTACCAACGAGTTTGCCGATTCTCGAAGCAGGCATTTTGGTATATTTCTGTGCCAGATACATCGTTACCTGTCTTGCCACGACATAATCACGCTTACGGCTCTTGCTGTTCACGGCAGTAACCGTTACATTATAATGATGGCAAACCGTTTCAACAATATCATCGATGGTGAGCGGCTTATCATCCAACTTCACGGCACGCTTGATGACGCGCTCGGCAAGTCGGATATCAATGCTGCTGTTATAAACAATGCTGTAAGCCAGAAGACCATTGATGGCTCCCTGCAAATCACGCACACTTCCGTTACAGGTCTGGGCGATGAAAGAGATGACATCTACCGGAATCTTCAAACCGTCACGACGAATCTTATTGCTCAGGATATCCACACACAACTGGATATTCGGCTTCTCCAACTCGCAGACCAGACCACAAGAGAAACGGGTGAGCAAACGGTCTGGCATATCCTTCAACTCTACCGGAGGGCGGTCGCTCGCCAGGATAATACGCTTTCCGTTGCGGAAGAGGTGGTTGAAGATATGGAAGAAGGTATTCAGCGTCTTCGCCTTACCAGCCCACTCCTGGATATCATCCACAATCAGCATATCGATAGACTGATAGAAGTTGATGAAATCATTGCTCGCATTATGGAGCACGGCATCAGTATACTGGGTCTGGAAAAGACGGGCACTCACATAGAGCACACGCTTCTGAGGATACATCTGCTTCGCTTTCAGACCGATGGCATTCACCAGATGCGTCTTACCGCTACCCGAAGGTCCGTAAATGAACATTGGGTTAAACTGGGTGGTATTGGGATGCTCGGCAATAGACAATCCTACGGAACGAGGCAGCTTATTGCTGTCACCTTCCATATAATTGTTGAAAGTAAGCTTCGGGTCTAACTGCGTATCAATGTCTTCCTGCTGCTGGGGAGCGGCAGGCTGGGCAGTCGTCTGCTGGGCACACTCACGAGCTTGCTTTGCCATATCAGCATCGTCTGGATCCGCCTCGATATCTTGAGAAAGCTTATGCTCCTTATCGGTTACAACACGATAAGTGAGACGGATTCCTTCACCAAAATTACGATGCAGCACCTTACTTAACAAGTCAACAAAGTTCTGTTCCAAGTACTCGTATACGAACGGACTCGGAACCTGCACCAACAAAGTCTTTGTCGACGGCTTGTACGATTCAAAGACGATTGGCTTGAACCATGTGTTATATTGCTGCTCTGTTACACTGTCCTTTATGAGCAAAAGACTGTTGTCCCAGAGGGCTTTTGGACTTGCTAACATTGATTACTTATATTATTAATACTTTAATTCACAAATGACGGGACGCACCAAAAGATGCGAAATCACGTGCAAAGTTACAAAAAAAATAGGAGAAATGCAAATCCCCTTATTTAAAATATTTTAATAGATAGTCTTTAAATTACTGAATACCAAACACTTGTCTAAAATACAAATATAGCAGACTGAAATTCAGTGAAACAATAATGTAACGTCCCCGAAACGGCTAACAAACAAACAGTTTGCGAGTCATTTCGGGGCGTGAAACATACCGAATCTTATTTAGACTAAATTTATTTAGCTCGAACTCATTTACTTGTCTTTTCTGCCGAAAACAGAGAAATGGACATAGCGTTTCGGATGTGCCTTCAAGTCGATAACCAAGGAGTCGGCATGACTCATGGTTGACGTCAGATTGTCGTACAGTTTGGTATCGTTCATCAGCAATCCGAGGCTGCCCTGGTTGCTGTTCAGCTTCTCAGTAAACTGATGAGCACTCTCCAAAGTCTGGTTCACCTTGTTCAAAGTGCCCTGCACATCAAGACTGGCCAGATTAGCTGTAAGGCGGTTGGTATTATCCAGCACGCCATTTGCCTTTCCAATCATACCCGGAACCTGTTTGTTGAGTCCTGCCATCAGGGTATTCAGTTCACGTGTAGAAACGGTGAGGTTGCTTGTGATGGTTTCCACATTATGCAGCGAAGCAGCCAGAGCCGGGTCAGCCAGCAGCGCATTCACGCTTGTAAGGATAGAATCCAACTTAGGCAACATCTTTTCCACTACCGGAACCAGGTTGGCAGCCTTATCCATCATGCCTCCGTTTACAGCACCCGGAATGATACCTCCCGGTTCTACTCTTTCGCGCGGATTGTTTGCCAGAAGCAGATTCACCTGCAGGTTACCCATCAAGTCTTTTACTATTTCGGCTTTACTGCCCTGCGGGATTCTCAAATCCTTGATAATATCCACCTTTACTTTGATAGGACCATTCTCCTTGTAATCATATTCCAAACCATCCACGATACCTACCTTATAACCATCCGCATAAATAGGCGTAGAGGCACCCAGTCCCTGGATGTCATCAAACGTCATATAGTAGGCGTTGTTGGTAGAGAACAGATTCATGCCTTTCAGAAAATTGATTCCGAAATACATAATCAAAATACCGACAATAGCTACAAGAGCTATCTTGATTTCTTTTGTTAGCTTCATATTTATCTCTTTATATATTCGTGCTTATATCTTATCCTTACTCAGGTCAATCAGCGGTTTCTGTTCTGTTTGAACTCACGTATAGCCTGATTCACATCATATTTCTTTCCATTCTTGAAAGCTATGATGAAAGCTTCCGGGAACTTCTCGGCAAGCGTCTTGCGCAAGCGG
>OLQW01001344.1_pt1 | contig 11470 bp, 9 predicted proteins | sample 1672901 | NCBI WGS metagenome assembly OLQW01 (sample SAMEA3136735, study PRJEB25190) | human gut metagenome | reverse complement strand
GACACTGCCGACGAGCAGACCGCCTACACCACGGCCCGCGCCATGCGGCAGCTCTGCCGGGAGAGCGGCGGCACAGTGGTGCGGAAGATCAACCCGCCCACCCCCTCCGGCTCGGTCCAGCTGATGGTGGGCCGGATGACCTCCGACGGAAATTACACTGTGCTGGTGACTACCAGCCTGATGCATGTGGCCGAGGCCGGCAAGGTGCTCAGCACCGTCCTGCCGCTGGCTGCGGCCCTCATTTTCGCCTTCTCGATGTCGGCGGCATGGCTGTTCAGCGAGTGGTTCACAAAGCCTCTGCGGGCTCTCTCCGGGGCTGCGCGGCAGGTGGCGCAGGGCAACTACGCCGTCCATGTGGACTCGGTGCGGAACGATGAGCTGGGCGACCTTGCTCAGGAGTTCAACCACATGGCAAAAGAAGTCCAGCACGCCTCCCAGATGCAGCGCGACCTGCTGGCCAACGTCTCCCACGACCTGCGCACTCCGCTCACCCTCATCAAGGGCTATGCCGAGACGGTGCGCGATCTGACCGGCGACGACAAGAAGCACCGCGACGAGCAGATGAACATCATCGTGGACGAGACCGACCGCCTGACCGCCCTTGTTTCCAGCGTCATGGAGCTGAGCAAGGTCACGAGCGGCGCACTCAAGTGCGAGAAGGTCCACTTCGACATGGGCCAGCTCTGCGACGAGGTGAGCGAGCGTTACGACGCCGTCTGCGCCCAGAACGGCTGGCAGCTCAAGCTGGAGATCCCTGACGAAGAGCTTCCCGTCTGTGCCGACCCCGACATGATGCAGCGCGCTCTGCATAACCTTTTGGGCAACGCCATGCACCACATCGGCGAAGACGGCATCTTCGTGCTGCGGGCGCTCCGCTGCCCCGAGGGCGTCCGGGTGGAGGTGGAAGACCACGGCCCCGGCATCTCCGCCGAGGACCTGCCCTATATCTTCGACCGCTACTACCGCTCCCGCTCCGACGCAGGCAAGCAGGGGACCGGCCTCGGCCTCTCCATCACCAAAGCCATCTTCCAGCAGCACGGTTTCCGCTTCGGCGTCCACAGCACTGTGGGCAAAGGCACTGTGTTCTGGTTCATCATGACCGATACCGAAGATGCAGCTGCACAATAAAGCTGCCGACATTTTGTCTTTTCTTCCAAAATCGTATTTCTCTCTTGATGTTTTTTTCTTCGACGCCTATAATCGAGTTGGATTCAATTTATTGCATCATGTAATACAGGAGGAAAGAATATGAAGCCCTGTCCGCATTTTCTGAAAAGATTCGCAGTTCTGGCAGCTGCCTCACTGATTCTGAGCGCGGTCACTTTAAGTGCCAGTGCCGCAGCAGCTCCCGTAAAGTATGAAGAAAAGCGTTCCACTGTTACCACTGTCGATGGCGCACAGAAAAAGAAAGATCTGGCTGTGACCGTCGAATATCAGGTCGGCTCCACCTCTATCCGGGCTTATACTGTAGAAAAGGATGAGGTCATCGGTGTATCAAAGGATATGTGGTCTCTTTATGGTGCCTTTACTTCTGATTGGATCACCGATGGCACCTATACCCTCTCTCAGCCGCTGAACAGTGTGGAACAGATCACTGTAAGCGTTCCTTACGGCGACACAGCCCGCACGAACGAGAGTTATTTTGTATTCCATGTTCCCGAAGGCACCGTCGTCACTACTCCTTCCTGGAGTTATAACATGGACCTTTATAAGGGCAAGACCATTGCAGATGTAAAAGCCGTAGTGGAAGCCGGTCAGGACCCCAATACCCTCATTGACATTGAGGACGATTACGACCCCTTCGGGCCCGATCTTGAATATACCGACACTTCTGCGATCTATCACCTCCGTAAAGGTTACCTCTACCGCGTAAGCGTCAGCTCCGCCGAAGAGTCTTTCCCTGTTCCGGAGAATTTCTATTTCTGTGTAGATTAAACAACGACCAAAAACAGGAGCGGAAAGCCGCAGGCTTTCCGCTCCTGTTTTTTCATGCCGCATTTTCTCTCTGGCAGTACACCACTACTCTCGCTTTTCCGCCGGGAGTGCAGGTATAGAGCACGAGGGGGCAGCCGCCCTCCCGCAGGGCTTCGGGTTCTTCGGGCGAGACCTGCGCAGTCCGCTCCACAGTGTACACTGCCTCAGCGCCGTCCTGTGAAGTGAAACGCACCTCGTCGCCCTCGGAAAGGCTGCTCAGCCGCCCGAAATGGGACTTGTAGTTGTGGGCCGCGATGACAAGGTCTCCGCCCGCCGTGCTGCCGCATTGACGGCAGGGCGAGACCTTGAGGTTCGCTTTGCTCCACTCGGTCTGCACCGGCAGTTCCAAGCCCAGAGCGGGGATGGTCAGCACCCCCAGATACTCCCGCTCGATGCTTGACGCCGGGGTTTCCGAAACCGGTTCCGATTCGGACTCTACATCTTCCGTGGGCAGGCTTTCCGCGCTGTCTGCGGGCCGTTCTGCCTCCGACACTGCCGCGATGCTCTGGCTCTGGCGCAGCTGGCTCACCGCCGAAGCAGCCTGAGCGCCTGCCCTTGCATCCTCGAGCCGGTCGTAGACATAGAGACAGACCGCTGCCAGCACCAAGGCACTGCCCAGCATCAGGCAGAGCCGCTCCGGCACCAGCCTACGCATCGTGTCTGCGCTTCCGGCTCAGCCAGAGGCCCACCGCCACGAGGGCGATGCCCCCGCCTGCCAGCACCGGCACGGGCCAGAGCAGCTGGCCGGTCTGGATGAGGGTCCCCACCGGTTCCGGCTCCGCAGCCGGGATGACTTCATCCGGCATCTCTGCCGAGGGTGTCGGCGGGCGGATGACCGTGATCTCGCCCGGCTGGTCCACCGGCTTCGGGGTCGGCGTCGGCTTATCCGGCACATAGGGCGGCGTCACCGGCGGGGGAAGGGGGTCGGTGCTGCGGTAGCTGTTCTTGAAGAGCAGTTCCGTCTTTGCCCCGTCGTCCCCATCCCGCCGGACGGACACGTGTCCTTTCAGTTCACCGTCGGTGTCCCACGCCACCATGACTTTCAGGTAAAAGACGGTGTCGTCGTAGTCGGCCCGTTTCCGTCCGCCTGCGTCCTGAGTGACCGTATACTCGTATATGCCGGGCGCGGTGTAGACGATGGTATCAAAAGTCTTCGTCAGGGTCTTGTCGTCGGCGGCGCGGCAGTCCCGGGCCGGAAAATCCAGCTCAGCCTCGTCGTCACAGCCTTCCGGCATCGGCGCGCCGTCCAACCCGGTCAGCCGCACCGTCAGCGTCTCGTCAGCTGCCTCTCCGGTGCAGCGGACGGACGCCTCCAGTTCCAGCTCCGCCCGCTGGTCTGCGGCCAGAGCGGGCAGGGCAGCGCTTACCGCAAGCGCTGCTGCCAGCAGGGCCGCTGCCATTTTCGGGAGCCTTCTCATGATAAGCTCTCCTCCTTTCCGTTTTGCAGGTCTGACATTGGTTCCATCCGGGCCAGCACCACCGTCCGCGCGTCGGTGTACTCCCCCGAGCAGGTAGCCATCGCCAGGAACTGCGCTCCTTCCGGCTCCTTTTCCAGCGCACGGAGGGCCTGTGCATCCATCTGAAGGGCATTCTCCTCCACAAAGGGGAGCAGCCCGCCTGCGTCCGAGCGCCACTTGCCCGGGGCAAAGATGGCCTGTTCCGACGCAGGCACCACAAGGCAGGCCAGCACTTCCAGCCGATAGCTCCCGCCGGGCAGCGTCAGGGTGCCGGTGGTGTTCTGGCGGAAGAATGCTCCGTCCTTGTATTTGTCGAGGTCGCCGAACATCCGCCCGTTCTCCATATGGTGGCCGTAGAGCAGGGAATACCGCCCGCTGAAGTCCGCGTCGCAGTCAACATCCAGAAAGATGCTGCCTGCCAGCGAGAAATCACCGTAAACATCGGTGTTTACATAGGTAAAGTTGTCCTCGCCCTGTACCACAGGGTAGTCGATGGCGGTGTTGTCCAGTGTGACCCACGCACAGACATCCGGGTTGATGCCCAGCAGCTCCTCAAAGCTTGCGCCGTTATCCGCGCCCGCCTTGGGCTTGAACTGCAAAAGCTCTGCCTGAACATTGTCTGCAGCGGCGTACACCTGCGAGTTGTCCCACAGGGCATAGGCTGAATACGCCCCGGCGACCACCAGGAACAGCACGACCACCGTGCTCACCAGAAAGTCGGCTGCCCTCAACGCTTTTCTCTGCCAGTTGATACAGCCCACCTCCGGTTAAGCATTCTAATTGATTGGTTTTCGGATGGATACGCCCTCTCAGGCGCTGCGCGCCAGCTCTCCCAAAGGGAGAGCCTACGCATCTACACGGTCAGCTGCCGCAATCGGTCGAGCCACTTTTGCCTCTCCCCTTGGGAGAGGTGGCAGTGCGGAGCACTGACGGAGAGGGCGTGGACGCGAGCAATTACTCCTCGTCGCGGCGGCGCTTGTTCAGCATCAGGGCCACACCACCAATGGCAACAATGGCCAGCATTGCAATGTAAGGTGCATTGTCCAGCACAACGCCCATGTCGGGGGTGCCCTGGTGGTTGTTCACAAAGGTAACAGTAGCAGTTTCACTCACAGTACCTTCTGTTGTTGCATTGGAGAGAGCAACAGTAGGATTGCTATCCAGAGAAACAGTATACTGCCAATCTGCCTTTGTAGTGTCCTCAGCGATGGTATAAGTAACATCACTCGGAATATTAGTAAACTGAACATTCTGACCATGCTTCAAAGTAATTTCATAGGTCTCACCATAGGACAGGGACTTGACTGCATCGGTGCTGTTCTGCTTAGTAATAGAGATTTCGGTGTTGCTCTTATCAAACAGAATATCGGTGTAGGTCTTTGTAGCATCGCCCTTGTTAAAGGTAACATAGAAGGTAAACGTCTCACTCAGGTCACCGAAATTGCCTTTAACCTTCTTGGCCAGAGTCAGAGAGTTGGTCTCATAATCGTTATTGAACTTACCCTCAGCCTTTTCAGTCGCATTTCCCTTGCGCAGGGCCACATAGTAAGCGTAATTGCTACCATCCGGGTCATCCTTGTCGGCATTCACAACGGAAACAACCATGTTCAGGATTTCATTATCTTTCGTAATTCCGGGCAGATTGGGCTCAACCTCAGTGATCGTATAGGCATATTTACCGAGCTTTGTTGCATTACCGCCCAAAAGCTTTATCAAGTCAAAGCTAAATTCTGCCTTATACGGCGTAGTCGTGGCAGTATAAGTCCCAGATTCCGGTGTCATGGTTACAGTCGGATTCTGGAAGCCACTAGCCACTTCACCTGCTACCACATGTTCAGCTGCATTAGCTGTACCCGGCTCAATCTTAAATTCAAACTCCATTCCACTCGGAGCAACACCGTTCTTAACAGTCAGCTGCTTGGTCAGCGTCACCATGGCTTTACCCTCATTAGGGGTAATCTTAGTGGTCGGCTGAGTACCGGCGGCGAACGCACTCGTTGCGCCGACGGTGAGCATCATGGCGGCAGCCAGAACGCCCGCGAAGAATTTCTTCAGTTTCATTGTTATTCCTCCCTAGTAAGAAATCGTTCGTACTCCTGTGCCACGGCCCAAACTCCGCGGTTCACAGGCAGGATGCCGGCAGCTTCTTCCGGCTTCCGTGGTATTACAGACTGCGTCGCCGCAGTAGTGTAATTACTTTTGCTTGCACATCCTCCAGCGGAACCGGGCCAAAGTCCCGGCTGTCCTCGGATTGTGTGCGGTAATCGCCCAGCACAAAAACGCAGCCCTCCGGCACCGTGTAGGGGTACTCCAGCGCGTCTTTTGCGTAGGTGGGGTAGAGGATCTCGCCGCTCTGCACCGCGCCGTTCACCACAAGGGTGCCGCTGTCGTCCAGAGCCACAAGGTCGCCCTCGCGCCCAAGGATGCGGCCCACCCGGAGCTTGCCGCCCTGGGTGTAGACCACAACGTCGTTTTTTGCGTAGGTTTTTTGCAGGCGGTAGCAGATGAGCAAATCGCCATCCTTTACCGCGGGGAACATGCTGCTGCCCTTGGCCTGCGTGAGCAGGAACACCTGCGTGAACAGCACCCAGGCGCACAGCAGGATCACCACAACGCGGCCCAGCAGGCTGATAAAATCCTGCCGGTTCTCAGCGTCCAGCCTGCGGCGGCGCACCGCCCGTGCCCCCAGCTTCAGGGCTTCATTGTCCAGCGGGTGCATCGGAATGCGCCTCCTTTTGGGGGTCAAACCTCTCAGTCACGGGCTTCGCCGTGACAGCTCCCCTAGTAGGGGAGCCCTTGGCAAAACTGTCAACTTTGGTGGGAGCCAGGTTTACGTTCCCGGGTTCACCGGTGCCAGATGCTTCCGGCTGCGCAGCACCTGTCTTGCCTCCCCTACTAGGGGAGGTGGCAAAGCCGTCAGGCTTTGACGGAGAGGTTTCCAGCAGCACGTTATACCTTGTGCGCTCGGCGCGGATGGCGGCTTCGTACAGGGCGTAAAGCTCTTCCAGCTTCTTCCACATTGCCGCTTCATCCACGCCGCCCAGCAGGTTCTTGCGGAATTTCACCGTCCGGAACCACTGGATGATCGCTTCCTGCTCCGGGCTGATACAGCTTTCCTCTGCACCGGCCAGCCGCTGGGGCGCTTTCTTCTTCGCCATGCGGTCAGCCCCCTTTAGTCATCTTCCTTACGGTGCTTGCGCAGCATCAGCAGGGCCACGCCGCCAGCCACCACAGCAAGGATGACGATGTAAGGCAGGGTGTCGAGGAGGACACCAAGGTCAGGCTCGAGAGTTCGATGGTTGGTGAAGTCGATTTGTTTAGCGTCCGTACCAATCGTCACACTTACTTCTCGCCCATTCTCAGGTGTTCCGGAACCAACCACATAGCTGGTCTCGTACTTTTCGCCCTTATAATCGTCCTCTACAACCTTGTACTCGCCACTCGGCAAATTTTTGAAGGTAATCGTAGCACCGTCTTTCAGAGTAAACTTGCCATTACCATCATTCAACCATTGAGCACCATCACTAACCTCGATATTATCCTCAGTGATGTTGTTTACTGGTTTACCATCTTTGGTAATCGTAAAGGTAAAGGCTTTGTTGGTATCGCCAAGTTTACCGGTAACGGTTTTGGTAACAGTCAGGTTTGCGGAAGCAGGCACATACTTTGCGTAGAAGGTTGTATCTGCACTAATGGTATCCTCTGTAAAATTGAACTTGCTTTCAGATGTAAAGTTCTTATCCGTATACCATCCTTCAAATTTATAAACGGTTCCATCCGCTGTTTCTTTTGTTGCCGGGCAATCTGCTTCAGTTTGACCTGCGCGGAGAACATCCGGACGATCGATATTACTCAGCGAAATCGAAGTACTCCCTTCTGGGACAGTAAATGCTCCGCCATAATCACGCACTAGAGCAAAGGTATCTTTACCCACATCCTGAACCATAAACTTGACGTTGATGTGCGTTGTATCATGGAGTACTATCAGACCATCCAGATGGTACGTCATTTTTTTATCACTGACCGACGTAATCGGAGATTTATATATGCCCTTCGTGTATGTGGGTTTATAGTTCTCTTCACCCGTCCAGTCTCCATCCTCGCCGTTTTTGCCAGTATTGGCTCCACCCACAGCAACGACCTCGTACCATTCAATTGTGTACGTGCCTACATTATTCGCTTTCGTTGGATCCTTCTCAATTTCTTTTTGGATTTCTTTCGGGAGTGATTCGTAATAGTAATCCTTGTATTTGCCATCCTGTTTAATCGGAATCACAGGAAACTGTCCGGAATTAACTATAATTTCAGTTCCCAACTTCGTATCAATGTCGGCCGTGTCATAAATTGAGGTACGTTCCTTGTATGTACTCGGAGCAACTACATTCGAAATTGTACCAACGGCCATGCCGTTCCACGCTTTATTTTCAGCTTTATTACCATAGTAATCACCCGAATAGCCCAAAACCTGCGTGTAAACATAAAGATCGTAAGGAGATGTCGTTGTAGTGTTCACAACCTCAATATCATCCAGTGTATCAGCATTAGTTAGCTTACTCTCAGCTTCACCATAGCGATGCTTAATCTGCACATGGCCTGCCGTGGTAAGCTTTAGCTTCACGGTTTTATATTTATCGCCCCATCCCTCAACTGAACCAACAAACTCAGCTGTACCTTTTGTAACTATCCATTTATGATAATAACTACTCTTTCCGTTATTGGAATGCAGTGTAATCGTTGCACCAACCGGAACTTTTGTATCACCCTGAATGCTACTGATCGTAGCAATTCCATCATTCACATTCGGGTACTCAACGCCATCGATCTCAATGCTGACGATCTCAATGCCGTCACTATCGCAGTCTTCACTTCCCTGATCCGGATATTCCAGCGCAATCACAAAGGGGCTGAAGCTGGTGGTCTCAAAGGTCAGTGTGCCATTCTCATAGCTGACAACATCCAGTTTTTCCACGGTATTGTCGTCTTTCTGGTGGAGCACCTTCAGTGCATCGGCAGTGAGCGCTCCCTCTTCTTCCATTGCCGCAATTTCCGGCAGTTTTTCCAGACCGGAGACAGTAACGGTAGCCTTCTGGCCCTTGGCCAGCTGCACCGTTTCGCCCTTGGCGTTCTTGGGGGAGATCTTCAGGCCCAGAATGGGCATCATTTCCCCAAAGCTGTCCTCGTGGCTCTCATAGAAGCTCTCCATATCGTCATCACCCATGTGGATGACGCTGAGGCTATGGGCGGCAGAAGGCAGGTTTTTCACTTCCACCGGCAGGGTTGTGGTCTTCAGTTCGCCGTCCTCGTCCTCGTAGGAAGCAGAAGCCTTGGCAGTCAGATCCACAGGCACGGGGTTCTTGTCCACCAGATCCTCGTGATCCACGTCCTCTTCCTCATCGGAGCCCACGGTACCGTCCTTCCATGCGGCGTAGACGTTCACGGTGGTGGTCTTGTCGTCCAGAATATTGCTGGTGGGGTCGGTGAGGTTCAGGCGCACCCGGTTGCCAAACTCGTCCAGTGTGTACCAGTAGTCAAACAGCCGCAGTTCGCCCTTGGGGTCCCGGTTGGAGGAGGGGTTCTCGATGTAGCTGCTGTAGTCCGCAATGGTCTCTGCCCGGGGCACAGCCTGAATGAAGTACAGATTCCACAGAACCTCGCCGTTCCGGGCCAGATACTCACTTTCCGTCATATTGTTGATCTGTGCCTGAGCGGTAATGTCCTGCAGGTCAAGGGTGTTCAGCTCCTTCAGCCAGAAGCGGTAAACCACCATGTCCTGCAGCTTTTTGATCTCGTCGCCGGAAACGACCACTTTGTCATCAGGCTTTTCCACCACGTCGTCCTCGCCGGACCACTGGGTCTCGGTGCTGGAGCTGGGGTCGGTACTGGTGCTGGTGCTGGTGTCGTACTCAATGACGGTGCCCCACTCCGTTTCCTTAACGCTGGGGCCGCCTTCGAGGTTGTCCTCGCCGCCCTCCACAGGCCGGGTAGCAACTTCGTCCCCGCCGAAACCGGCAGCTTCACCGCCGTCTACAGGCCGGGTGGCTTCCTCCTCGCCGAAACCGGCACATTCGTCGTCAGGATAGGATGCCTCGCCGTCATCTACGGGCCGGGAGGCCTCTTGATGAACCTGAGGATCGATCAGACCCTCCGTTGCAAACACCGGCACAAGGCAGGTGCAGATGACCGCAAGCGCCAGACAAAGCGCAAAAACGCGCTTCACCAGCCTATCTTTTTTTCCGTGATGATTTTTCCGCACAGTGGAGCCCTCCCTGCATCATAGTATTTTTGGCAAAACCGGAGGAAAAGATATTCAACTTTTGTCGGTTTTCTTTCCCTTGGCAGGTTATTTTTACCAGACACATCATTATTGTAATTATAGCATGTATATCCAGTATTTTCAATAGTGAAATTTTATTTTCCCTTCCCCTTTTCAGACAAAATATTCTGCGATATACAGCAAGTTATGAACCGTCGCAATATCATTGCGGGGAGTAGAACAGTCCGACTTATCCGCACGCCCGCCGCATTGTTATATCACGCAGTTTTGTGTTGTATCTTCGCAGTTTCACTCTCTATAATACATGAAACGCAGATTCCTTTCACTTTTTTTCGAGATTTTTTGAAAAAAGTTTTCGGAGCCCTCTCAGTCTCGCAAAGCTCGACAGCGGGGGTTAAACCTCTCAGTCACGGGCTTCGCCGTGACAGCTCCCCTAGTAGGGGAGCCCTTGGCAGGCCGTCGCGTTTTCGGGGTCTGGCGCTTCGCTCCTGTTTGCCCTGCTGACGCAACGTTATTTCTGCCTTGCGGCAGATGATGCCCTTGGAGCGCCAGCGATCAGATTGAAAAATGAATCTCATGCCAAGGCCTCCCCTACTAGGGGAGGTGGCATCGAGCGTCAGCGATGATGACGGAGAGGTTTTGCACCAAAAAGCGCCCCCATCACTCAAAGGAGCAATGGGGGCGCTTTACCATATTACAATGGGTTCCGCTTACTCAGCCTTGGGGGCTTCGGGAGCCTTTGCCTCCTCAGCCTTTGCGGCGGGCTCTGCCGGAGCGGCAGGAGCGGCAGCGGGCTTCGGAGCCTGCTTCACCACGGGCTTGGGGGGATTCGGATCGTCCTTCAGCGGGAAGAGGATGATGTGCTTGGGGCACTTCTGGGCGCACATGCCGCAGCCCTTGCACTTGTCGTAGTCCACACGGGCCACGCCGTCCACAACGTGGATGGCATCAAACTTACAGGTGCGCTCGCACATGCCGCAGGCAATGCAGGAGGTGGTGCAGGCCTTCATGGCAACGGGGCCCTTATCCTGATTGGAGCACATGACCACGGGCTTGCGGGGGCCGCCTGCGTCGATCATAATGACGTGCTTGGGGCAGATGTTGGCGCAGGCACCACAGCCGGTGCACTTGTCCTTGTCCACCTTGGCCACGCCGTCCACAATGTGGATGGCATCGAACTTACACACCTTGGTGCAGTCGCCCAGGCCGATGCAGGCAAAGGTACAGGTCTTGGGGCCGCCGTACAGGGTCGCGGCAGCGGCACAGGTCTGGATGCCCTTGTACTCATAGCTGGGCTTGCAGTGCTCGGAGTTGCCCTGGCACTGGACCACAGCCTTCTTCTCCACAGCGCTTGCCTCACCGCCCATGATCTTGGCAATGGCGGCAGCAGCCTTGGGGCCGCCGGGGGCGCACTTGTCGCAGGGAACGCCGTCCATAACAACGGCCTTTGCGTAGTCGGCACAACCGGCGTAGCCGCAGCCGCCGCAGTTTGCACCGGCCAGGCAGGCAGAAACTTCTTCAATACGGGGGTCTTCCTCAACCGCCATGAACTTTGCGGCCAGCACCAGAACAACGGCACCGATCGCGCCCACGATGGTACAGAGGATCACAGCAGATACAATATTCATAATCCTGTTCCTCCCTTACAGCGTCACGTTGAACAGGTTTTCGACGAGACCGCCGAAGCCCATAAAGGACAGGCTGGTGATGGCTGCTGCGATCAGGGTGATGGGCAGGCCCTTGAAGGGTGCCGGGGGATCGCAGG
>OLQW01001338.1_pt1 | contig 11494 bp, 9 predicted proteins | sample 1672901 | NCBI WGS metagenome assembly OLQW01 (sample SAMEA3136735, study PRJEB25190) | human gut metagenome | reverse complement strand
AGGTTCTCCATATCATGAACGTCCAGTCCCATCATGTGGCCTAATCCGTGCGGGTAGAACAAAGCGTGTGCTCCTTCACGAACAGCATCTTCCGTATTTCCCTTCATCAGTCCGAGAGCTTTCATTCCGTCTACCATGACACGGGCGGACAAATCGTATACATCCATATAAGGGATGCCCGGACGAAGTGCCTTGACAGATTCCAGATGCATTGCATTCTGGATTTCGTAGACTTCGCGCTGGCGGGTTGTGAATTTCTTATCCGCAGGAATGGTGGACGACATGTCACCGGCATAGCCCGATTCCACTTCCGCACCTGCATCAATCAGGAACAAATCGCCCGGTTTTACTTTATTCCCGTGATAATGGTTATGCAGGGTCTGCCCGTTGATAGTGGCAATCGTAGCGAAAGACAGCTCGCAGTTATTAGACTCTGCCACCCGGTTCATTTCCGCTACTACTTCATATTCATACATTCCCGGACGAAGAACTTTCATGGCGGTGATGTGCATATCGGCAGTTACATCGCAAGCCTTCTCTATTTCTAAAATTTCTTCGGCAGATTTGTAATTACGTTGGGTGATAACGGCACGGATGAATGGAACAGAACCTTCCTGACGTGTAGGGGGAATACCCAACCAATCCATCAGTTTCAATTTATGCTCGGGACGGTAAGGTGGCAGATAATGAACCGCTTTCCCTTTCTGGACGCACTTGTGGAGATAGCTTGTAATTTCTGCAGACGGCATCAGATTTTTTACGCCCACACGTTCACATTTTTCGTGTAATGTAGGTTGTGATCCCATCCATACGATTGCGTCGATAGACAGTTCATCTCCAAAAATGATTTCTTTGTCTTCATCAATATCGATAATAGCCGAAAGGCCGGCGCATGAAAGTCCGAAATAATAAAGGAAAGTAGAATCCTGACGATAACGGAAGGTGTTATCCTCGTAGTTCAGTCCGCACTCGTCATTTCCGAGAAATAACAATACCCCGGAGCCTAAATTCTTTTTTAGCAGGGCTCTTCGCTGCATATACGTTTCTTTGGCAAACATATTGTCCTAATTTTTAAGTTCGTGCAACAAAGATAACGAATTTTGTGTTATAGGATTAAAAATTATCTCCCTAATCTGTGTAATCTCTCGTTAAAAAGTTACTTTTGTAGCGAGAAACAGTAGAAAGCAAAAACGAATATGGCACAAGGTTCCCGTCAAATACAGTCGCAGGCGCAACAGCAGGTACAAACGCTCTCGCCCCAGCAGATTCTGGTCGTGAAACTGTTGGAGCTTCCCGCAGTAGAGCTGGAAGACCGTATCCATGCTGAACTGCTTGAAAATCCGGCACTTGAAGAAGGTAAAGAAGAAAACGCTGCGGATGAGTATGCTGATTCCGACACTACGGAAGATGGCATGGATAGTGATGCCAACGATTATGATTCTTTGAGTGATTATCTGACTGAAGACGATATTCCCGATTATAAATTACAAGAAAACAACCGTTCGAAAGACGAACAGGCGGAGGATATTCCGTTCTCCGATTCCACCTCTTTTTATGAAATCCTGAAAGAACAGTTGCGTGAACGCAACCTGACTGAACATCAGTGTGACCTGGTGGAGTATCTGATCGGTTCATTGGACGATGACGGACTGCTCCGTAAGTCATTGGAGAGCATCTGTGATGAACTGGCGATTTATGCCGGCATCGAATCGACAGAAGAAGAATTGGAAGAAGCACTCTGTATCTTGCAGGACTTTGATCCCGCTGGTATCGGTGCCCGCAGCCTTCAAGAATGTTTGTTGATACAGATTTGCCGGAAGAAGGATGAAGAGAAGAAGCCCAACCCGATACTGGAGCTGGAAGAACGTATCATCAGAGAGTGTTATGAAGAATTCACCCGTAAACACTGGGAGAAGATTATAAAGAAACTGGACATTGATGAAGAGCCTTTCCAGGAAGCTCTTAATGAGATAACCAAGCTGAATCCCCGTCCGGGTGCTTCTTTGGGAGAAGCGATCGGCAGGAATCTCCAACAGATAGTTCCCGACTTTATCGTGGAAACGTATGATGACGGAACCATCAATATAAGCCTCAATAACCGTAATGTCCCCGAACTCCGTATGAGTCGCGACTTCACGGAAATGGTGGAAGAGCATACCAAAAACAGGGCTAATCAATCAAAAGAATCCAAAGAAGCGATGATGTTCCTGAAGCAGAAAATGGATGCGGCACAAGGATTTATCGATGCTGTGCGGCAGCGTCAGAATACCCTGATGACTACCATGCAGGCTATCATTGACTTACAACGTCCTTTTTTCTTGGAAGGAGACGAATCTCTGCTGAAACCGATGATTTTAAAAGATGTGGCCGAACGTACCGGACTGGACATTTCAACGATCTCCCGCGTGAGCAACAGTAAATATGTGCAGACAAATTATGGCATCTATCCGCTCAAATTCTTTTTCAGCGACGGGTATACCACAGAGGACGGCGAAGAAATGTCTGTCCGCGAGATACGCAAGATTCTGAAAGAGTGTATTGATGGGGAGGACAAGAAGAAACCGCTGACAGATGATGAATTGGCGGACATCTTGAAAGAGAAAGGTTATCCCATTGCTCGTAGAACGGTAGCCAAATACCGTCAGCAGTTGAATATTCCGGTTGCGCGACTTCGAAAATGAGAACGAATATAAAGTATTAAGTATAAAGTATAAAGTATTAAGTATTAGTGCTGATGGACAGAGAGAGAGAACATATCATAGCGGATAAGACAATGTTGCAGGTGGCGAGAGCTACTTCGATGGTCTTTACTCCATTTTCTATTCCGTTTTTATCGTTTCTGGTGTTATTCCTGTTTTCTTATCTTCGTATCATGCCGATACAATATAAGTTGATCGTGTTGGGAATTGTTTATTGCTTTACCATACTGACACCTACCATTACCATTTTCCTGTTTCGTAAAATCAATGGCTTTGCCCGTCAGGAGTTGAGTGAGCGCAAGAAACGTTATGTACCGATTCTGCTGACTATCATCTCGTATGTGTTCTGCCTGTTGATGATGCGCCGGCTGAATATACCTTGGTATATGACAGGGATCATCCTCGTTTCTTTGGTAGTATCTATTATCTGCATTGCAGTGAATTTGAAATGGAAATTGAGTGAACACATGGCAGGAATAGGTGGAGTGATTGGCGGACTGGTTTCTTTCAGTGCTTTGTTCGGTTACAATCCGGTCGGATGGTTATGCCTGTTTATATTGATTGCCGGTATATTAGGTTCTGCACGAATTGTATTGGGACATCACACGTTGGGTGAGGTGCTTTCCGGTTTTGCGGTTGGCTTGATATGTGCCCTTTTGGTACTTCATCCCGTGAGCAACATCTTATTTCGAGTATTTTTATTTTAAAACAGTATAAATCCTAAAAACTAATTATTATGAACTTTCCACAGAATTTGAAGTACACGAACGAACACGAATGGATTCGCGTTGAAGGAGACATTGCATACGTAGGTATCACTGATTATGCTCAAGAACAATTGGGTGATATCGTGTTCGTAGATATACCGACTGTTGGTGAAACGTTGGAAGCCGGTGAGACATTCGGAACCATCGAAGTAGTGAAAACAATTTCCGATCTTTTCCTGCCTGTAGCAGGTGAGGTGCTCGAACAAAACGAGGCATTGGAAGAAAATCCGGAACTGGTTAATAAAGATCCGTATGGCGAAGGTTGGTTGATTAAAGTGAAACCGACAGATATAAAAGCTGTGGAAGACCTGCTGGATGCCGAAGCATACAAAGCAGTGGTGAATGGATAAGGTTTTCTCCATTACATCAATCGAATAATGTAAAAGATACTATAATCCGAAGCCAGCCTTACCCTCTCTTTTGGGGAGAGGGTTGAGAAGTGGCTCTTTAATTTTTATCCTATGACTCCAATTGTAAGTATTATCATGGGTAGCACGTCCGACCTTCCTGTTATGGAGAAGGCTGCGCAATTGCTGAATGATATGCATGTACCGTTCGAAATGAACGCGCTTTCTGCTCACCGCACGCCTGAAGCTGTGGAAGAGTTTGCAAAGAATGCCCGCAACCGTGGCATTAAAGTTATTATCGCCGCTGCCGGAATGGCTGCCGCCCTTCCCGGTGTAATTGCAGCCAACACTACACTGCCGGTGATCGGAGTACCCGTAAAAGGTTCCGTGCTCGATGGTGTAGACGCACTTTATTCTATCATCCAGATGCCTCCGGGCATTCCTGTGGCAACGGTTGCTATAAACGGAGCGATGAATGCCGCTATCCTTGCCATTCAGATGTTGGCATTGAGTGACGAGAAATTGGCAGAAGCTTTTGCTGCTTACAAAGAAGGACTGAAAAAGAAAATCGTAAAAGCAAACGAAGAACTGAAAGAAGTTAAGTTTGAATATAAAACAAACTAATGTGATTTACGATTTGACAATTTACGATTGACGATTGAAATATCTTCGTAAATCGTATGTTGTCTTTGTACATGGTATCTTGTCTTTCACATTGTGCATAAAGTATTTTTAATCGTAAATCGTAAAATCATAAATCAAAATGGTTGATCTATTCAATTATTTTCGAAGAGAAACCACAGAAGTAAATATTGGGGCTGTGCCGTTGGGCGGCCCCAATTCTATTCGTGTCCAGTCGATGACCAATACGTCTACGCAGGACACGCAGGCTTGTGTGGAACAGGCGAAACGTATTGTTGATGCAGGTGGCGAGTATGTCCGCCTCACAACGCAGGGTATCAAGGAAGCGGAGAATCTGATGAATATCAATATCGGACTACGCAGTCAGGGATATATGGTTCCATTGGTTGCCGATGTGCATTTCAATCCGAAAGTGGCGGATGTAGCTGCTCAATATGCGGAAAAGGTGCGCATCAATCCGGGAAACTATGTAGATGCTGCACGTACTTTTAAGAAACTGGAATATACAGACGAGGAGTATGCGCAGGAAATACAGAAAATCCATGACCGGTTTGTCCCGTTCCTGAATATCTGTAAGGAGAATCACACTGCGATCCGGATCGGTGTGAATCATGGCTCTTTGTCCGATCGCATCATGTCACGCTATGGTGATACTCCCGAAGGAATGGTGGAATCCTGTATGGAATTCCTTCGTATCTGTGTAGCGGAAAACTTCACAGATGTGGTGATTTCCATCAAAGCCTCCAATACCGTGGTAATGGTGAAGACCGTTCGTTTGTTGGTGGACGTCATGGAAAAAGAGGGGATGACTTTCCCGCTACACCTCGGAGTGACAGAAGCCGGAGACGGAGAGGACGGGCGTATCAAGTCTGCTCTCGGCATCGGCGCATTGTTGAGCGACGGGTTGGGCGATACCATCCGCGTATCTTTGAGTGAAGCACCCGAAGCTGAAATTCCGGTAGCCCGTAAATTGGTGGATTATGTTCTGTTGAGGCAGGATCATCCCTATATTCCGGGATTGGAGGCGCCAGAATTCAACTATCTGTCTCCTGAACGCCGGAAGACAAAAGCGGTCCGTAATATTGGAGGCGAACATGTGCCCGTAGTCATTGCCGACCGCATGGACGGAAAGACGGAAGTAAATCCGCAATTCACTCCGGACTATATTTATGCCGGAAGAGCCTTGCCCGAACAACGGGAAGAAGGCGTGGAATATATTCTTGATGCGGACGTATGGCAAGGAGAGGCCGGAACCTGGCCTGCTTTCAATCATGCGCAACTACCGTTGATGGGTGAATGTGATGCAGCGCTTAAATTCCTGTTTATACCCTATATGGCCCAAACAGATGAAGTGATAGCCTGTCTGAAGTACCACCCGGAAGTGGTAATCATCTCTCAAAGCAACCATCCGAACCGTTTGGGTGAGCACCGTGCATTGGTGCATCAGCTAATGACGGAAGGTTTGCAGAATCCGGTTGTCTTCTTCCAGCATTATGCGGAAGATGATGCGGAGAATTTGCAGATAAAATCCGCAGCCGATATGGGAGCCTTGATTTTTGACGGTCTTTGCGATGGTATCTTCCTGTTCAATCAGGGCAGTTTGAGCCATGCCGTTGTCGACGCCACTGCTTTCGGAATCTTGCAGGCTGGACGTACCCGTACCTCTAAGACAGAATACATATCCTGTCCCGGTTGCGGCCGTACGCTTTACGACTTGGAGAAAACAATCGCCCGTATCAAGGCAGCCACTTCACATTTGAAAGGCTTGAAGATCGGCATTATGGGCTGTATCGTGAATGGTCCCGGTGAGATGGCGGATGCTGATTACGGTTATGTAGGTGCCGGACGGGGTAAAATCAGTCTTTATAAAGGCAAGGTCTGTGTAGAAAAGAATATTCCTGAAGAAGAGGCGGTAGAACGACTCCTGGAGTTTATCCGAACAGATCGGGAAGAGAACCAACAATGATAATTGGGCACGGAATACAGGTGATGGGGACTGATCTCATAGAAAACCTGTCATCCGTGCCTAACTTTCATGATGAGGATTCTACGGCAACCGGTAACGACTGCCATTCTTGAACTTTCCTCAAATGCCAATTGCTGAATTCGTTTTAGCTCTTTTAGTTCTTCTTCTCTATTATAAAACCTCATAGTCAGTGAATTATATTAGTAACTGTGGTTACTGTAACCACGGTTACAAAGATATTTATTCTTAAGGGAACGGCAAACTTTTTCTTTCTTTTTATAAATTCTTTACCCTTCCCAATTAAAAATTTTATGATCGTTTCTATTGATTTGTACCAGTATTATTGTCAAACTGTCAGGGTGATATTCAAGTATATGAATATCAATACTATATCACCTGACAATAGATGCTGACAATAGGCTGACAATAAAATACCTCTACTTTTACTGTCAGTCTTATTTTTATCTCTTATGATCCTTTTATGACTTGATAAATAATAGTCTTAGAAGCATGTTCTGAAGTAACGTCGCATTTTAATAACAGCCTCCCAAAGTGATATCTACCTATATAGTTCCATTAACGTGCCTATGTAGTTGCCCTAGAGTGTCAGTATAGTTCTACTGAAGTACCGCTATCTTTACTTTGTCACGGCCGTGGTGACTTCTTCCCACAGCCGTGACGAGTTCCTACCACGGCCGTGGAAAGATCTCGTCACGGCCGTGGAGAGTTAACAATACTGATGCTTTAATGTAACAATACCTACTTGTTAAGTGAAAGATACCAGCTATATATCATTCATTTAATAGGGGGATTCATTTTAAAAAGCTGCTTTCTATGTGGATGGTATGGTTACTGCAGGCGATGATGTCCTTCGGGTGCATCCTGCCCCAAAGCAATCAAAGAACAGGCTGACAATAAAAGTTCTAATTTTTTATTGTCAGCCTATTGTCATGGCTTATTGTCAGCATGTAAACCGATGATAATCATTATACTATCGGGTAAAAACTTTGGTTGACAATAAGAATCATCAAATTTATATGTAGACTTAATATCTGTCTTTCCAATAGTACACATCTTTACAAAAATAGAGGGGAACTTCTGGATGAATCCATTTGTTCCCCTCGAGGGTATTGCTAGCCTTTATCTCTTATATTTTCAAAGGCAAGTAGCAACATCTAAATGTTACGTTTTCGACTTTGCAGTCGTTCGGGTGCCGCTCCATCCGAATTGACTTGCCTTTGTGGTTATTATTAACTTGTTGTTTTACATCTACCGCAAATTTATAGGCACAAAAAAAGCGGAGAGCATTTGCCTATCCGCCAGAGAGGGAGTCGAAGCCCTAAACACACAAACAGGAAACACTCCCCGCATATTGCAAGGAGCATCTATCTGCTTCTCTGTGTGTTTGGAATTTTCGACTTTTCTCCGGCACAGAAATCAGCTAAACGCTTTTTTTCTTAAAACAAACGATACAGTCGCGCTACGACTGATTGTGCAAAGATAACAATTAATTAAGTTATACAGTCTTTCATCCTATGTTTTTTTCTCTGTGCAGAGTGTTTTTGTTCTATGTTCCATAAAATCGTTTGAAATAGTCTGGTTCCCTTGCTATGACTATATCTCATAAGATTCATATCGTTTATTTTATATATTTTCACTAAACCTCTCGGAGTTGTGCGAATTATTGTTATTTTTGCCTCACATAATTTCTAAACAATAATTAAATTATTTATTCGTATGAAAAAGGCCTTGTTATTGTTCGCTCTAGTAGCGATAAGCGTAGTGAGTATCAATGCTCAAGACAACCTGAAATGGGGTGTGATGGCAGGTATGAATGTTAGTAAATACACCATTACAGGTTTTGACAGCAGGATAGGTTTTCACGCAGGAGTTAAAGCAGAAGTGGGATTGTCGCAGGATGCGAATGGTAGTGGTGCCTATATGGATTTCGCTGCATTGTTGACATTGAAAGGTGCTAAAGTTGATGGCGGATCACTTGCAAGCATAACATTTAATCCATACTATCTGGAAGTACCAGTACGTGTAGGATATAAATATGCAGTGAATGATGATTTCTCATTATTTGGTAGTGTAGGTCCTTATATTGCTGTCGGACTGTTTGGAAAAGCAAAAGCGAAAGTGGACGGTGATTATTTTGATTTTGATGAAATAGGAGGCAATTCAGCATCCGAAGATATATTTGGCGACGATGGTCTGAAACGATTCGACCTCGGTCTTGGACTGAAAGCCGGAGTTGAGTTCAGTAAGAAATATCAGGTTGCCATAAGCTATGATTTCGGACTTGTTGAGGTAATCAAAGAAGTAGGAATGAAGAACAGAAACCTGATGATCTCATTGGGATATATGTTCTAAAACCGATTTTGCAACTTTGTTGCATAAATCATTTGCTACCTTTGCATCAACTAAATGATGAATGTTATGGGACATTGTAGTTGTGGCGCTCATTCATGCGCAGCAGAAAAAAAGGTTGATGCAAAGGTTTCGAACTTCCATGAATATGGGAAAGTGATATTCTCTCTCCTGCTGCTGGCAGGTGGAATAATAATGAATGCTCTCGATTTAGCATTCTTCCGTGAAGGATATGTTTCTTTGATATGGTATATCGTAGCCTATCTTCCGGTAGGAATTCCGGTGATGAAAGAAGCCTGGGAAAGCATCAGGGAAACAGACTATTTCAGTGAGTTTACTCTAATGATTATTGCTACTCTGGGAGCTTTCTATATTGGCGAATATCCGGAAGGTGTAGCCGTGATGCTATTTTATACGGTAGGAGAACTGTTTCAGGGTAAAGCGGTAGATAAAGCCAAACGTAATATCGGAGCCTTATTGGACGTAAGACCCGAAAAAGCACTGGTACTTAGAGAGGGTAATCTTGTTACTGAAAGTCCTAAAAAGATAAAAGTCGGTGAAATCATAGAAATAAAGGCAGGTGAGCGAGTGCCATTGGATGGAATCATGCAGAATGAAGTTGCCGCCTTTAATACAGCCGCATTAACGGGCGAAAGCGTGCCTCGTAATATTCGGAAAGGGGAGGAAGTGCTTGCCGGAATGATTGTAACCGACAAGGTAATCCGACTTGAAGTGACGAGACCTTTTGACAAGAGCGCACTCGCCCGAATATTGGAACTAGTTCAGAATGCCGCCGAACGCAAAGCTCCGGCAGAATTGTTTATTCGCAAGTTTGCCCGTGTTTACACACCGATTGTTATCATACTGGCCGTATTAATTGTATTATCTCCATTTGTCTATTCACTTATCAATCCTGCATTTGTATTCACATTTAATGATTGGTTATACAGAGCTTTGGTCTTTTTGGTGATTTCATGCCCATGCGCATTGGTGGTTAGTATTCCATTAGGCTATTTTGGTGGTATTGGAGCGGCATCCCGATTGGGTATTTTATTCAAAGGAGGTAATTATCTGGACGCTATCACTAAGATCAATACGGTGGTATTCGATAAAACAGGAACCCTGACAAAAGGAACCTTTGACGTGCAGGCCTGTAAAAGTGCAGGCGATATTTCGGAAGAAGAATTAGTGAAACTGATTGCTTCGGTAGAAAGTGATAGCACACATCCGATTGCCAAGGCTGTTGTAAACTACGCAAAAGAACAAAACATAGAACGCGTAACCGTTACCGATACGAAAGAATATGCCGGCTTCGGATTGGAAGCAACGGTAGGCGGAATACCGGTTCTGGTTGGTAATTGCCGGTTACTGTCCAAGTTTGATATATCCTTTCCGCAAGAATTGTTGAAGATGACAGATACCATTGTAGCCTGTGCTGTTGGAAACCGTTATGCCGGTTATCTGTTGTTGGCTGATGCCTTGAAAGAAGACGCAAAGGTAGCTATTGATCGCTTAAAAGCTTTAAATATTGAAAACATACAGATATTATCCGGTGATAAACAGAGTATTGTTACTAACTTTGCGGAGAAGCTCGGCATATCGAAAGCCTATGGCGACTTGCTGCCGGAAGGGAAAGTGAAACACCTGGAAGAATTGCGTCAGGATGAGGCAAACCGGATTGCATTTGTCGGCGATGGAATGAATGACGCACCGGTGCTTGCTTTGAGTCATGTCGGTATTGCTATGGGCGGATTGGGCAGTGATGCAGCCATTGAAACAGCCGATGTCGTGATACAGACAGACCAGCCGTCGAAAGTAGCCGAAGCTATCAAAGTTGGAAAGCTGACACGAAGAATCATTTGGCAGAATGTATCACTGGCATTTGGAGTGAAATTGCTTGTATTGATTTTGGGAGCCGGTGGAATCGCTACTCTTTGGGAAGCTGTTTTCGCAGATGTAGGCGTTGCGTTGCTTGCCATAATGAACGCCGTCAGAATACAGAAAATGATAAAGTAGGAGAAAGATGGAAGAAGATATTTATTTGGATAAGCTGGTCAGAAGAGACATTAAGCCAACTGCAATAAGGCTCTTGGTGATAAAAGAGATGATGCAGGCAGAGCGTGCAGTGTCATTGCTTGACCTCGAAACATTGCTCGACACAGTTGATAAATCGACCATATCCCGTACCATCGCTCTCTTCTTGTCTCATCACCTCATACATAGCATAGACGATGGAAGCGGTTCGTTGAAGTATGCCGTTTGCGACAACTCTTGCAATTGTGTGGTACAGGATTTACATTCGCATTTTTATTGTGAGAAATGTCATCGTACATTCTGCCTGGAAGGTACCCATATCCCGGTGATTGATTTGCCTGAAGGATTTACTTTGCATAGCATTAATTATGTCCTTAAAGGGATTTGTCAGGAATGTTCTTCCGTGGGAATGACATTGGCAATGAAATAAAAAAGGCCGAAACCCGGAACGATAAAAAGATCGTCAGGTTTCGGCCTTCTGCTTTCGCTAATATTGTTTGATTAGTCAATATTGGGATTCAAAGCATGCCAGTCCTTGATGGCTGGGATGATTCCCATTTCAATCACTTCGTCACGAAGTTTACATAAGTGTTCGTAGCTCTTTTCTAATTCTTCCTGTTCGGCAGGAGTTCCGGCTACTTCCTTATAAGTGACACCGTTTTTGGTGAT
>OLQW01001336.1_pt1 | contig 11507 bp, 8 predicted proteins | sample 1672901 | NCBI WGS metagenome assembly OLQW01 (sample SAMEA3136735, study PRJEB25190) | human gut metagenome | reverse complement strand
CAACCGCGCCTCGGCGCGAGAATGTGCCAGGGCACATTCTTTTTTGTACAGTTCTGCGGATACCTCTTTTCCTGAAAAAAAAGAATCTACGGTTTGCCTGCTTTGACAAAAGGCGCGCATGTCAGCAGTTATACTGGAGAAAAAAGGTCGCAGGAAAGGACATGCCATGGAATCTCAATATTGGAATGACGAAGTGCAGCAGTCGGCATGGCTGCTGGATTATGACCGAAGATGTATGCTGGACTGTGCGGATACGTTTCAAAATCTTGCTGCGGTTATGGGTGAGATGAACTGGGAGCTGGAGCAGGAAAAAACGCCGGACGATCGGGAAGAGCTGCTTCGGCGCAGACAGGCGATGGAGAGCCGGAAACAATATGCGGCGCATATGCGTCAGATGGCGGGAATGCTGCAGTCGGTAGCGGATACGTCCGTTCAGCTGATCCGGCTGGGCGGTCGGCAGGAAAAGCAGATTGTGCGCGCCCTGGCGGGAGAAGGCATTGTAGTAGAGGATATTTATCTGCTGCGGGGAAAAGAGGACAGGCTGCAGATCACGATATCTGTCCGCCTGACAAAGAACAAAAGCATGACGGTAGAGGAAATTGCCGGGTATTTGTCGGTGCTGATGGATATCCGGCTGGTGCCGCAGAAGAGGAATCCATATTTTGTTGGAGAAGAATCCGTGAGTCTGTATTTTGAGGAAGAGCCGATTTTCAGCTGTTTGACAGCGGCGGCATGCGCGACGGAAGAAACGGAGAGCGTCTCCGGGGACAGCTATTCTTTTCTGGAAACGGACGACAGCGTTGCCATGATTTTGTCGGATGGAGTTGGTTCCGGGGAGAGCGCGGCGCGGGACAGCGGCAGGATTGTAGACTTGACGGAGCGGATATTGGATGCGGGGCTTGGACCGGATATGGCGATGCTTTTTTTAAATGGGATGGCAGGCGCGGAGGGGGACGAAAACCGGATGGCGACGCTTGATCTGTGCCGGATTGATCTTTACCGGGGGGAATGCGAGACGGTGAAAGCTGGCGGGGCAGCAGGGTTTATCAAGCGCAGCGACCGTGTGGAGAAAATTCAGAGCAGGCAGCTGCCGCTCGGCATGTCGGCGTCAGAGGACATCAGTGAAAAAAAGTGGCAGTTAAACAGCGGCGATCTGGTCATTTTGGTTTCGGATGGTGTAGTGCAGAACTGGCCGTGCGGGGACGGGGAATATCTGTTGGAGCAGAAAATCGCTTCGTTGAACGTCAGCTCACCGGTCGACCTGGCAAACCTGATTTTGCGTTATGCAATCCGCCAGTGCGGCGGCAAAATCCGAGATGATATGACGGTTTTAGTTACGGGAATCTGGAAAAACGAAGAACGGGAGATAGAGGATATAGAATAAGAAGTTTCGCTGGACAAACATCTGAGGTATAATGTAGGGGCACAAAGGAAAAGCAATTGGTTTTCGTGTGCCCCTAACGAGAGTGCAAAGAGCGCGTCAGCGCGGGCACTCGAGTTTATCAGCACAAAGGAAAAAAGGAGACTGCAGGATGGATCTGACGGAAAAAATTCTTTTCTATATGAAGCGGTATCATATGATCCCGGAAAATAAAAATATCGTAGTCGGACTTTCCGGGGGAGCAGATTCCGTCTGCCTGCTGTATGTGTTGGTTGCGCTGCGCAAGAAGCTGGGACTGCAGCTGTGCGCGGTACATGTTCATCATGGCCTGCGTGGGGTAGAGGCTGATGCGGATGAGGCGTATGTGCGCGATATTTGCCGGGCGTGGGATGTGCCGTTAAAGGCAATGCGGATTGATGCGGCGCTGCTGGCGAAACAGTGGGGAATCGGCTGCGAAGAAGCCGGACGCCGGGCACGCTATGAAATTTTTGAAGAGTGCTTACAGGAGATGGGCGATTGTCACGGTGCAATTGCGGTGGCGCATCATCGGGACGACTGCGCGGAGACGCTTTTGTTTCACATGTTCCGCGGCACTGGTCTGGACGGAATGGCAGGGATTCGCCCGGTGCGAAAGACGGAACGGGAAAGCATGATTATCCGTCCGCTTTTGGAAACTGGAAAGACAGAAATAGAAAGCTTTCTCCAGGAAAAAGGGATTTCCTGGCGGATAGATTCTACGAACACCGGAGAAGATTATACAAGGAACCGAATCAGGAATCGGGTTCTGCCGTATGCGGAAAAGGAAATTTGCAGCGGAGCCGGAGCGCATCTGGCGAAAGAGGCACAGCTCCTGGCGGAGACGGCGGATTTTGTGCGCAGCTGCACCCGACAGGCGCTGGAACGCTGCAGGGTGGAAGCAGATGCTTTGAAAACGAATGTGTGCGGCAGAGAGAGAGTAGAGCATGTGGGGCGAAAAAAAGTAACTGCGGAGCATACGAGATACGATAAACAGACTATAATAAAATTAAATATCGAACTTCTGCAACAGGAAGATATTTTCCTGCAGAAGCAGTGCGTGCGGGAATGTCTGCTGGAGATCGGCACGGGGCGCGACCTGACGGCAGCGCATATCGAAGCGGTGTGGCACCTTGTAGGGACGGACTGCCAGAGCGGTAGGAAGCTGCGGATTCCAGCGTGTCAGCTCGAGGTGGAGCGGCAGTTTAGGCTGCTGGTATTTCGAAGGTTGGAGCGGCAGCAGGACGCATCGCCGGAGCAGCAGTTTGACCGAGGCAGGCAGGTTGGGCTTCAGACCGCAGAGCTTCCGCTCCCAGAGCATTCTAGCGAGCTGCATGTTCCGGGGATGGGTGTGGTGTCAGTGCGATACCTGCAGCGGGACGAGCCGACAGCAGGTGAAAAAAATGCCGCAGCAGGCGAAAAAAATACTGCGGCAGGCGAGGAAAGCGGCGCTGCTGTTGGTGCTTTTTTAAAAAATATCCCTCAAAAAAAGTATACGAAATGGTTGGATTATGATAAAATAATACAATCTGTCGTATTTCGAACGCGCAGGAGCGGAGATTATCTGACAATCGATGATAATTTTTCAAAAAAAAGCTTAAAGAAATATATGATCGAAGAAAAAATTCCTGCAAATGAGCGGAACAGTATGATGGTGCTGGCAGACGGGAATCACATTATCTGGGTACCGGGCGGAAGAATCAGCACATACTATCGGGTAACGGAGCAGACGAGGGTGATTTTGGAAGTTACCTGTATGGAGAAGCAAGAATAGAACAGAAAAACCAAGGAGGATTTGGGCATGGCAGAAAGAGTTGAAGTGATGTTGTCGGAAGAAGAGGTAGACAGAAGGATTCAGGAGATTGGTGAGCAGATCAGTAAAGATTATGCCGGAAAACAGGTTCATCTGGTATGCGTATTAAAGGGCGGCAGCTTTTTCTTATGTGAACTGGCAAAGCGGATTACCGTTCCGGTATCCCTGGATTTCATGTCGGTATCCAGCTACGGCGGTGATACCAAATCAAGCGGAGTTATTAAGATCGTAAAGGATCTGGATGAGCCTCTGCGCGACAAGGATGTTATTGTTGTGGAGGATATCGTGGATTCCGGACGTACCCTGAGCTATCTGCTGGATATGTTAAAGGCACGCGGACCGAAGTCCATGGCACTCTGCACGCTTCTGGATAAGCCGGATCGCCGTGTGATCGATGTAAAGGTAGATTATACCGGATTCCAGATTCCGGACGAATTTGTGGTAGGCTATGGTCTGGATTACGACCAGCGTTACCGCAACCTTCCGTACATCGGAGTGGTAAAATTTGATTGATGCAGGCTTTTAGCCGAAGGAGGATGCAGTGAACAAAAACGGCAGAGGAATGAATCTCGTCATTTCCCTTTTGCTTATTGTGCTCCTGGTTTTCTGGTTTTCGGGAATACTGCGCAGCATGGAGGATACCTGTACACAGGCGGAATTCAATCAGATGCTGGATGCCGGAGAAATATCGGGAGCTGTAGTAGTGCAGAACCGGGAAGTGCCGACCGGTTCCGTGGAGGTACATCTTACCTCGGGAGACGAAAAGGTGCTGGTGGTATCGGATGTCAATCCGGTGCTGGAGGAGCTGGAAACGGCAGGAGTCAAGACGATCGTGAGGGATGTGCCCGGCGATAATATATTTTTAACGTCCATCCTGCCTGCGCTGATCACTGTGGGCGGTGTGCTTCTGATCTTCATGATGATGAATGCACAGAATGCCCAGATGAATGGCGGCAATAAGATGATGAATTTCGGCAAAAGCCGTGCGCGGCTGAGCCTGGCAGGCGACAGCAAGGTTACATTAAAGGATGTTGCCGGACTGAAGGAAGAGAAGGAAGACCTGCAGGAGATCGTTGATTTTTTAAGAGATCCGGGCAAGTTTACAAAGGTCGGGGCGAGAATCCCCAAGGGTGTTTTGCTGGAGGGACCTCCCGGAACCGGTAAAACCCTTCTGGCAAAGGCGATTGCGGGCGAAGCAAACGTTCCGTTTTTCTCCATTTCCGGTTCTGATTTCGTGGAAATGTTTGTCGGTGTCGGTGCTTCCCGCGTTCGGGATTTGTTCGAAGAAGCGAAAAAAAATGCACCATGTATCGTGTTCATTGATGAAATAGACGCGGTGGCGAGACGACGTGGAACCGGTATGGGCGGCGGTCATGATGAAAGAGAGCAGACGCTGAATCAGATGCTGGTAGAGATGGACGGTTTCGCTGCAAATGCAGGAATCATCGTAATGGCAGCGACAAACCGCGTAGATATCCTGGATCCGGCGATCCTGCGTCCCGGCCGATTTGATCGAAAGATCGCAGTCGGACTGCCGGATGTTGGAGGAAGAGAGGCGATCCTGCAGGTTCACGCGAAAAATAAACCCTTGGGTGATAACGTGGATTTAAAACAGATCGCTCAGACAACGGCAGGATTTACCGGAGCCGATCTCGAAAATCTGTTAAACGAGGCGGCAATTGTAGCAGCAAAGGATAACCGGTGCTTTATCAGTCAGGAGGATATCAAGACTGCTTTTGTAAAAGTAGGAATCGGAACAGAACGAAAGAGCCGTATTATTTCCGATAAAGAACGGAAGATCACAGCGTATCACGAATCCGGACATGCGATTTTGTTCCATGTGCTGCCGGATGTCGGACCGGTTTATTCGGTGTCGATCATTCCGACCGGCGCAGGTGCAGCTGGTTATACGATGCCGCTGCCGGAGCGTGACGATATGTTTATGACAAAGGGTCGCATGCTGCAGGAGATTATGGTATCCCTGGGCGGAAGAATCGCGGAAGAAATTATTTTTGATGATATTACCACCGGCGCATCCAGTGATATCAAAAAGGCGACACAGATTGCGAAAAAGATGGTAACACGGTACGGAATGTCTGAAAACGTAGGTGTGATCTGCTATGATGATGACGATGATGAAGTGTTCATCGGACGGGATCTGGCGCATGCAAAGGCCCACAGCGAGCTGGTGAGCGGGGAGATCGACAGAGAAATCCACCGGATTATCGACGAGTGTTATGCAAAGGCAAAGGCATTGATTCTGGAAAACAGTGATGTGCTGCATAAGAGCGCACAGCTGCTTCTGAAAAAGGAAAAGATCAGCCGCGCAGAATTTGAAGCGCTGTTTGAAAAGCAACCGGAAGATTTCTTCGCGTAAATGGTAAATAGTCACAAAAACAAAAATTTGTGATATTTGTGAAAACGGAGAATATACAAAAAGGGGCGGGTCTGCTATTATACTCTTTGTAACCCCCCCCAATACATTATATATTTTTGCTATACCCCATAAGAAGAAATACCTTCTCTGAAAAGGACAGCTTAACGGCTGTCCTTTTATCATGCGGCAGAATATCCTTATGCTGCGATATAGCGCTGGAGCAGGATTTTGGCTTGCCATTCCGAAAACGGTAGTATAAAATGGGTCTGTAAAGGATAGGTAAAGAAAATCATGGAATTTAATCGTTTTTTCAGTGATCAGAAATATATGAATGAAATGCGCCCTGTTTTCAGTAAAAGGGCGCTTTATAGTGATACGACAGAAAATTATGTGACACCGCCGGAGCCTGCACCCTACAGCAGGGTAAAGATCGCATTCCGCACCAAGCGCAGCAATGTCGATCGCGTTTTTTTAGTCTGTAAAGGGCAGAAAAATCTGATGTTTAAGGCATCATCAGACGCGCAGTTTGATTATTATGAAGTAAAGCTGCAGCTGGATAATGAAAAGATCAGCTGGTATTTTGAAATTCAGGCAGGTGCGATCACCTGCTATTACGATTTTCGTGGTGTGGTAAAACGGCCGGATGAGCACTACAATTTCGTCCTGATTCCTGGCTTTGATACGCCGGACTGGGCGAAGGGTGCCGTGATGTATCAGATTTATGTGGATCGCTTCTGCAACGGGGATCCGACAAATGATGTCCTGACAAATGAATATCATTATATCGGCGCAAAATCACAGCATGTAGAGGACTGGTACCGGTATCCGTCCTCAATGGATGTGCGTGATTTTTATGGCGGAGATTTACAGGGCGTGTTGGATAAAATGGATTACCTGGAACAGCTCGGCGTGGAGGTTATTTATTTCAATCCGCTGTTCGTTTCGCCTTCCAACCATAAATATGACAGCCAGGATTATGACCATGTGGATCCGCACTGCGGAAAGATCGTAAAGGATGGCGGACGGCTTCTGGAGGACTGGGAAACAGATAATACCCACGCAGACCGTTATATCCTCAGAACCACAGACAGCGAAAATCTGGAAGCAAGTGACAGATTACTGATCCAGGTCATTGAGGAAGCCCATAAACGTGGAATACGGGTAATTCTGGACGGTGTATTCAATCATTGCGGTTCCTTCAATAAGTGGCTTGATCGGGAGCGGATTTATGAAAACAAGCCCGGCTATGAGAAGGGCGCGTATATTTCAGAAGACAGTCCATATCATGATTACTTCAGTTTCCATGACAATAACCGGTTCCCATATAATCCGACCTATGATGGATGGTGGGGCCACGATACACTTCCCAAGCTGAATTATGAGGGATCCAGACAGCTTGAGGACTATATTTTGCAGGTCGCGAGAAAATGGGTATCTGCGCCCTTTCATGCAGATGGCTGGAGATTGGACGTTGCGGCAGATCTTGGACATTCCCCGGAGTATAACCACCGGTTCTGGGCAAAATTCCGGGATACGGTCAAGGAGGCCAATCCCCATGCATTGATTGTTGCGGAGCATTACGGAGATCCGTCTTCCTGGCTGCAGGGAGATCAGTGGGATACGGTTATGAACTATGACGCATTTATGGAGCCGGTCAGCTGGTTTTTAACAGGCATGGAGAAGCACAGCGATGATTATCGGCAGGATCTTCTGGGAAACGCGGACAGCTTTGTGGGCGCAATGGCATATCACGGAGCAAATATGGCGATGCCGTCCTGGTTAACTGCCATGAATGAGCTCTCCAACCATGACCATTCCAGATTTTTGACCAGAACAAACCGTCGTGTCGGCAGAACGAACAGTCTCGGCGCAGAGGCGGCAAATCATGATGTAAAAAAAGCAGTGCTTCTGGAGGCTGTTGTCATGCAGATGACATGGCCTGGCGCGCCTACGGTTTATTATGGCGACGAAGCGGGCGTCTGTGGCTTTACCGATCCGGATAACCGCCGTACCTATCCGTGGGGCAGGGAAGATAAAGAGCTGATCAACTTTCATCGGGAGATCATCCGGATTCATCGTCAGAATAAGGAATTTAAGACAGGCTCCTTAAAATGTCTGACCCTGGACTATAATTTCCTGGCATATGGGCGATTTACAAAAAATAATCATTCGGTTGTTTTGATCAATAATAATGAAAATGAGATTACAAAAGAGCTTTCTGTCTGGGAGCTGGGGATCCCGCGGGACTGCACGCTGCAGCGGCTGATCCTGACCGGGGAAAGGGGCTATGACATCAATCCGATGGAGATAGAAGTTTCAGCAGGACGAATTACGGTGACGATGCCGAAGACATCCTCCATGATTTTGCAGTATCGGACAGAAGAGGAAGAAAAGCCGGTGAAGCCCAAAAACCGGCGCAGCTTCTGGGAGTTTGGCTAAAAAAGGAATATTATGTTAAAACAGTATTTAGTAAAGACGGCGCAAGACGCCAGATGATCATGCTGGTGTAAGGATAAGCACCCGGAATGAAATATCAGTTAGAAAATGCTATATAAAAAAAGCCCGATGATTCGCGGTTGCCCGAAAGAAAACTTTCAGGCGAAGCTGCGAACCGACGGGCTTTTTGCGTGCGTACATGGAATGTGGATACCAGTGTGTACGTGTATGTAACGTCGATCAGTCGATAATATTGTCCTCATCCAACGCGATCCACTCGTCGTGCAGACGGTTGCGGATGTCTTTTAAACGTTTGGAGGTATAGAACGTGAAGATAATATTTTCAATTCCAGCGAAGATCAGCGAAATGCCCATGACCTGAACGAATAGGCTGCCGCCCTTTGCAGGGTTGAAGGTCAGGAAAATACCAAACAGCAAATAGACGATGGCAGAGAATAAAAGCAGTCCCCAGCCGGAGAGCTGATAGTGGCGGGCATCCATCGCGGTCTGGATTTTAAATACACTTTCTACGATTTCATAGATACCGACCAGCACCCAGGTAATGGAAAGTATAGCACCGGGAAAATATCTTCAAAATCCTCTCGTACCTTCCGCACAGCCTCACACCGATGCAGAAAAACGCCATTTTCAAAATGGAAATACAGACTTCTGTAATCCAGGTTGATCGTGCCGACCGTCGCTGTCACATCGTCGCTGACGCACTGCTTTGCGTGGAGAAAGCCCGGTGTATACTCAAAAATCCGCACACCCGCCGACGCCAGCTGAGCATAGTAGGAGCGCGTTACCCGATAGACGAGCTTTTTGTCCGGGATGCCCGGCGTAACAATCCGCACATCCACACCGCGCTTCGCTGCCAGGCACAGCTCCCTGCTCATCTCATCGCTGATAATCAAATACGGCGTTGTGAAATAAACATATTCGGAAGCCGCCTTTACAACGCCCATGTACACATTTTCTCCCACCGGCTCGCCGTCCAGCGGGCTGTCTGCATACGGCTGAACGAAGCCGGAGGCACTGTCCGCCGCAATATTCGCATCCGACTGCGCAGCACCAACGCCCCTATCCGCCACGCTGCCCGCCAAACCCGCCTCATGCGGCTGCGCACCATCCTGCAGAAAATACGGTGTATAGTCTGTATCCGTACCTTTAATCGCATTCCACATTTCCAGAAACATCACAGTCAGGCTGCGCACTGCATCCCCTTCCAGCCGGACGCCGGTATCCTTCCAGTAACCATATGGATGCGTGATGTTAAAATATTCGTCCGCCAGATTATATCCGCCCGTAAAACCGATTTTCCCATCGATCACGGTAATCTTTCTATGATCGCGGTTGTTCATAAAAACGTTTAAAACCGGCATCAGACGGTTAAACACGCGACACTGAATGCCTTCCGCTTCCATTCGCTGAATGAAATCCGTATTGATAAATCCGATGCTTCCGATATCGTCATAAAAGAGACGAACCTCCACGCCTTCTTTTGCTTTCCGTGCAAGAATTTCTTTTAACTCCCCAAACGACTGCTTGTCCTCAATCGCATGGTATTCCATAAAAATAAAATGCTTTGCCTGGTTCAGCGCCTGCTTCTGAGCTTCAATCCCCTCCGACGCTTCTTTATAAAAAACGACATCCGTATTCTGATAAATCGGATATTTCGCATAGTTCCAGATATACGCCGCTTCATTCGCCGCCATCCGGTCCGTCTGCTGCAGCTTTATCCGAACCGCTTTGTCCTGTATCAGCAGCCCGTCCAGACTCTGATCAATCCGCTCAAACCGCTCCCGCACCAACTGCGTCGCTTCTTTGCGTCCAAACAACAGATACATGCCGAGGCCCAACACCGGAAACGCCAGAATCAGGATAATCCAAGGCATTTTAAACGCTGCATTTGTCCTGCGGCCATAAAGCAGGATCACGACAACCAGCGTAAGCACGCTGGTCGCAACCGAAATCCATGTCGAATATCGGTTTAATTTCATCGCCTGTACGCAAATCCATATAACCTGTAACAGTACCGACAGCGCAACGAACACAAGCCTTCCAATACTGTTTTTTACCGCTGTCTTTTGTTCTGCACGCATCTTCATTTTGTCTACCCGTTCCTTTCCATTCCTTTTCTGTCAAACTGCCACGCTCCGAACGCTTTCCACCATCCGCTGCAAAAGCTTCTTTCGCTATCTTAACATGAGTGTACTGTCAGTTCAAGCTGCGATTTACGCAGGTCCCCCGCGTATTCCGAAGGGTTGCGGAATGCGACACGCATGGAGTGCTTCATTGATATATGCTGAAATGCCAAAGCTCAAAAGCCGGTCAAGCTCGCACGACAAAGCTTTTAACCCTGGAACCTGTTGATATCTGTTCTGCTCCAACACTTATTTGTGAAAAATACCCCAGAAAAGGGAGGATGCCAGGCAACCCGATGTCGCCTGGCATTTATTATGAAAAAGCTATTTGAAAAGTTGTGTTACTGTCATTGATTGGCTTGCTGTATCTTATGGTTTTAGTATAGAAACGGAAAGTGACGAAACCGTGATGGGCAGAAAAACATTCCGTTAAAGAAATATGAATAAAAAATGAACGCCGCTTATGTGTCCTCGCGGAGCATTTTTATCGTATGGAAACGCAGTTTCCTATACGATAAAAAAGGACGGTCGGAAGATTCCGACCGTCCTGATTGATCTGTTTGAATGATCTGTTACTCGGCTGATGCTCAAGCCTTGTCTACAGAACCGAACAGTTCCATTTTTTCTTTTACAGTAGCCTTGATCGCTTCGAAGCCAGGAGCCAGCAGCTTACGAGGGTCATAACCCTTGCCCTGCTCGTCTTTGCCTTCTTCGATGTACTTTCTGGTAGCTGCAGCAAATGCAAGCTGGCACTCGGTGTTAACATTGATCTTAGCAACGCCAAGGGCGATTGCTTTCTTGATCATGTCAGCCGGGATACCTGTACCACCGTGAAGAACTAACGGCATAACGCCTGTCTTCTGCTGGATTGCATCCAGAGTCTCAAAGCTTAAGCCCTTCCAGTTAGCCGGATATTTACCATGAATGTTACCAATACCTGCTGCTAACATAGTTACTCCTAAATCAGCAATAGCCTTACATTCATCAGGATCTGCACATTCACCCCTACCGATAACACCGTCTTCTTCACCACCGATTGAACCAACTTCTGCTTCAAGTGACATACCGTGTTCGTTAGCGATTTTAACTAATTCTTTAGTCTTTTCGATGTTTTCTTCGATTGGATAATGTGAACCGTCGAACATGATTGATGAAAATCCTGCTTCAACACACTTTAAACATCCTTCATATGAACCATGATCTAAGTGAAGAGCAACTGGAACTGTAATTCCAAGTTCTTCCATCATTCCGTTAACCATTCCTACTACTGTCTTGTATCCTGTCATGTACTTTCCAGCACCTTCAGATACACCTAAAATAACAGGGCTCTTTAATTCTTCT
>OLQW01001335.1_pt1 | contig 11509 bp, 9 predicted proteins | sample 1672901 | NCBI WGS metagenome assembly OLQW01 (sample SAMEA3136735, study PRJEB25190) | human gut metagenome | reverse complement strand
GAGCGAGGAGACCCTGCAGGGCATTGCCGCCCTGATGCTGGACGAGTACAAGCCCAGCATGGAGGCCAAGGGCATTGCCTACAGCTATACTCCGGCGGCACTGGCAGCGCTGGTGCACAAGAGCCAGGGCGGCAAGTTTGGTGCCCGCGACCTGCGCCGGACCATCCGCAAGGCTGTGGAGGACCCCGCCGCTGAAAAGATCATCGACGGTACCCTTGTTTCCGGCTCCACCCTGACCGTGGATGCTGAGAACGGTGAGATCGTGCTGAAATAAAGAGCAAACAGAAAGCCGCTGCACAGCGTAACAACTGTGCAGCGGCTTTTGTAGTGTAAGATTGCTCCGTCACCTGCGGTGAGGCTGATAGGGGGGAGATCAGTCCACACTGACCGGCTCCTCCGGCTTGTTGGTGGTACGGGCGCTCGTGCGGCCCTCGGGAATGATCTCGCCTGCGGCGGTCAGGCTGAGCTTGGCCAGGGTCGGGCCCACCAGCTCGTACACCAGCACCGAGAAGAGCACCACGTTGCGCACCATGTGGCCGTCGGAAAGCTCGGCAGCCTCGGCGGCCATACCCAGTGCCACACCGGCCTGCGGCAGCAGGGTGATGCCCAGATACTTCTGGATCTTCTCACTGCAGCGGGTGGCCTTGCAGCTGACATAGGAGCCGGAGATCTTGCCCAGAGAGCGGGAAGCGATATAGACGGCACCAATGAGCAGGACCATGGGGTTTGCGAGGATGTTCAGGTCCAGCTCCGCGCCGGACAGCACGAAGAACAGGATGTTCACCGGGCTTACCCAGCGGTCCAGGCGGTCCATCAGCTCATCGGAAGTGGGGCAGATGTTGCAGAACACGGTGCCGGTCATCATGCAGACCAGCAACAGCGAGAAGCTGCAGTGGATGGGGCCGACCTCAAAGCTGACCATGGAAAGGCCCACCGTCAGCAGCACAAAGGCCACCGAAAGGCTCATGCGCTTGGAGCGGGAGTGGAAGTAGATCTCCAGCTGGTTGAGCAGCAGACCGGCCAGCGCGCCCAGACCCAGGCTGAGTACGATCTCCACCAAAGGCTCCAGAAGGATGCTGATGGGGTCGATGCGGCCCTGTTCCAGCGCGTTTGCGATGCCGAAAGAGGCCGAGAAGAGCACCAGACCCACGGCATCATCAATGGCGACCACCATCAGCAGCAGGCGGGTCAGGGGGCCGCTTGCCTTGTACTGCTTGACCACCATCAGGGTGGCGGCAGGGGCTGTGGCAGAGGCGATGGAACCCAGCGTGATGGCCGATGCCATTGAGATGACATCCGGCCGGGCAAAGTGCAGGGCCACCAGAGCGATATCCACCAGCACGGTGGTGATAACGGCCTGCAGGATGCCCACAGTGACCGCCTGCCTGCCCATGCTCTCCAACGCGCTGAGCCGGAACTCGTTGCCGATGACAAAGGCGATGAAGCCCAGTGCCACCTGTGTGATGATGCCGTAGCTCTCGACCTGTGCAAGGCTCCCGAAGCCGAAGCCCCAGCCGCTCAGGCCCAGCCGACCCAGAAAGAAGGGGCCCAGCAGAAGCCCCGCCACCAGATAAGAGGTGACAGCCGGCAGACGGACCGCTTTCGCTGCACGGGATGCCAACAGGCCTGCAATGAGCGAAAGAGACATGCAAATGAGCAATTGCTCCATAAAATAAGATCCTCCTGAGAAATTAAGATACGTTAAAAAGTATATCTTATCTGAGGAGGAAAAGCAACATTTGTTAATTGAATTTAAAAACCCTCTGTGCAATGCGGTAACCGCCCAGCACGAGTTTGTCGCCCTTGGGGATCTTCAGGTTGGTCACGCCGCCAAAGCCGTAGCGGATGGAGCGGTAGACCCCGGCACTGGTGTGTGCCTTGAGGTAGGCCCACAGTTCGTTCTCCTTCTGCTTTGCGGCGGCACTGCCGTCCAGCAGCAGGAAGATGTCGCTGATGGCCATCATCATGGAGAGGTAGTGCAGCATATAGCTGCGCAGCTTCTTCTGGCCCTTAAGGGCATCCAGGTCCTGGCAGTCGATCATGTGGCGGGTCACCCGCAGCTGCTGGTCCACCCGCTTGACCATCACACTCTCGTTCACGCTCTGGTCGGCCCGGCCGATGAAGTAGCGGTACAGGTCCAGATCCATATAGTACATGCTCTTGACAAAGGGCAGGGGCTGGTAGACAAAGATGTTGTCTACATAGAAGGTGTGCTTGGGCAGCACCATGCCGCAGTCCCGCAGCACCTGTGTGCGGTACATCACCGAGTGCATCAGCAGGTTCTGGTCGGGCCGGAAGTGGCCGACATGCGTCCAGTTGAACAGCCGGTTCTGGGGGAACACGTTGGTGTAGCGCACGGTGTGGCTGGTGTTGTCCTCCACATGCTCGTAGACATAGTTGCAGATCATCAGGTCAGGCGCGGTGCCCCGGGCAGTCAGCGTGTTCAGCTTGGCCAGCACGGTCCTGAGGGCTGCTTCGTCCAGCCAGTCGTCGCTGTCCACTACCTTGTAATACAGGCCGGTGGCGTTGCGGATGCCCTGATTCACGCCCTCGCCGTGGCCGCCGTTCTCCTGATGGATGGCCTTGACGATGGTGGGATATTTGGCGGCGTACTCGTCGCAGATGGCGGGGGTGTCATCCCTGGTGGAACCATCGTCCACCAGGATGATCTCGGCCTGCTCCCCGGCGGAGAGCAGGGTCTCGATGCAGTGGCGCATATATGCCGCCGAGTTGTAGCACGGGACGGCGAAGGTGATCAATTTCTGAGCCATACAAAATACTCCTTTGCTCTTTTCCGGCAGATGCACAAGGCAGGAGCCGGGATGGAGATATGTACCCATATTATAGCATTTTTGTGCAGGAAATGCTATCGAACGTGGGAAATGTCAGAGATGTTTTACAATTATCCGGGGAGTTGTGGTATACTGATTGGGTTATAAACCTCTCAGGCCGCAAGCGCGTCCGCCTCCCCGTACAGGAGAGACGGCATGGCAGGGCAATGACGGAGCGGTTTTGTATGGATAGGAGGAACCATGGAAAGTCCGCATAGTATTCTGAAAAAAGTCTTTGGCTACGACAGCTTCCGCCCGGGGCAGGAGGAGATCGTCTCCCGCCTGCTGGCCGGGCAGGATGTGCTGGCCGTGATGCCCACAGGTGCGGGCAAGTCCATCTGCTATCAGGTGCCGGCCCTGCTGCTGCCGGGCATCACCATCGTGGTCTCGCCGCTGGTGAGCCTGATGAAGGATCAGGTGGGGGCGCTGGTACAGGCCGGTGTGGCGGCAGCTTTCCTGAACAACAGCCTGACGGACAACCAGAAGGCCCTGATGCTCCGCCGCGCCCGGGAGGGGTGGTATAAGATCATCTATGTGGCTCCGGAGCGGCTGGAAATGCCGGGTTTCCAGCGGTTTGCGCAGGAGCGGGAGATCAGCATGGTCACGGTGGACGAGGCCCACTGCATCAGTCAGTGGGGGCAGGACTTCCGCCCCAGCTACCTGCGCATCAAGGCGTTTGTGGACAACCTGCCCAAGCGCCCGGTGGTGGGAGCCTTTACGGCCACCGCCACGGCCCATGTGCGGGAGGACATCCGCACCCATCTGGAACTCCACACCCCCTACGAGGTGACCACCAGCTTCGACCGGCCCAACCTCTATTTTGCCACCCGCAGGGCCCTGCCCAGCGAGAAGCCCAAAGTTCTGCTCGACCTTGTGCTCAGGGAGCGGGACAATGCGGGCATCATCTATTGCAGCACCACCCGGCAGGTGGACGAGACCACCCGCCTGCTGCAGAGCCGGGGAATCCGTGCGGCAGCCTACCACGCCAAACTGGATGCGGATACCCGGCGGCAGAATCAGGACGATTTCCTCTATGACCGGGTGCAGATCATGGTGGCGACCAATGCCTTCGGCATGGGCATCGATAAGCCAAACGTCCGGTTCGTCATCCATTATAATATGCCCAAGGATCTGGAGAGCTATTATCAGGAGGCGGGCCGCGCGGGCCGTGACGGGGAGCCAGCCCGCTGCACCCTGCTCTATTCCGGCACCGATGTGCGCACCATCCGGTTCTTCATCGACAAAGAGATGGAGGCTGACAACGGCCTGCCTGCGGATGTCAAGGCCGAAGCGGCACGCAAGGCAGAGGAACGGCTCAAGTACATGACCTTCTACTCCACCACGCCGCGCTGCCTGCGGGGGTATCTGCTGAGCTACTTCGGCGAGGCCGCACCCCAGAAGTGCGAGAACTGTTCCAACTGTCTGCTGGCAGCACAGGCTGCCGAACAGGTGGAGGAGCAGGCGGCACAGGCCCGCCAGCGCGCCGCGGCCAGTGCAAAGAGGCTGGCCTCGGCCTCCCGCCGCCGTGTCGACGAGGATGCCCTCAGCGAAGCGGACGAGAAGCTGCTGGCGGCCCTCTATGCCCTGCGCAAGCGGCTGGCCGCAAAGCAGAAGCTCCCCGCCTATATGGTGTTCAATGATTCCACCCTCCGCCAGATGGCGCTGAAAAAGCCCCTGAGCGTGGAGGAACTGCTCAATATCCCCGGTGTTGGTGAGAAAAAGGCCGCCCGCTATGGGCAGGAGTTCCTCAGTGTGATCGAAGAAACCGTTGGCACACGGTGAATTGAAGATAAAAGAACAAATAAAGCGTCCCGTTTTCCACGGCCAGTGCAGGCAGGGTGGAAAACGGGACGCTTTTTGTAAAAATAAAAGGGAACTGAATCGCTCCAGTTCCCTCAAGTATATGTCCCTGAGAACATATACCCCAATTAGTAAGAATATTATATCGCAGCTGTTGAAAAAATGCAACTGTTAAATATAATTTTTCAAAATTTCCATCCGTTTCGTCAGGTCGGGATGAATGACAATTGAAGCGACGGCAGGGTTGACTTCAGAGCGATAGGTTTCTGTGATATGCTCAAATTCTTCAATGAACCTAAGGATTTCGGAATTTGGCATCTGCAATAGCTTCAGATAATAGGACATCAGAATGACATAATCTCCGATGGTCTTGAAATTGACATACGGAAGCTGAATCGCAGAACGGAGACAGGCTTTCATTGCCTTTGTGGGGTCAAAATTGCGAAATCGGGTATCAAATACCACGGCATTGTGAGCAATAGCATTCCGGAGATCTTTCAAAGCATAGATGTAGCGAAATAAGAGCTCACAGGATGTATCGTTGGAAAGATCAAGGCCAATGCGGGTGGAAATATCTTTTCGGACAGGAAAAGTCAAACAAGAAAGCAAGTATCCAAAATCTCCCATGGTCATGATCTCGAAGAAAGCCCAAAGAGGAACACCGGAGTAAGTTGGATTATTGTAAAAATGTGTGATTTTTGGATTTCCTTTTGCATAGGCGTTTGCAAGGCTGGACTGGATGGAACGCTGAAGGTTCAATTTGTTTTGCTGGGCTCGCTTTTTCTGTTCAACGGTGAAATTGGCAGGGGAGTTGTTGTAACTGCAAACGACACGATCCAGAACATCCGAAATACTCTCGGATTGTGCGTTTTCAAGGATGCCCTGCAATGCGATGTTCTTGACAGCAGTTTCAATGAACATCATTTTTCCGTAAAACAGAGCTTTCAGGGCAGAATCATATTGGATGGTGGCATAGAGCTCCTGATAAGAAGAAAAAGGCAGGCGCGCACCGGCAGATTTGAAGAAACGATAGCCTTTATAGCCATGATAATATCCGGTTGTGACAAGCTGCTGTTTCTGTGTTTCGCCGGAGATGGCGATGCCGTTGTCACGCAGATGCTGCATTAAGTCGTTTGTTGTTTTATAGCTCATGGGCATCCTCGATTTACATGCTATGGGTAGCAAACACCTGTTCGTCCTCCCACCAGACGGGGGCCTTTGCGGCAAGGCTCTTGGGTACATCCAGAAGCCGCTGGTTGCTGCTGCCCCGGAAGCGCAGGGAGATATCGTGCTGGGCTTCCACAAAGCGGCCGTCCACCAGAACATCCAGCAGACTCAGCAGCTCATCGGTGACCTCACAGCGGGCCGGGCAGGGAACACTGCCGGTCAGCTGCTCCCAGGTGTAGCCGGAATAGCACCAGACGCTCTTATTCGGGTATAACGCCCTGAAGTTGCGGACGAAGGGCAGCAGTTCCCGCTGATTCTCCGGCTCAAAAGGCTCACCGCCCAGCAGGGAGATGCCTGCAATATAGTCGGGCTGGCAGGATGCAAAGATCTCGTTGCGCACAGCCTTGTCGAAAGGCTGGCCGTACCCGAAATCCCATGCCACCTCGTTGAAGCAGCCCGGGCAGTGGTGCCTGCAGCCCGAAACAAAGATGCTGGTGCGCACCCCCGGCCCATTGGCAATGTCGTAATACTTAATTGTTGCGTAATTCATCACAGATGCAGCACCCGATCCTTGATCTCCTGTGTCCGGCCCTGGTTCCAGAACTGGGTGCCGATATAACCGCAGGTGCGGCGGGCAACGTTCAGCTTGTTCTGGTCACGGTTGCCGCACTTGGGGCACTCCCACACCAACTTGCCGTCATCCTCAACGATCTTGATCTCTCCGTCGTAGCCGCAGCACTGGCAGTAATCGGACTTGGTGTTCAACTCGGCGTACATGATGTTATCATAGATGAACTGCAGCACGCTTATCACGGCCTCCAGATTGTCCTGCATGTTGGGCACTTCCACATAGCTGATGGCACCGCCCGGGGACAGCTTCTGGAACTCGCTCTCAAACTTGAGCTTGGTGAAGGCATCAATGGGCTCCGAAACATGGACGTGGTAGCTGTTGGTGATATAGTTCTTATCGGTGATGCCGGGCACGATGCCGAACCGCTTCTGCAGGCACTTGGCAAACTTGTAGGTGGTGGATTCCAGCGGGGTGCCATAGAGAGAGTAATCCATGTTCTCGGCCTTCTTCCACTCGGTGCACTTGTCGTTCATGTGCTGCATCACGCTCAGGGCAAAGGGTTTGGCACCGGCATCGGTGTGGCTCTTGCCGGTCATATACTTCACACACTCATACAGACCAGCGTAGCCCAGGCTGATGGTGGAGTAGCCGCCAAAGAGCAGCTTGTCGATCTTCTCGCCCTTCTTCAGGCGGGCCAGTGCGCCGTACTGCCACAGAATGGGGGCGGCATCGCTGGGGGTGCCCATCAGGCGCTGATGGCGGGCCTGCAGTGCCTTGTGGCAGAGAGCCAGGCGCTCGTCAAAGATCTTCCAGAACTTCTCGAAGTTTCCGCCGGAGGAAAGGGCTACATCCACCAGATTAATGGTGACAACACCCTGATTGAAGCGGCCGTAGTATTTGGGCTTGCCGGTCTCGGGGTCCACATAGGGGGTCAGGAAGCTGCGGCAGCCCATGCAGGTGTAGCAATGGCCCTCGCCGTTTTTGTCCACCTTGAGCTCGAGCATCTTCTTCTCGGAGATGTAGTCGGGAACCATCCGCTTGGCAGTGCACTTGGCAGCCAATTCGGTCAGGTAATAATAAGGAGTGCCGGGGCGGATGTTGTCCTCTTCCAGCACATAGATCAGCTTGGGGAAGGCGGGGGTGATCCAGACACCAGCCTCGTTCTTCACGCCCTGATAGCGCTGGCGGATGGTCTCCTCGATGATGATGGCAAGGTCTGCCTTCTCCTGCGGATTGCGCGCCTCACCCAGATACATGAACACGGTGATAAAGGGGGCCTGACCATTGGTGGTCATCAGCGTGACCACCTGATACTGGATGGTCTGCACACCGCGGTTGATCTCGCTGCGCAGGCGGCGCTCCACGATCTCCTTCTTGCGCTCGGCAGAAACGTCCAGACCGGCCATTTCCACTTCTACCTCAGCGGCGATCTTCTTGCGGGAGACATCCACAAAGGGGGCGAGGTGGGTCAGGCTGATGCTCTGGCCGCCGTACTGGCTGGACGCGACCTGTGCGATGATCTGGGTCGCAATATTGCAGGCGGTGGAGAAGGAATGCGGCTTCTCGATGAGGGTACCGGAGATGACGGTGCCGTTCTGCAGCATGTCATCAAGGTTGACCAGATCGCAGTTGTGCATGTGCTGGGCATAGTAGTCGGCATCGTGGAAGTGGATGATGCCTTCCTCGTGCGCCTTGACGACCTCCGGCGGCAGCAGCATACGCATCGTCAGGTCCTTGCTGACCTCACCGGCCATATAGTCGCGCTGGACGCTGTTGACGGTCGGGTTTTTGTTGGAGTTCTCCTGCTTGACCTCCTCGTTGTTGCACTCGATCAGCGAGAGGATCTTGTCATCGGTCGTGTTGTGGGTGCGCTTGAGGCTCTGGACATAGCGGTAGGTGATATAGCGGCGCGCGACCTCGTAGGCGCCGGTCGCCATAATGGCGTCCTCCACAAGGTCCTGAATCTCCTCAACATTCATGGCGTGGCCGCGGTTATAGCAGACCTCCTGCACATGGTCGCTGATCTCGATGATCTGCTGCTTCGTCAAGCGCTGGGCTTCGGGTACGACCTTGTTTGCCTTTGTGATGGCCGAAATGATTTTGGTAATGTCAAAGACAGCCTCGCTGCCGTTGCGCTTGATGATCTTCATGGTAACTCCTCTTTTTGCAATCAATAGACAGGGTGTGTATAGTACAAATCGTATAGCTTGTCAAATCGTACTAAGCCCGCTTTGCGAGCAAGACTATCATACCGCACCGGGCTGCAAAAGTCAATCGGCAAAACCACAATATATAGTGGGCGAAGTGTGAAATTTAACAAAATGTTCCGTTTTCATCGCTTCATCGTTCAAAAACAGACATGCCAAAAATCAGGCGTAAATTTTAGCTATTTTGGTTGGTTCTACTCAGGATAACGGTATATCGCATAATATTGGCCTGCCATGCAGAAAGTCCCGCTTGAATTGTACCGGATAAACTGGTATACTGGTTGAGGTTTTGGGGTAGTATGCCCCAATACATACAAGATATTGGGTAACACTGTACAAGGCAGGGCAAGGACAGCCCGCAGGAGAACCACTATGAATTACGCTACGATCAAATATTGTGACATTGCCAACGGCGAGGGCGTGCGCACCAGCCTGTTTGTATCGGGCTGCCGCCGCCACTGCCCCAACTGCTTCAATGCAGTGGCCTGGGACTTTGGCTACGGTGCGCCCTTCACCAAGGAGGTTCGCAACGAGATCCTTGAAAGTCTGGCCCCCGGCTACATCAACGGCCTGTCGCTGCTGGGCGGCGAGCCCTTTGAGCCGGAGAACCAGCGCGAGCTGCTGCCCTTTGTCAAAAATGTCAAGGTGCTGTACCCGAACAAAACGATCTGGTGCTATACCGGCAACAATCTGGAGCATGAGATCTGGCAGCCCGGCCCCGGCCGCTGTGAGGTCACCGATGAGTTCCTGCAGTATATTGATGTGCTGGTGGACGGCGATTTTGTGCAGGATCAGTATGATATTTCGCTGCGGTTCCGCGGTTCAAGCAACCAGAGACTGATCGACATGAACAAGACCCGCGCAGCGGGCAGGGTGATCCTGTGGCAGGACGACCCGATCTTTGCCGACCACAGCATGTGACGGCTGCCCATTATTATAAATAAGGAGAAGTATAACCAGATCATGAGCTGTCAGGCAAAATCCAAATCCATGACCGAGGGCCCGCTGGCCAAGCAGATCCTGCTCGTCAGTCTGCCGCTGGCACTGTCCAACCTGCTGCAGATCCTTTTCAACATGTCCGATGTTGCCGTGGTGGGCCGCTTTGCGGGCTCGACCGCACTGGGCGCTGTCGGCTCCACCTCCACCTTTGTCACCCTTTTCACCGGCTTTCTCATCGGCCTGAGCAACGGCGTCAATGTCTTGGTCGCGCGGTACTATGGTGCCCGCCACCCCAAGGATGTCAGCAAGACCGTCCATTCGGCGCTGGTGGTCAGCCTGCTCGCCGGTATTTTGCTGCTGGCCGTGGGGCTGTTCGGCTCCCCCGCGCTGCTGCGGCTGCTCAACACGAAGGAGGATTTGCTGCCCGGCGCGATCCTTTACCTGCGTGTCTATTTTCTGGGCATGCCGGCGCTGGCGCTCTACAACTACGGCAATGCGGTGTTCAGCGCCATCGGCGAGACAAAAAAGCCGCTGGCCTACCTGTCCGTGGCCGGTGTGGTCAACATCCTTCTCAACCTGTTTTTTGTCATCATCTGCAAGCTGGATGTGGCCGGTGTCGCGCTTGCCAGTACGATTGCCCAGTGCCTTTCGGCCGGGCTGATCCTGCACGCCCTCACCAAGGTGGAGGACTGCTATGCGCTGGATCTGCACAGCATCCGGCTCGACCTCGGCACGACAAAGCGTATCCTGATGCTGGGCATACCGGCGGGCCTGCAGAACGCGATCTTTGCCATCGCCAACCTGTTTATTCAGGCGGGCGTCAACTCCTTCGATTCTCTGATGGTCAAGGGCAACTCGGCCGCCGCCAACTCCGATGCGATGATCTATGACGCGATGGCGGCCTTCTATATGGCCTGCGCCAGCTTTATGAGCCAGAACTACGGTGCCGGCAAGCTGGACCGGATGCGGAAAAGCTATTTTATCTCGCTGGCCTACTCCTTCGGCGTGGGCCTTCTGCTGGGCGGCGGGCTGCTGCTATTCGGCCGCCAGTTTCTGGCGCTCTTCACGACCGAAAGCGCCGTCATCGACGCCGGCATGAAGCGCATTATGGTCATGGGGCTTGCCTACTGCATCTCCGCCTTTATGGACTGCACGATCGCCGCCTCGCGCGGGCTGGGAAAAACCATCGGCCCGACCGTCATTGTGATTCTGGGCTCCTGTGTGTTCCGCGTGATCTGGGTCTACACGATCTTTGCGCATTTCCACACGATCCCTTCGCTGTACCTGCTGTACCCCTTCTCCTGGCTGCTGACGGCAGCGGCCGAGATCGTCTACTTCATCTTCAGCTATCGGCAGGCGATCCGCATCTTCCATGAGCGGAAGGCCCTTGCACAGATGTAAGAGCGCCAAAAAAACAGAGAGCAGCTCCATGCGGGGCGCTCTCTGTTTTTTATAGGGCTTACTTCCGGATTTTCCCATTCTGCGCAGCCTTTGCAAAATAGCGCCGGGCTTGCTATAATAGGAGCAGAAAAGTCGAAGGCTGTGGCGGGAATAGGGCCGCGGCCTTCAGAAAGCAAGGGTGAAAGCAATGCAGACCTATACCTATGTCTCGAAAGGAAAATTTGAGCGCCGGGAAAAGCCCAAGCCGGTGCTGCAGGATGCGCGCGATGCCATCGTCAGGGTGACACTGGCGAGCATTTGCCGGTTCTTTCGGACATACCTATGGTCACAATTCTATTATGCAATTTATCAAACCGGGTGTAGGCGGTGCTTATGGTGCTAAGAAACCTTGGTATGATGCTTTGAATGATCCCGGATACAATCAAATGAAGTATTTGAAGAATCTGATGCTGACTTTCCCATTCTTCGAACGCGTACCGGATCAATCTATCATTGCCGGACAAAACGGTGAACGGTATGACCGTGCCATTGCGACACGCGGTAATGATTATCTGATGGTATATAACTATACCGGACGTCCGATGGAAGTTGAT
>OLQW01001325.1_pt1 | contig 11571 bp, 6 predicted proteins | sample 1672901 | NCBI WGS metagenome assembly OLQW01 (sample SAMEA3136735, study PRJEB25190) | human gut metagenome | reverse complement strand
TGGATCTGGACGAGGTCGAGATGCTTAAATTTTTGAGCAGCACGTTTGATGCCTGTCCCTATTACCGTTCCGGGGATGAATACAGCGTTGTGCGGCACCAGATGTGACGGCGCATGGGTAATTCGATGATTTCCTGCGAAAATCGCTTTTTCCCATGCACCGCTACATCCAGATTCCAAAAGCTCTATCGTGCCAGCACGAATCGCTTTTTAAATCTGGACGTCACTCACTTTCATTAAATTTTTATATCCCAATTATAATCAATTTATAAAATTGGAGAATCCGCTTGACGGGTTCTCTTTTTTCGTGCTATCATCCAGACACATACAGAGCAGGAGCTCGGAAAGTTCGCCCCATGCAGAAATAGCAGGAGGCAATATCCTTTCGGAACGAAAACGTTCCATTTCTTTTGCAGATAGCCGATTGGGTCTGCAGTCTTTTTCAAACAATAGAAGATCCCCGGACGGGATGCTATTGTTTTCAGAAATTGATTTTCGTTTTTCAACGACAGTTTCCAGAGTTAAAAAATCAAACAGACAGTCAGATTTTGCTGTCAGACAGGAGGTTTATGCAAAAGCAGACACTCCTTGGACGTGCAAACCGGGTGAGGGACAAGCCTGAATTCTACCCTGTTGGTTCACGTCATTTCGTCCGGCTGTTTTCGACGTATCCTTCCGATACATCCGTCGGACGTCGTCTTGTGGGAGGAGAAAAATCCCATGCAATCAAACAATTCTAAAAAGACCTTTCGCCCTGAAACAGAGGAAAAAGGCAGAAAAAGAAATTCCCAGAAAAAACAGGCAGCTGCAGCGGGCGTTGCGATGACGGCGATTGCCGTGATTTTACTCGGTGCAGGAATCGGCTATTCCGTGCAGAGGGCGGGAAAGACCGAGAGCATTTCCCTGGAGGAAATGCAGAACAGTGTGAGCAGCGCGCTGAAAGGAGAGATGGAATCGGCGGCAACGAGTCTGGAACAGTTAAACCAGAATATTGCCGACAATCAGAAAAAGCTTGACGAGGTCAATGCACAGCTTGCGCAGCGCGAGGAAAGTCTGCTGCAGGTAGAAACGATTCAGCACAGGCTGGAAGAAAATGCGTCCGGGATGACCGGAAAAGTGACCGATCTGGAAAAAACGACCCATACGAAGGTAAATGAAATCCGGACGGATATGGAGAGTATCCATACAGATGTCACAAAGACGTTGGAAGAAATTTCCAGAATCATGCAGGAAATGGATGCCCAGAAAAAACAGGACAATACCGATCACAAAGAATCCATAACGGAGATCAACAGAATCAACGAGTCGGTGCAGTCTGTCAATCAGACCGTGTCCAGGCTGGAGGACCGCCTGAACACTTCTTATGAGAACCTGAAAAATCTGGTGCAGGAAGTCCGCACAACAGAGGAGAAGAACCGGGAACTCTGGACGCAGGAACAGACCCAGCTGACCGAGCAGCAAAAGCAGCTGTTAAAAGAGGTTGAGGAAAGCAGACAGGAAACAATCAGAAGTCTGGCTTTAGTTGAGAGCAATTTAAAAAATATGCTGGAATCCGATATGGTGCAGATTACAGCCGCCTTTGGTTCGCTGACAGCAGAGCTGCAGACGAGAGTGCAGGAGCTTTCCGCCCTTCTGGAAAACAGAATGAACCGGGTTGACCAGAATTTAAGCGGACTGGACAAAAACGTGACCGGGCTCGGCAACAATATTTTCGGTTTAAACGAGAATGTGAACGGCCTCGGCAACAATATTTCCGGTTTAAGCGAGAATGTGAACGGCCTGAATGAGAACGTTGACGGAGTTGGCAAAAATGTGGAAAGCTTGTTTACGAGAATCGGTGAGCTGGACAACGGGATGCAGACGAATCTGACGACGCTGCAGCAGACATTTGCCAAGCAGTTCGGTGATCTGAATGTATCTGCCGGACAGAATACGGAAGAGTTGAAATCCTATCTGGAGGAGTTAAACAACGGCCTGAAACAGGATATGAATCAGGTTTTTACATCTGTGAGTAGTGGTAAGAAAAAGCTGGCGTCCGCATTGCTCACAAAAGGAGTTTCCACAAACGAGGACGCAACATTTGCCCAGCTGGCGGAAGCAATTTTAAACATTGACCAGAAGCTCGTCATTGGCGTGGAAGAGATTCCGGGTACGATCCGTTATCAGTATCATTATCATGTGGATGCTTCCGGCAACCAGCCGCACACGGAAAAGAGCGATACGGCAGGGGGCTGCTATACCGGGACACATGGCCATGTGCATAGCGTGGAGGATGGCTGTTACAAAGAAGAATCCTACCATGTTCACCGGGATGACTGCTCTGGCTATCCAGTCTGGGTGGACTGGGCTCCTGGCGTGGAACCTTACTGGGGGTTTATTTATACCTGCGGGGAGCCTGCAAATGCGACCAGAAGGGTGCTGATCTGCAGCAAGCAGGCGGGTTCAACCGATTACTATGTACCGTCCTGTGGTCTGGCAGATGGACAGATCATCGGAGCAGAAATTGTGTACGATCAGGCGCATGCGCAGGTAAAAGCACAGGAGGAACAGCAGTGCAGAGATGAGCTTGTGAGACTTGCGCTTTCGATGCAGCCTGCCCTTGGAAGCAATACATCTGAAACAGAACAGATCGGAACGGACGCAGACAACATCCCGCCAGCACCGGAGCAGATCGCAGCCGAGGCGGAGCGGAAACGTCAGGAGGAAGCTGCGGCAGAAGCAGAGCGGCGGCAGGAAAGCGAGGGCGAAGCTGCAGCAGATGCAGACCGGCGCCAGGAAGCTGGAGGTGCATCGAAGTCAGACAGCAGCACAGACAATGTGGGCACATCCAAAGGGGCAGACGTAGACCGGCGGGAGGAGAGTGCAGACACACCGAAGTCAGACGGCAGCACAGAAAATGTGAATACAACCGCCACGTCCGCTACAGACAGCCAGAAAATATCTGAGGCATCCGAAAATTGATAAAAGAATTGCATAATGACTCTCTTTCTGCTAAAGTAAAGTTCAAACAAAAGTAAAGGGAGATCATAATATCATGGGAAGTAATGGAGTCATGCTGCTGATTATTATTATCTGTGTCATCCTGTCCGGATATTTTTCAGCAACAGAGACGGCTTTTTCAGCAATCAACAGAGTCAGAATCCGTAATCAAGCAGAAAAGGGAAACAAGAGGGCAGCACTGGTGCTGCAGCTCTCTGACAACTACGACAGCCTGTTGTCGACGATTCTGATCGGTAACAATATTGTCAATATCGGATGTTCTTCTCTGGCGACAATTTTATTTGTAAAGCTTCTTGGAGAAGAGATGGGCGCGGGAATTTCCACACTGGTGATCACCGTTGTGGTATTGATTTTCGGTGAAATTTCGCCAAAGAGCATCGCAAAAGAATCCCCGGAAAAATTCGCTATGTTTTCCGCACCGATGATCAATGGGCTTCGGATCGTTCTGACACCGATCAACTGGATGTTCGGGCAGTGGAAGAAGCTGTTGTCCTGTCTGTTTAAAACGTCCGGCAGTCAGGGTATTACATCGGAAGAACTGTTTACGATCGTAGAGGAAGCGCAGGAAGAGGGAAGCATTGATAAAGAAGAAGGAAGTCTTCTGCGCAGCGCATTGAGCTTTGACGATCTGGAGGCGGGAGATATTCTGACCCCACGGATCGATATGGAAGGAATCCCTGTGGAAAGTACCCAGGAGGAAGCTGCAGAAGTATTTGCAAATACCGGCTATTCCAGACTTCCGGTTTATGAAGAAACATTGGATCATATCGTCGGCATTTTGTACCATAAGGATTTTTATAATCGGGTTTACGGGACGGATACGAGCATCCGGGAAGTGATGCGTCCGGCACTGTTTACGACAGCAAACCAGAAGATCGATGAGCTGATGCAGGAGCTTCAGAAAAAGAAACTGCATATCGCGATCGTATTGGATGAATTTGGCGGGACGGTTGGCCTGATCACACTGGAGGATATCCTCGAAGAGCTGGTGGGCGAAATCTGGGACGAACACGACGAGGTCGTTCAGGAGATCGTGCAGATTTCTGAGCGCGAATATAAGTTCAGCGGACGGGCGAGCGTGAAGAAGCTTTTCGACCTGATGGATGAGGAGGATGAATCCGAGGCGGCGACCGTAGGCGGCTGGGTTATGGAGCAGTTAAAGAAAATCCCTGCGGTTGGGGATAACTTCGACTATAAAGGTACCCATGTGGAAGTAACTGAGATGGAAGAAAAGCGAGTATTATCTGTGCACGTCATCCTGCCGGAAGAGGAGAAAACGGAGTAAACACGCGCTTCCTACAAAAAGAGACTTCCTGAAGGAGATTTTCTGACAGGGAGCGCTGTGCGCGGCAAAAAGAAGACAACAGGCATCCAGAGCGCTGTTTGAAGCAGCGAACTTCCGGATGCCTGTTTTAACTTATAGAAAAACACTTTGTGCAGTCCTACACTTTTTTCTTATAACAGTGCTCTGCAAACTGCAGCAGCTGATAAAGCCCCATCGCAATGATACACAAAAGCAGGATGGATGTAATGAGCATATCCAGCTGCAGTACCTGGCTTCCGTAGATGATCAGATAGCCGAGCCCGCGTCTGGCAGCGAGAAATTCGCCGATAACGACGCCGACTAACGAAAGCCCGATATTGACTTTCATATTGCTTAAAATGACCGGAATGGAAGCGGGCAGGACAACCTTGAAAAAGCAGTCCCGTCTGGTGCCGCCGAGCGTTCGGATCAGGAGAAGCTTTTCAGGATCTGCCTGCAAAAATCCGGTATAAAGGTTGATGATTGCACCGAAGATGGCGACGGAAATGCCGGCGGCGATGATCGTATCCATGCCGGTGCCGAGCCAGACGATCAAAAGAGGAGCGAGCGCGGATTTCGGGAGACTGTTTAAAACGACGAGAAACGGCTCCAAAATTTCAGACAACCGGCGGCTGTACCATAAAAGCGTTGCGGCAGAAAGGCTTACGAGGGCGACGAGAAGAAAACTGATGACCGTTTCAGTCAACGTGATACCGATATGGGTAAACAGGGAACGCTCGGATACCATGCGGACAAAGCAGGCGATGACACGGGAAGGACTAGAGAAAAAGAAGCTGTCGATGATATGGAAGTCTGCGAACAACTCCCAGACTGTCAGGAAAAGAAGCAGCATAAAAATCCGGGCAAAGTGGACGAAATGATGATGGCGTCTGTGGGCAAGCAGGAAAAGCTGCTGGTCGGACAGTGTTTGGTCAGTTGTTTTCATTGGACAGTTCCTCCCAGATCTGATTAAAAAGCTGTCCGTATTCCGGCGCGCGCCGTGCGGCAAGCGGCGAATGGTCTGCGGCAGTCAGGTGAATGGGAAATTCTGCTTTGACACGGGCGGGGCGGGCAGACAGGATGAGAACGCGATCGGCGAGGCTGATAGCTTCTGCAAGATCGTGGGTGATGAGGATGACGGATTTTTCTGCCTTACGGATCATGGCAGCAATATCGGCGGAAACGGTCAGCCGGGTCTGGTAATCCAGCGCGGAAAACGGCTCATCGAGCAACAGGATATCGGGCTCGAGCGCCATCGTGCGGATGAGGGCAGCCCGTTGGCGCATGCCGCCGGAAAGCTGAGACGGTTTTTTATGCTGAAATTCCAGAAGCCCGTAGTCGGAGAGCATCCTGCGAACGCGTTCCAGGTTCCTGGTTGTATCCTTGTGGGCGATTTCCAGTCCGAGCGTAACATTTTGCCAGACGTTTCGCCATTCAAATAAAAGATCGTGCTGCAGCATGTAGCCGATGCCGGGCTGATGACCATTTTCCCCATAAAACGTGATGCCGCCGCTGCCCGGGGTGAGCAAGCCGGCGATCAGGGACAAAATCGTAGATTTGCCGCAGCCGCTGGGACCGACAATCGCCAGAAATTCTTTGCGGTAAAGGCAGAAGGAAACCCGATCCAGGGCGGGCGTTTCGCCGTTTAGGGTGTGGTAGGAATAGGACAGTTCCTGTGCTTTTAAAAGGACAGAGTCCATAAGCTTTTCCCTTCTTTCTGGCAGGATTGCCCTGAAACTGGGTTCTTTTGCAGGCTAATCCTGACATGATCTGCTTTATCATATGCGGAAGCTGCTGCAATTGCGCATCGATGTTGCATAGCAATGACATAGCTGCCCTGTGGATTCGACAAAATATTTTTTACTTTATTGCAATAAAGTAGAAAATATGATACTATCTGATATAAATCTGAAATGGAAACACAATTTCCAATCGGATGAAAGGCAACAGCCATCAACCGGAGCAATCTGGATGAAAACAGGAGAGGAGAATTGAAAAAATGAGTGAGAAGCTGAAAGTTGGCATTCTGGGTGGAACCGGCATGGTAGGTCAGCGGTTTATTTCACTGCTGGAAAACCATCCCTGGTTCGAAGTGGCTGCCATTGCGGCAAGCCCCCGTTCCGCAGGCAAGACCTATGAAGAGGCAGTCGGCGGCAGATGGAAAATGGACACACCCATGCCGGAAGCGGTAAAGAACCTGATCGTATTAAACGTTAACGATGTGGAGCATGTAGCATCTCAGGTTGATTTTGTATTCAGCGCTGTCGATATGACAAAGGACGAGATCAAAAAGATCGAGGAAGCCTATGCAAAGACAGAAACACCTGTTGTTTCCAATAACTCCGCACACCGCTGGACACCGGATGTCCCGATGATGGTTCCGGAGATCAATCCGGAGCATGCGGCAGTTATCGAATCTCAGAAAAAAAGACTCGGTACCAAGAGAGGCTTCGTTGCTGTAAAACCGAACTGCTCGATTCAGAGCTATGCGCCTGTCCTGACTGCGTGGAAAGAGTTCGAACCCTATGAAGTGGTTGCTACGACCTATCAGGCGATTTCCGGCGCGGGCAAGACCTTTGCAGACTGGCCGGAGATGGTGGGAAATATCATCCCTTATATCGGCGGCGAGGAAGAGAAAAGCGAAAAGGAGCCGCTGCGTCTTTGGGGCAAGGTGGAGGACGGCGTGATCGTTCCGGCACAGAGCCCGGTTATCACATGCCAGTGTATCCGTGTGCCTGTTTTAAACGGACATACCGCAGCTGTGTTTGTGAAGTTTAAGAAAAAGCCTACCAAGGAAGAGTTAATCGACCGTCTGGTTCATTTTTCCGGCGAGCCGCAGAGACTGGAGCTTCCCAGCGCGCCCAAACAGTTTATTCAGTATCTGGAGGAGGATAACCGCCCTCAGATTGCGCTGGATGTCAACTATGAAAACGGCATGGGAATTTCGGTCGGCCGTCTGAGAGAGGATACGGTTTACGACTGGAAGTTCGTTGGCTTATCCCACAATACGGTCCGCGGAGCAGCGGGCGGCGCAGTGCTTTGTGCAGAGCTGCTCAAAGCACAGGGATATATCACAAAGAAATAAAAGAGAGACATACAGCAGAAAACGACGGGAGGTAGAAGCTACCTCCCTTTCGCTGCTTTACAGGACAGAGGTGTATGGCAAAAAAGTTATTTATCGCAGAGAAACCGAGTGTGGCCCAGGAGTTTGCAAAAGCGCTGAAATATCAGATGAGCCGCAGGGATGGTTATCTGGAATCGGAAGAGGCGATTGTGACCTGGTGCGTTGGTCATCTGGTTACGATGAGCTATCCGGAAGTGTACGATATCAAATATAAAAAGTGGTCGGTCGATACGCTGCCGTTTATCCCGGAAACTTTTAAATATGAAGTGATTTCGAGCGTCAAAAAACAGTTCGATATCGTCAGCTCGCTGTTGAACCGTCCGGACGTCGATACAATTTACGTCTGTACAGACTCCGGGAGAGAGGGAGAGTATATTTACCGACTTGTGGAGCAGGAAGCGAACATTCACGGAAAAAAGCGCCGCAGGGTTTGGATTGATTCTCAGACGGAGGAAGAGATTCTGCGCGGGGTGCGGGAGGCAAAGGATTTGTCGGAATATGATAATCTGGCGAACGCAGCTTACCTGCGCGCCAAGGAAGATTATCTGATGGGCATCAATTTTTCCCGTGCGTTGACTTTAAAATACGGCAACCATGTCAAAAACTACTTGCGCCGCGACCGTGCGGTGATTTCAGTTGGCCGTGTAATGACCTGTGTATTGGGCATGGTCGTCAACCGGGAACGCGAAATCCGTTCGTTTGTAAAAACGCCTTTTTACCGTGTGACGGGAGCCTTTGGAATTCCGATGGGCGACGGAAAGGAAAAACCGTTCGAGGGAGAATGGCGCGCAGTAGAGGGAAGTGCCTGGAACCTTTCACCACTTTTATATAAAGAAAACGGATTTTCGGAAAAAAAAGATGCCGAGGCATTGATGGAAAAGCTGGGTGCAATTTTGCCGAGCGGCGCGATGTCCTCTGGATTTTCAGGCGCTTTTCTGGAAAAATGTGAAAAAAAGAAAGAACAGAAAAATCCGCCGCTGTTATATAATCTGGCGGAGCTGCAAAATGATTGCTCCCGGATGTTTAAGATCAGTCCGGATGAAACGCTCAAAATCGCGCAGGAGCTTTATGAAAAAAAACTGACGACCTATCCGAGAACGGATGCTCGTGTTTTATCCAGCGCAGTTGCAAAGGAAATCCATAAAAATATCGGCGGACTTCGCAATTTCGCTCCGGTCAGCGCATACGCAGTGCAGATTCTGGAAGAAAATAGTTATCAGAAAATTGCAAAAACCCGTTATGTCAACGACAAACAGATCACGGATCACTATGCGATTATCCCGACCGGACAGGGCTTTTCGGCGCTGCGGAGTCTTTCTCCCGCGTCGGCAAAGGTCTATGAAGTGATTGCAAGACGTTTCCTGAGCATCTTTTATCCGCCGGCGATTTCCCAGAAGGTATCGCTGACGGTGCTTGTAAAATCGCAGCAGCTGCCGCAGGGTGAACGCTTTTTTGCTTCGTTTAAGGTGCTGACGCAGGAAGGGTATCTGGGCGTCAGCCGCCCATCCTTTTTCAGCTCCAAAAAAGAAGAAAAAGAGGAGAAAAACGGAGAGGAAGAGGAATTTTCCTGCGACGAGGCATTTTTAAAGGTGTTACAGACTATGAAAAAAGGAGAACAGCTTCCGCTGCATTCTCTTTCTATCAAAGAAGGCGAAACCTCGCCGCCGAAGCGCTATAATTCCGGCTCGCTGATCCTGACAATGGAAAATGCGGGACAGTTCATTGAGGACGAAGAGCTGCGGGCACAGATCAAGGGCAGCGGCATCGGAACCTCTGCGACGCGTGCGGAAATCTTAAAAAAGCTTGTCACGATCGAGTATCTGGCGTTGAATAAAAAGACGCAGACGATCACGCCGACGCTGATGGGCGAAATGATTTACGATGTGGTTTCAGATTCGATCCGACCACTGTTAAATCCCGCGCTGACTGCCAGCTGGGAAAAAGGGCTGACCGGTGTTGCGGAGGGGACGATTACATCCGGAGAATATATGGATAAACTGGATGATTTTGTACGCAGGAGGACGAATATCGTTAAACAGCTGCATAATCAGTCCATCTTATATCAGCAGTTCGATGCGATAGCCGGTTTTTACCAGAAAAAAGAAACCGCACCGGCTGTCAAAAAAGCAGGAACAGCAAAAAAAAGGACAGAAAAGAAAGAAAATGCAGAGGGCTAGTGCTTTTCTGCAAAACGTTCGCCGCATTCAGACGGCAGAAACAGGAGGAAAAAGAAGATGGAAGCAATGAAGATCAGAAACCTGTACAATCTGGAAGAAACAATCGCTGCACCGCTTTTGGAGCAGTATGAGTATCCGTGGGAGGTTCTGCCCTATATCAAGGAATTCATCAAAGCACTCGGGAACGCTCTGCCGGAGGATCGCTTCGAAAAAAGAGGAGAGGATATCTGGGTGGCAAAAAGCGCGACTGTTGCGCCGACTGCCTGCTTAAACGGTCCCTGTATCGTGGATGAGGAAGCGGAAATCAGACATTGCGCGTTTGTCAGAGGCAGCGCAATCATCGGAAAAGGCGCAGTTGTCGGTAATTCTACCGAGTTAAAGAACGTCATTCTGTCCAATAAAGTGCAGGTTCCGCATTATAATTACGTCGGGGACAGCATTTTAGGTTATAAGGCACATATGGGTGCAGGTTCAATTACATCTAATGTAAAGTCTGACAAGAAGCTTATTACAATAAAAGGACCAGATGGAAATATAGACACTGGAATTAAGAAAATAGGAGCATTTCTTGGTGATAATGTTGAGATAGGATGTGGCAGTGTACTTAATCCAGGTACTATAATTGGAAGGAATAGTAATATATATCCGCTTTCAAGTGTCAGAGGTTGTATTAAATCGGGTTCAATCTATAAAAATAGGGCTGAAGTGGTTGAAAAATATTAAGAGTATATGTTATTATGTCCAAAGTATAAATGTGAACACAATGTGAACATTTATAAAATAATAAAAAAATAAGGTGAGGTAAAGATATGAAAGCTTTTAAGGGAATTGGTTCTCAATTGGTATTATCGTTTGCCGTTGCAGTATGCGTTGCAATAATTCTTGTATCGCTTGGTTCTATCAGGATAACTAAGACATCGATAAATGCAAACACAGAAGTGACAAGTGAGCAGACATTGGATAATGTTCAAGAGGGATTTACAACATATTTAAAGACTCTGTCACAGCCAGTCGACCTTCTTACACGTAAGAATGAGATTAAGCATTTGGAAGATCAGGGGGAGCTTGATGATAATGTTAAGGCAATAAAAGATTCATTAGTTGCATCTGTTAAGGTAACTAATGGAGCAGAACTTGCTTTCTTTACAACTAAAACAGGTTTAAGAGTTGATGGATGGGCAGAGATTAACCCAGAGACAGGTAAGACAGCTAATAAGGGAGGTCTTACAAGAGGTGTTAACGATACAAGCAAGAGCTGGTATCAGAACTGTATAGGCTCTAAGGCAAGAAATACTATATATTCACAGTTCTCAGATCCATATGTAGATTCATCATCAGGAAAGACTATATTCACAGTTTCACAGGAAATTAAATATACAGATGGTGCTAACTATGGTGCTGTAGGTCTTAATATTGATTTCGCAGAAGTTGAGGATTATGTAAAAAATATAGGACTTCTTAATACAGGATATGTAATACTTGTTAATAAAGATGGAAAGATTCTTGTAGATAATGATAAGAATACTAATGTCCAGGATAATGTAACATCGCTTGAGTGCTGGAATACAATTAAGAATCTTTCGGAAGACCAGTATGACACAACATTTTCTTTTGATGAAAAGATTAATGGGGAGTCAGTACATATTGTAACTTCAAAGGATGCTGTTACAGGCTGGACACTTATGGGATTTATCAGTGAATCAGAGACACAGGCAGTTGTTAATAAGATTGCACAGACAACAATTGAACTTGCTATTATTGCACTTATAATTGGTATTGTTATAGCTTTAATTATAACAAGAGCGGTTACTAAGGAACTTAAGACACTTAATAATGCTATGAATATGATGGCTAATGGTAAGCTTACATATAGAATTAATGTAAAGAGCAAGAATGAGCTTGGTCAGGCAGAGGCTAACTACAATGTTATGGCAGACCAGATATCATCACTTATTAAGGGTGTTGAAG
>OLQW01001316.1_pt1 | contig 11585 bp, 10 predicted proteins | sample 1672901 | NCBI WGS metagenome assembly OLQW01 (sample SAMEA3136735, study PRJEB25190) | human gut metagenome | reverse complement strand
CAAAGTAAAAAGGGGCTGTGAAGAAATGAGGATTCATTTCTTCACAGCCCCTTTTTCATTGCAATTTATGGAAATCAATATCTGCCACTTTCGGCTCGAGCGTGATGTGAAAGCCGGCGATGCGGCCGCTGTGATCCGCATAGAAGGTGAGCGGCGTCTCATAGAGATCGGTATCCTCCTTGATCCCATGCACGGCGAAGGTGTCGTAGTACAGATGGCTCATGGGGAGACCGGAGACGGCGCGCTCATCCAGCGTGAAGCGCCCCTCTGTCACATGCACAGCGAAGCGGCCGTAGCCGAGGTTCTCGTAGATGCCCTCATACGCCTCACACGGATGCGAAAGCGGGCCTTTGGCATCCGAGCGCGGGAGCAGGTCGTACTCCAAGTCATGAAAAGAGATCTCCTCCGCGCAGCTTCGATTTCTATCCGCATAGATAGAGAGCCAGTCCTCTTCCTCTCGTGAGAGAAAGGCATCGAGGAGAAATCCTTCCACCGCAAAGATGAGCGGATTGTCCGGACAGTGCAGATTCATGAGATACACCGCGCCGCAATGGAGAGAGGGCACGTAGAACTGGAAGGCGCTGTAGCCCTCGATCTTTCCCGTGTGCTGCTGGACGATCGTACCATGGTAGTCCATGACACGCCAGCCGAGCCCGTAGCCAAGGCTGCGTCCGCCCTCCACATGCGGATAATCCATCAGGATCTGCGGCGTATGCATCTCTCGGAAGCTCTCTTCCGAAAGGAGCGGGCGCCCTCCCTGTATGTGGTAGGAAATCCATTTCCCCATGTCTTCGGCGCTGCTCATGACCGAACCGCAGGGGCCTGCCTGATCGATGTTCCATCGCGGAAGTCTTGCAAGGCCATGGTTCCAACGGTAGGGGAAAGCGCAATCCGCCTGTCTTGCCGCCTCCCCCATCAGACAGTAGGTGTGCTCCATCCCGAGCGGCGCAAAGATCTCCTCCGCGAGGATCTCCTCCCACTTCTTTGCCGTCACCGCCTCCATGATGCCGCCGATGGCCGCGTACATCACATTGCTGTACTGCGCCAGCGTCCGAAAGGGCGCATTCGGTGCAAGGTAGAAAAGCCGCTCAAGATATTCGATGCGGGAAATCGAATTGTCCGGCCATGCCCCATCATGTCCGCCGACGCCTGTCCGATGACAGAGCATATCGCGGAGCGTCACGGCCTTCGAAGCGACGGGATCGGCCAGTGCAAAATGCGGAATGTACTCTGCGATCGGCGTATCGATAGAGAGGATCCCCTTCTCCGCAAGCCGCATCACCGCAAGCGAAGTCATCGACTTCGAGCAGGACCCGATCCCGCTCACCGTCTTCTCCGTGAAGGGAAGCCCCTTTCCTTTGTCTCTCTCTCCAAATGAAAAAAACTCCGTGCCTTCCGGAGTGACCAGCCCGAGCGCCATGCCGGGGATATGGTAGTACGCCATCAGGGCTTCGATGAGAGAAGATAGTTTGGCCGTATCGATCAAGAAAATCAGTCCTTTCCAATGTGAGATGCGCATTCCGCGTGGCAAAAGGTGTAAGGAAACGCTGCTGAATGGGTGCAGAAGATTCAAAAGGTTCAAAAGGGAAGGTGCGGCGCTGCGCGAAGGTCAGACATCAGATGTCAGATGACTAGTCCCTAGTCCCTAGTCACCAGTCACCAGTCACCAGTCACTATAAGCCCTGCAGCTCATGGATCTGACGCGGAGGGCGGAAAGTTTTGCCGATCATCGGGACCGCATCGATGAGCTCTTTCGTATACGCATCCGAGGGATGCTCGAAGATGGCCTCTGAGCTGCCGATTTCTACGATCGAGCCCTTCTCCATGACCGCCGTGCGATCGGCGATGTACTTCACGACGGCTAGATTGTGGGAAATGAAAAGATAGGAGAGGCCGAGGGCTTTTTTGAGGTCGATCAGGATGTCAAGCACCTGCGCCTGCACCGAAACGTCGAGCGCCGAGGTCGGTTCATCCAAGATCAGAAGCTCGGGCGACGTCATAAGGGCACGGGCGATGGAAATGCGCTGGCGCTGTCCGCCGGAAAATTCATGGGGATACTTTTCGAGTGCGCTTCTGCGAAGGCCGACGCGATCCATCAGCTCTTCCGCTCGCTTTTTCATCTCCTCTTTGGATGCACCGCCCAGAATGCGGGCCGGCTCCAAGAGGATATCCTCAACCGTCATGCGGGGAGAAAGGGAAGAATACGGATCCTGAAAAACGATCTGCACTTTGCTTCGGATCTGACGGATGGCCTCTTCTTTCGCGTGGGTGATGTCCTGCCCGCAGAGGAGGATCTTCCCTGAGGTCGGCTCTTCAAGACGGATGATGAGGCTCGCGAGCGTACTTTTGCCGCAGCCCGACTCCCCCACAAGCCCCAGCGTCTCCCCCTTGTCGATGGAGAATGTGACGCCATTCACTGCATGTACTTCCTTCGTCTTCCCCCAGAAGCTTTTGGTGTGAAACGTCTTGGTGACGTCTGTGAGTTCAAGAATAGGCATGGAAATTCCTTCTTTCGGAAAACGTGTAGTCTCAATGAGCCGGGGTTAAGGAAACACTAATTCCATCGTTGTCCAACTTGGCTCTTATATTTTCATACAAGGCAAGGAATAAGCCGCCGCGAATAGCGAGCTATGTAAGGCGGGTTATGACGAAGCATTGTATGAAAATACATACCAAGTCGGACTCTGCGATTGAATCAACGTTTCCTAAAAAATAAGAAATGAACACTCCAGTGTGTAAATAGGGATATCCTCGGACGATTCCACATAGTACGATATACCGCTGGCATGCCCCCGGGGAAACGCTGATTCCATTACAGATGGCTAACGTCTAATGTCTGACGTCTGATCTCTAATCCCTAATCCCTAGTCACTAGTCACCAGTCACTAGTGATCCCTCATAGGATAGAAGCAGTATACGATGTGGCCATTTCCTGTATCCACCCGCGGCGGCATCGCGGCATCGCAGCCTTTCCCGCAGCGCGCGCAGCGGGGAGAAAAACGGCAGCCGGCCATGCTTTCGGCGGGGTCTGGCACGATGCCGGGGATCGCGCGCAGAGGGTCGCTGTCCTTGTCGGACTGGAAGCGAGGGAGCGCCTCGATGAGGGCTTTGGTATACGGATGCAGGGGATGCTGCAGGACATCGGCGGTGCGTCCTGTCTCGACGATGTACCCCGAGTACATGACCGAGACCTGATCGCAGATCTCTGAAATGACACCGAGGTCATGGGAAATGAAAAGGACCGCCGTCCCTGTATTCTGACAGGCCTCTTTGATTAGGTAGAGAATCTGCGCCTGCACAGTGACGTCAAGTGCCGTTGTCGGTTCATCTGCGATGAGGAGTTTCGGATGACAGGAGAGTGCGATGCCGATCATGACCCGCTGGCGCATGCCGCCGGAAAGCTCATAGGGATAACAGGAGAGAACATCCGCCGGATTTCGGATGTGAACGGCTTCAAGCATAGAAAGCGCCTGCTTTCTGGCTTCTTCCCGACTGACCTTCGCATGCGCGCGGATGACGTCCTCCATCTGCTGCGCGATGGTGAAGACCGGATTCAGGCAGGTCATCGGCTCTTGGAAGATCATGGAAACATCGCGCCCGCGAAGTGTTTCCATCTCTTTCTCGCTCTTTCCCAAAAGCTCTTCCCCCAGAAGCTTGATCGAGCCTGCGACCCTTTCCCTGCCGCCGCCCGGCAAGAGGCGCGTCACGGCAAAGGCGGTCATTGATTTCCCGCTGCCGGACTCACCGACCAGACCGACGATCTCCCCTTCCTTTGCCGTGAGATTCACATCGTGGAGGATGGTGACCCTGCCCTTCTTGACCGGAAGGGCGAGCGAGAGGTGATGGATTTCTAGAATATTCATAGACGGACACTTTCTTGAAAAAGGAGATAAGGGGCGTGCCGCCCCCTGATTGCGAATGAAAATTCTGCTCGAATGAGGGAAACGCTGATTAAGGATACAGCTCCTCATTTCCCGCCGCTTCTTGGATCCAGTATATCCCGCACCCCATCGCCCAAGAGATTGAATCCCATGACGGTGATGAGAATGAAAAGACCGGGGAAGGCGGCGTACCACCACTGGTCGATGGCATAGACACGGGCAGTGGAAATCATCGCGCCCCATTCAGGGAGCGGCGGCTGCGCCCCGAGGCCGATGAAGCTCATGGAAGAGGCGATAAGGATCGCATCCCCGATACCGAGTGTCATCTGGACAAGGAGCGGAGAGAGGCAATTCGGCACGATGTGTCGTGTGACGATCCAGAAGGGCGAAGCGCCAAAGGTGCGGGACGCTTTCACGTACGGTTCTTTCTTGAGCGAGAAAACTTCCCCACGCATGAGACGGACATAGAGCGGGATGCGGACGATGCAGACCGCAAGCATGGTATTGAAAAGCCCTGGGCCGAGCGCCGCCGTCAAAGCGAGCGCGAGCACCATGGACGGGAAGGACAGCACCATATCCGTCGCTGCCATGACAGCCCGATCGATGCGTCCGCCCGCATAGCCGGAGAGGCTTCCGATCGCGCAGCCGATGAAGGCCGCGATGAGGACGATGGAAAGCCCGACCATGATGGAAATCCGAGCGCCATAGAAGACACGGGAGAGGACGTCACGCCCCATTTCATCCGTCCCGAAAAGATGCAGCGCCGATGGCGCCTGCAGGCGCTCAGGCATATTCATCAGATTCGGATCATAGGGACTGATGACCGGCGCCAGAAGGCTGATCAGCACGATCAGTGCTACGATCACCGTTCCCACCAGAGTTAGCTTATTCTTCAGCAGGACTTCTGCTGCCGCTTTCAGAAAGGAAGGGGGCTCTTTTGCAGTAGGTATCATTCGTCCTCACCTCCGCTGATTTGTGGATTCAGCAGGTTGTAGATGATATCCACCACCATATTGATCAGCACATACCCTGCCGAGACGACGAGAGTGAAGCCCATGATGGCGGGGAAATCCAGATACGCGATGGAGTCCATCACATACTTTCCCATGCCTGGCCAGCCGAATATGGTCTCTGTAATCACTGCCCCGCCCAGAAGCTCACCGACGGTGAGCCCCGTGATGGTAACAGTCGGGATGAGCGCATTCTTCAGCGCATAGTGGTAAATGATCTTCCGCTTCGGGATGCCGCAGGCACGCGCCGTGCGGATGTAGTCCTGCTCGAGCACATCGATCATGCCGCTTCTCACCTGCCGCGTGATGATCGCGAGCTGCGCATACGCAAGACACAGCGCAGGAAGCAGCAGATGATGCAGAGCCGAAGTGACGACATCCATATTTCCCGCAAGAAGCCCGTCGATCACGTAGAGCCCTGTCACCGGCACGGGCGGCGCAAGGAAAGTATCCAGACGCCCCGAAGCCGGAAAAACGGGAAATACTTTGTAGAAAAGAATGAGGCATACGACGCCCGACCAGAAGAGCGGGACCGAGACGCCGACCATGGAAATCACGCGGCTCACGTGATCGATCCACGAATCACGATGCACCGCTGACATGACGCCAAGGAAGATGCCGCACACCACCGCGATCAGCATGGAGACAAGCGTCAGCTCAAGCGTCGCGGGAAAATACTTCGCCAGCTCGCCAGAGACGGGCATCTGCGTGCGGATGGAAAGCCCCATGTCACCATGAAAAAGCCCCGTCATGTAGAGGAGGTACTGCTGATAGACCGGTTTGTCGAGCCCCAATGACTCGCGCGCCGCCGCCAGCGTCTCAGCAGAGGCATGCGGCCCCACCAGCATCCGCGCCGGATCCCCCGGGATCACATGCGAGATCGCGAAGGTCACGATGGAAACACCCAGAAACACCAGAAACAGGTGCAGGAGCTTGTTTCCCAGAAATTTGTATGAAAACATAGTGCCTCCTAAAATATCCTCATGGAGAAAAAAGATCGACTCGTGGGGCGCGCCGCCCCTTGATTGAGAAGGAAAGCTCTGCCTGAATTGGAATGAGAAATGAGAAATTGGAAATGAGAAATGGTGGTGCGGTGCCAGATCCTTCGACTCAGTTCTCACTGTTCCGCCTTTACATGATCGAACATCCGACATTTCACTCCGCTCAGGATGACGAAATGCGCCGCGGAGTTTTGATAGCGCTTCGCGCGCATCGTCATTTCGAGCGTAGCCCTTGATCTTTATTGCAGAACGTTCATCGCCTGATGTGAGGCAGCACTGGGACATCGTTTTTCCTCAGCGCATACACGCTGATTCCCGCAATGCAGTAAAGATCCCTCGACTGCGCTCGGGATGACGATGCCGGAGAATCCCAGTCACTCCTAATCCCTAATCCCTAGTCACTAGTCACCAGCTACTCGGCGCTCCTAATCCCTAGCCACTCATCCCTAGCAACCAGTCACTAGTCATCACCCGCTCATTCCTTTGACATATGCTCGAAGTCAAACATATCGTCGAGCATCGGATTGTACGCATAGCCCTTGATATTGGCTCTCATCGGCGTCAGGACATTGGTCTGGAAGAGGAAGAGATACGGTGCTTCGTCAAAGGCGATCTGCTGGACCTTCTTGTAGATCGCAGTGCGGCCTTCCTTATCCGTCATGACTTCCGCTTCGCGGAGCATGGTATCTACGCTGTCATTCTTATAGAAGGAACGATTTCCCGGAAGCCCCCAGTAGGAGGAGTCGAGCCAGTAGGAAAGGAAGAACTGCGGATCGCTGTAGTCCGGGCTCCAGCTGCCGAGCGCCATCTCGTACTCGCCCTTGTCGCAGCGCTGACGGAAGGTCGGCCATGCGATCTTTTCCAGATTCACCTTGATGCCCAGCTTTCCGAGATTGTTCTGGATGAGGAGGGCTTCGGCTTCGTTGTACGCTTTGTTATCCGAGTAGGTGAGCGTCATTTCCGTCACATTTTCTCCGGAAGCAGCGAGCAGCTCTTTCGCTTTATTGAGATCGTAGGTATAGCCGGTGAGGCTGTCATCCTTCGCCCACATGCCCTTCGGCACGGCAGAGGTGAGTGCCTCGCCGCAGCCTTTCACCGCCCCGTCGATGACGGCTTTGTAATCAATGGCATACGAGAGCGCCCTGCGGAAATCCTTATTCGCCGTCGGCCCCTTCTGGTTATTCAGGTATACAAGACTGCAAAGGAGCGACGGATCCTCATAGACATGGATCTCTTTGTTCGATTTCAGCTGATCGATCTGATCCATCGGGATGTCCTGCGCGATGTCAAGATCTCCCTTCTCCAGCTGCAGGCGCTGTGCGGAAGGATCCTTGATGATATGGAAGATCACATGCGAGATGGCAGGGGCTTTCCCGGCGTAATTCTTCTGTGCATCGATCTTGATCGACTGGCTCGGGGTATAGGACGTGATCTCATACGCACCGGAGCCCATCGTATGGGTCGCAAGGTACGAAGTCCCCATATCGTTGTCCTTCGCCTGATCCATGACTTTCGGATTCACGATGCCCGACGCATTGACGGCAAAGGTGTAGATGAAGGGGGCGAATGGTTTCTTCAGATGGAAAACCACCGTCGATACATCGGGCGTCTCGATGGATTCCACCACTTTGAAATAGTCGGACGGCCCTTTCTTCATCTTCTGGACACGTTCGATGGAGAATTTCACCGCCTTCGCATCGACAGGCGAACCATCTGCAAATTTATGCCCGTCCGACAGATGGAAGGTCCATGTGAGCCCATCGCCGGAGACATCCCACGACTTTGCGAGCCACGGCTCGACTTCCGTCGATGCCTTGCCGTCCACGGTCTTATAGCGGACGAGACGCTCATACGCCGGATAAGTGATGGACCAGCTCGTATTATCCATCGTGACCGCCGGATCAAGCGTTTCCGGATCCTTCGGCAGACCCACGACCAGCGTATCCTTCGGCACGCCGCTCGTCTTCGGTGCGCTGCCGCCGCCGCAGCCTGCCAGAGAAACCAAAGCCGCCCCAATCAGGGCACCCAGTACGACCTTCTTCATAGCCTGTCTCATATAACCCACACTCCTTTTCATGCGGCCTTGCCGCTTTCTTTGTCATCACAAAAAGCCGCCATGAAAAAATCACAGCGGCTTCTTTGACGCATCAAACGCAAAAAGCCATCGGCACCCCGTGCCAATGGCTTCTTTGTCGTTCAAATGAATATGTGTATAGTATACGCGAGAAAAGGGGATTTGTAAAGGAGACATGGCGGGATGGCTCGCCCATGGGCGTCGTCCCCTGCCCGCATGCGAAAGAGGGGGATCGGATTCTATGGGTTCAGTGGGTAGGGCGGAGCGGGGCGGCGCATTTCGTCATCTTGAGCGGAGAAAAACGTCGTATGTTAAGGAAACGCTGATCCATGAAAATACATGATCCCAAAGATGGGAAACCCGTTGAGCCGAGAGAACCTATAGGGCCCCTTTTCACGAAACAAAAAGCACAGGCTTTCGCCTGCGCTTCTCTTATGCGTTCCTTTATTTCTGTTCTTCTCCGGTTTTCGGTTCTTCTGCCTTGGCTTCTTCCTCTGCCGGAGCCGGTTCTTCGGTCGGTGTTTCTTCAGCTTCCGGTGCCGGTTCTTCCGCCGGAGCTGCGGTTTCTTCCGCCGGTTCTTCTACGGGCGCCTCTTCCGCAGGCGCGGCTTCATCTGGGGCTTCTTCCGTTGGAATTTCCTCTGCCGTCGCTTCTTCCTTCGGCAGCTCGACAGCCGGATAAGCATAGCCCGGGACGATGGGAGCCTTCAGATTTTCCAGCGCATCGATGGATGCCAGCGCAAGCTCCAGATCTTTGCGGATCTTGCTGACATAGTTCTTCATATTTCCTTCCGTATGGATCATGGTCTCAGCCAAACGGCGGCGGTAGTCTTCCGCATCTTTCACCTGTCTGGCGCCTTCCATCTTCGCATTGGAGATCAGGATATCCGCATTTCTCTTCGCGTTCTTCTTGACGTTCTCAGCGGTATCCTTGGCAAGCTGGAGCGTCGCCGTCATGGTATCCGAGATCTTCTCATAGTTGGCGAGCTTCACTTTCATCTGGTCCATTTCTTCTTCCATCTCGCGATGCTCACGATAGATCTGCTCGTAGTCAGTGACAATCTGGCGCAGGAAATCATTGACCTCTTCCTCGCTGTAGCCGCGCAGGCCTTTGGAGAAAGTTTTATTATGAATGTCCATTGGTGTAATCATAGCTTTGCCTCCTTGGGGAACTTTCTTCTATTGTACTTGCTTTGGGCTGTTTAGGCAAGGAGCGGGGAAAAACGTCGTATGGTAAGGAAACGCCGAACTTAATAGCCTTCCCCTCGAGGGGAAGGTGCCTCGAAGGGGCGGATAGGGCACTGGCGGCATGAAAGACAGATGAGAAAAGCGGTGAGGTGCGCGGCACATGTGGGGAAAGCGTGAGTCCCTGACCGCAAGCAAAAAAAGATTTCTCGCTTCGCTCGAAATGACGAAGCGGGAGTCTGATGTCTCCCAATCTCCCAGTCTCCTAGTCACTAGTCACTAGTCACTAGCTACTAGTCCCCAGCCTGATAAACTCACTCACTGCATCCAGCCCTTTTCTCAGCAGCGCCCCATCATGGCCGTAGCCGACACGGAAAGAGAATGTCTCATCGAAGCAGTCGCCGGGGACGCAGAAGGCGCCGGTCTCCTTATACATGCGGCGGCAGAAATCACGCGAACCGATGGGGAGATCGTAATGCACGAGCGCCATGGTACCGGCCGTCGGCTTCACATAAGAGACATGCGGCTCCCCTTCCACCCAGCCGTCCAGGATGGGCAGATTCGCTGCCAGGATGGCGCGATTTCTCGCGAGGATTTTTTCCTTGTGCGCCAAGGCGAGCGCCGCGATTTCCTCATCGAAGAGCCCGCAGCTCACAAGGTCATAGTCCCGCACGCGGCGAAACTGGGCGAGCGCCTGCCGGTCATGGGTCGCAAGCCAGCCAAGACGAAGCCCGGCCAGCGAAAAGGCCTTCGACATTGACCCGGTCGCGATCCCCTTCTCATAGAGATCGGCAACGGAGGGAGTGGATGCTCCGTCGATGGAAACGCCGCTGTACACTTCATCGCAGAAAAGGTACGCGCCCGCCCTGCGCGCGATGGCCACGATGTCCTCCATCATATCAGCAGGGATCAGAGATCCCGTCGGATTGTTCGGATTATTGAGGCAGATCATGCGCACGCCGCGCGCCGCTGCCCGCGAAAGCTCATCAAGATCTGGCAGATAGCCATTCTCTCTTCGAAGGCGCAGCACCGTCACCTCCGCCCCGAGCGCTTCCGGTGCAGAGTAAAACTGCTGATAGCTCGGGGAGAATGCGATCACGCGATCCCCCGGGCGAATGAGCGAAAAGAAAATGTGCTGGTTCCCACCCGTCGCACCATGCTCCGTCAGGATTTCCTCCGGAGAGATGCTCTCATAGAGACGGCTGATTTCCTTCTTGACCTTCTCCGAGCCGAAGATGGTGCCGTATGTCTGCTCTCTTGCAAAAAAGCGCTCCATGAAATCTGCGCGATCCTCGCCCGCCAGCGAAAAAAGCTCTGCGAGCGAGAGAGGCTTCGCGCAGGTGTCCGTGATATTGTACTTGGCGCCTTCTTCGTACTGGTCCATCCAGCTTTCGACGCCGAACTGTGAAACGATCATAGGGATACTCCGTAAAAATATGAGTGAATAGGGTTCAGGGTTCAACGGGGAATATGGCGGCTTTGTCGACTATATATTTGCGGCGAAGCCGCCACATTCCCCGTTGAACCATTAGACCCCTTAGAACCTGTTAAGTTTGAAAGCAAGGATTAGGAATGGAAAGCAAGAGGTGATTGAAATCGCGCGGTTGGCACACTGACCGTTCTGCAAGGAAAATCCTCGGCTACGCTCGAGATGACAACATCGCGAAGCGCTGTCAAAATTCTGCGGCGCTTCATTATTTTTCGCGCCGCACTACCATTTCGCATTTCTCATTTCTAATTTCTCATTCAAGTGAGGCTTTTAATCGTAATCAAGGGGCGGCTCGCCCCTTGGGCTAACCCTCTTCGCTCTCCCAATTCTTGCACACATCGACCCAGCCCAGGGCTTTGGATGAGGACTCGAGCTCAGGGATCGAGAGACGCACAGCGCTGTGGTCTGTGCCTGCTGCCGGATAGACGATGTCGAAACGCTGCAAAGAAACATCCAGATAGACCGGCACGCCCTCGGGCAGACAGAAGGGACACACGCCGCCGGGGCGGTGGCCGATATACTGCTCGCACTCCGCGCCGGGGATCATCTTCGCCTTCTTGTGGAAGGTCATCTTGAATTTGTGATTATCCACTTTGGCATCTCCCGCCACGACGATGATAAGCGGCTTGTCAGCCAAGAGGAAGGACATCGTCTTCGCGATGCGCGCCTCCTCCGTCCCGAGCGCCTGTGCCGCCAGCGCCACTGTCGCGGAAGATTCTTTGAGATCGATGCAGCGATCCCCCATGCCGAGGGTATCGAAATAGGATTTTACTTTTTCAAAGGACATAGTATGCGCTTCTTTCGTATAAATTGGGTGACTGGTGACTGGTGGCTGGGGATTAGGGACTAGGGACTGGAGACTAGGGACTAGGAGACTAGAAGACATCAGAGGTAGTGTCAAATGCTTTGTGTAAATTTTTCTTCACTTTCTTAGAAGAAATAAAT
>OLQW01001314.1_pt1 | contig 11603 bp, 5 predicted proteins | sample 1672901 | NCBI WGS metagenome assembly OLQW01 (sample SAMEA3136735, study PRJEB25190) | human gut metagenome | reverse complement strand
CCCTATCATCTTCATATGCCATCTTATTTTTTAGAGACATTTACTGAATATCCCAAATTAAAACTCCAACTGTTGCACTTTGATTCAACTATTTCCCAATTTATTCATTGAATAATATCCTGTGCCCCTATTTTCTCATATTTTGACTTAGGAACTGTTTTAAATCCGCTTCAGAAAAAAAATATTCAGTTTCTTAAATCCTTCTGCGAGACTTACTTTTTTACTTTCAGCTTTTTAGCCAGCTGCTGATGGGCTTTGGCTTTGGCGCGTTGGTAGATTTTCAGAGCTTTGTCCTGGGCTTTCTCATCGGCTGCATTTTTTACGTTATCATAGAGTGTCCAGAGATTGGCAGCAGCAGCTACCTCTTTCTGGGCGATGGTATATGCTTCGGCCTTGGCTTCGGTAGCTTCTTCTTCTTCTGCCGAAGCATAGGCGTGCTTATACCCCTTCATTTCATCCCAATGACCGCGGGTAAAATCGGGGAAAGTCACAGCTGCACAGTTGTTATCCATCGACAGAGCGCCCAATTCCGAGAGACAGCACCATTCGGCTAGATCATAGACATCCATATCAAGCGGCAAACCGTTTTGCAAGCAGTACACCAGGCGAGCATCCATGATGTAATCCATGCCACCATGCCCCATGGCACGCCCCTTTTCGCCAAACTTGGTGAGGATAGGGTGATAATATTTCTTTTCAAGGGCCTCCTTCTGAGCGTCATTCAGAAAACTGTGGGCATTGATATCGTCCATGTTGGGCGCAGTATCTTTCATGACATCGCCCGACAAGGCATATTCGGGTGTGGGGTACTTGGTGGCGTAGCCTTTAGTTCCGGTCAGCTTAAACAGGCGGTTGTATGGTTGCGGTGTCATGACGTTGTGTTGAATTTCCACTACCTTGCCACGAGCTGTGCGCATCAGCGTAGTAGTGTGGTCACCGTTGCGGAATTCCTTTGGTTCCTTGCCGGTGAGGTTCTCGACATATTGCTTACCCACAAAACTTTCGGTATCCATAGCTACCAAGGTAGTGAAGCGGTCTCCGCGGTGAATGTCCATGCATTGAGCCACTGGACCCAGACCATGGGTGGCATACACATCACCGCGGTTCTCCATATTATACTTCATGCGCCAATGCAAGTTGTCGGTATCGTTGTCGTTAGGATCTTGCCAGTACGACTTCCAAAAAGCCGACAGTTCGTGGATGTAAGCGCCTTCAGCCCGAATGATTTCGCCGAATACTCCATCCTTAGCCATGGCCAAGGCATTCATCTCATAATAGTCATAGCAGCAGTTCTCTAGGATGAAGCAGTGCAGGCGTGTCTGTTCAGAGAGATCAATCAAGCTCCAGCATTGCTCTAGGTTCATGGCCGATGGCACTTCTATAGCCACGTGCTTGCCATGTTTCATGGCATACTTAGCCACAGGGAAGTGGTGATTCCAGTCAGTGGCAATATACACCAGATCGATGTCTGGACGTTGACAAAGGGTTTCATACCCTTTCTCACCTGAATAGATATCGGCCGGAATCAAGCTGGCATCACGTAGGTATTTCTGGGATGCCTCTGCACGGTCTTCTTCGTAGTCGCATAGTGCCACGATTTCTACACCTGGGATGTTGCAGAAGCGCCACACCGCCCAAGGGCCGCGCATACCCAAGCCCACAAAAGCCACACGCACGGTTTCCATCTTCGGAGCGGTAAGACCGAGCACATGCTGTTGGTCGGTCGGCCGCTCAGGGGTTTCTATTACAAGGGTTCCCTTATCCCAATGGATTTGGGTAGAGGGGGACAGTGATTGCGCCTGAAGGCCGCTAATAGACAGCAACATCAAGACAGATAACAAAAGCTTTTTCAATTTCATACTACTATTTTTTTTACCAAATAAATGGTTGAGCGGGCGAGGCTCTGTGATTGATTCGTTTGACCTCCCTGCCGCCTGAGCCTCTTTTCAGAAGCGACAGGAAGGTCGTATAATGAACTGCAGACAAACGCTTAGCGGGCTGTCAACAGGATGCGCTGTCCATCAGCCTGTACAGCATACACCTTGGCACTGCTTTGATATACCTTAGATGGCACTGTAAAGGTGAAAGAGTTGGAGAAATACAGCAGGCGGCTGTTTGCTTCGTTTTCACGCACCTCAAAAGCCACCGCTTCTTCACCGTCACTCACACGGATAGTAGCACCTTGATGTGAAGAACTGAGAGTGTAGGTGGGCACCTTCGAAATCTTGGTATGATTCTTAAACACCTCGTAGTAACCTACATCACCTGACTCTTGCGCACGAGGATCGCTCGACGGGAAGAAATCACGCTTCCGGTCTTCGATGTACTGAATGGGTGCCGCCTTCGGATACTTCTTGTTTTGAATGTATGCCTTGGTTTCACATATCATTTGTTCGGTCACTGTATATTGTGCTTGGCCATACTGCTCAATGGGGGCATCAACCGCCTTGAAGAATCCCCAGGTTTCAAAGAACTCGGTAAGGTCCTCCTGTGTGGCATCACACACTGCTTTGACAAAGGCCATCTGCCTCTGTCCCGGCTGATGGGTAGGCACATGCTGATACGTGGTGCGCATCAGCTCGAAAATCTTCGGCCATACCATGGGTTTCTTGTCGTGTCCTTTACATAATTCGTAGTAAAGCCACAACTGCCAATTCATGCGCATGTGGATCTCCGTATCTTCGCCTTGGTGCGTAGCACTACCCATGTTATACCAAGCCTGATTCTGTCCATAGACACATTCCGCCAGGTAATCCAAGCCCCGGCCACGTGATTTGTATTTGCCCAACTGGTAGATGATGTAGTTAGAGAAGAGATTGTTGCTCGACTCCGTAGATCCCATCCAGTCAATAGCCAGCTGATGCACATGACCTATTTCGTGAGCCGGTCCCCAAGCATTGTCCTCAGCTAACATCACCTTATCATATAAGAGGATGTTGTCCAAATAGGTATAGACAAAAGCTATTCGGTAATCGGATGCCCACATATACGCTCCCTCCGGCGAGATAGCAAAGAGGTGGTTATTGAACTGGTTAGCATGCATTTTGTCAATACCCATCAGGCTTTGTTCCCACTCCACGATATTATCCCAAAGGTGGATGGCCGAAAGAATCTCGGTGCGCACATGTTTCAGCATCTCCGAGCGATGGAAGTAGAAAATCATCTTTTCACCTTTCACTCCGAAGTATTTATCGGTAGCTTTGGAAAGCAGTTCAGCGTACTTCTCATTGGTCTGATGACGCTGCAGATCGAAATAGCCGGTCACCTGTCCGCTACCTAGCGGAATATGAATACGGATGGAGGTAGGATTCGACTGGAGGTCAGCCGTATACATCACAAACAGCTGGCCGCGGTTGCGGATGGTGATTTTATTCACTCCTTCTTTGAGAAAATAAATATCGCCTGAAGCTGCTGTCTGCACATAATTCTTCTCTTCGCCGAAGCTTGTGGTTTCCTCCCCGATACACTGCAGCGCGACAGGGTAGCCGTGAGTATTGCCCACTAGGACAATAATTTCATCGTTCGCCTCGACCGCGATACCGGTAAGATTATCCAGACAACTGTAGTGTTTGGTCATCAGCCTATCGGCCCACACGTTGATGTCGCTATAAGCCTGATAATCCTGGATACGGAATTCTTTCTCCCAGGCATCGTAGGTACCGTTTTTCAACTGCGTGGCAAGGTTGACAAAGTAGCCCGGCAACTGATTGATCTGTTCTAAGGTGGCTTCTGGCTTCAGTTCACTACAGGTAATGTCTGTAAACACCGCCAGCAGTTGTTGTTCGAGCTTGTTGTCCGGATTCTTTTGAAAAAACTCCATCTCCGAACAGCTCACAAAATTACCTGCTCCCGATTCTACAGCGAACTTCACTTTGGTGACTTTTTTCACTCTCTGGCTGAATACCACGCGGCTGGCGTTGTTCTGCATTTGAAAATCATAATTGCCTTGCAACTGATACTCGGGCATTTCGACTGAAGCAGTGTAAATCTTCAGCTTGCCGAAGTTACCGTTGCCGCTACGCGAATGGTAGAGGATGTAATCTAAATCCCGGGTGCCATCGAACTCATATTCCAGTGTCACCGGGAAGTGGGCTTCCTGTCCCCAGGGCGAGTGATAATGTTTCTCATCGAATTTCCCGTCGTAGGTATGTTCAATGCCATAACCTGGCTGCAATTCACTGGCTACAGCCGAAATAGGGGTCAACTTCACATCACCTTCCACTTCTACATCCGATGATTCCGACGCTTTCTTTTTCTGTGTCAAGGTCAAGGTTTCCTGCAGCAGACTATCTTTATACGCAGTAAAGGTCAAGGTTACGGTACGAGCTTCGTACAAGGGATTGGCGGCGGCATGATAAGGATAATTCTTCGATACTAGGGCACGGGTAGCCGGCGCTTCCACTGCCTGCAACCAGTCGCCTTCGGCCGACTTCTCCACCGCATATTCTATGTTGGAAGTGACTGTAACAATTACCTCGCCGCCCTCGGCCTCGAGCGTAGAAACCGAACTCTTGACGAGCAGAGCCGGACCGTAACCCAATTGTTTGACATGAATTTCATAATTCTTCACCAGTGACTTTACCGTCACCACGGCTTCACGTATCTCAGGCTCCTCACTCGCCTTCACCAAAATCTTAATGCTCGGCTTCGAAGTAGACAAATCTTTAGCCGCAATACACCAATCTTGGTTAGAAGCCACATCCCACCGACTTGCATCGAGGGTAGTGCTGACCGGTATAGATAGCTCTCCCTTTTCCTTGGTAAAATTCTGTTGTAAATCTACTTCTGCAAGAGTGAATTTTTGGATCTGTTCATCCCCGGAATTATCATCGCTGCATCCATAGACGCCAAATACATAGAAGGGCAAAAGCATCAATAAAAGGGTTGGTAATATTTTCATAAATTAGTGTTATAGAAGTAAGTTAAAAGAAGAGATAATATGTAGGGTATTTTCTTAGATATTATCTCTTCCTAATATAAGATATATTAAGCTGACTGATTAATTTACATGCAACTTCAATTCGGCCAGCGCGAAACTGTTACCTGCTGGAGTAGATTCTACCACCAGGCGGATGTGCTTGAACTCTTTGCCCACCAGAACCGGTGATTTATAGGTGCCTTTTGTAGCAGTGGGGAATCCTTCCATAATCGTCATTATTTTACTAAATGTGATACCGTCCATACTGCCTAGCACACTGATACGCTGCGGTGCCCCGTTGTTGTTATTGTGACGTACTTGGTATTCAAACATCAAAGCCGTGTGTGGTTCATCTAAATTCAACTGTATCCAGTGCGGCAACCCCGGTTCTTCCAAATAATCGGAATGGTAGTAGGTATCTGGATTACCGTCGAACATATAGTCAATTTTTCCTTCCACTTCACGGTTAGGATGGATGGCTGTCATACCACGTGACAGAGTGACCGGATGCAGTTTCGATTCATCAGGCACATAGGAGATGCCGAAGAGACACGACTGTTTATTAGGATTGATTTCAAAGTAAGGCGAGCTACATTGTGTCATTTTCAAAGGTAGCACATAGTTACCATAACTCAATTTATTTCGTTTCACGGTTACGGTTAAGCTAGCTGATTTACTGCCAGCTGTAAACAAAATCTTTCCTTCGTTGCTCAGCGTATAAGCTTCTTCCGACAGCATGGTGTAATCCACCCCGTTCTTTTCATTATACTCGGTCAACAGACTCTCGTCTGGCTCCAGTGTACAGCTAAAATTCCACTTATTGTCTACCGAAAAGACCGCAGGCAGATTCAGCTCGATTTCATTTGCATCCATAGCATCTGAAATGATATTCAGATTATATCCTGTTTTCTCAAATGCAACATTAGGTACAATTACAGCGGGCTTCAGAAACACATATTTACGCTCGGCATTGATGGAATCCGCACTATTTTGCAAGATAAATGGAATCACAAAATTCCCCTCTTGCTGGTTGCTTTCTAGGATCTTATCCGTAATCAATGTAACGGATCTGGTCTGGTAAGTATCGTTAGGACCGAATTCTATCTGTTTATCTCCATTAAATACGTAACAATCTTCCGGGTATAATTGATAGTCTTTTCCGTTTTGTTCATTGTAGATTTCCAGCAACGCTTTATCCATAACATCAATGGAAGCTCGGGTGACTGTACCCAGTTGAGCGCCTGATTTGTTGACAATCAACTGGTATTCTCCGTTTTCACCTGTATTATATACTTCCACTTCAATCTCATCACAGTTTCGGAAGGATAGAATGGTGCTGAATTCATCCAAAAACTCATCCTTATTATCATCGCAAGCAATATAGGTTAGGCAGCAGGCTGCTGTCAGGGCTATAGTTAATAATTTGTTTTTCATACAACTGATTTTGTTAAATTATACATACCGGGGGCATTACCAACCATAATTTTGTGTCAACAACTTGTTGCGATCCAGTTCTCGCTGAGAGAAAGGATAGAGATAATGCTTGTTTTGGAAGACACGGGTTTCAAAAGCCGTTCTCTCCCAGAAACCGTCGGGGGTTTCAGTTCCCTTCATACCAGCATCAAGCGGACAGGAAGTGTTCATACCATACATCTTGCCGTTGTCAGTTTGAGTAGCAATCATCCATGTACGGGTATCGAAATAGCGATGGCGTTCGAAAGCCAATTCTATCTGACGTTCTTTTCTGCAGAGCTGAATCAACTCTTCTGTAGAAACTTGTCCGTAGATACTTGTGATGGGGTCCAATCCCGCGCGTTTCCGTAGGTCGGCCCATTTTTCCATGGCTAGGGCTTCATAGCTGGGATCTAGTGCCACCCCATTCTTCTTGCACTCGAGCACGGCTTCAATGAAATTTAGGTAGATTTCTCCCAAACGAAATACCGGGAAAGTTATATTACCCCACTGTCCTTCGGACGAATTGAGTTTATGGTCATAGAAACGGTTGCAGAGGTAGCCACTCTTTGGATAGTCGTGACTCTTATTACCGTTACCGCCTTTCGCAAAAGAGATGGAAGTAGCGCTATTGCCGTGCAACCACCGGTTTCCGCCAAAGAATACGGTGACATAGAAGCGGGGTTCCCGATCCTTATACATATTGGGAGCTTCGATTTCAAAATCAGCCTTGTTGCTCCAACCACCAGACGGATATATCCAAGATGATTTCTCCAGTTCGGAAGCCAGTTCATAGCCAGATAAGGGCTCTACGATAGGTGTTCCATCTGCTTCATATCCTGTGATAGGATACCAACCGGTATTCATGGCATACGCATCCACCAAAGCTTGAGTAGGGCCTACTGCCCCATAAGCCGTACCAGCCACGCCGGTGGGCACAGTACCTACTCCCCAAGAAAACAGTCCGTTATAACGGTCAGTCCAAATCAGCTCTTTATTCCAAGTTTCGTGTGTCACTCCATAATAATCTTCATACGGGTTATCGTTACCAGCTCGGTAAAGTTCGTAGCAGGGATTATCAATCAGTTTCTTGGCTGCTTCAGCAGCTTTCTGCCATTTGGTATTATCAAGCTCAGGGAAGAGCTTAACACCTGACAGTTCAGGGAAGTCGGGTGCATCGGGATTCTTCACCGTGCTATAGAGTTTATTACCATTGAACAGCGGGCGGGCCGAATATAGCAGTAGTCGGGAGATCACGGCATGGCAAGTACCTACCGTAGCCAATCCCCACTTCGCCGCCGGCAAATCGGACTGTTGAAGAACAACGCCACTTTCAGCACACTGCGTCATTTCGCTGACCACGTAGTTAACACATTGATCCCAGGTATTGCGCGGGCGATACAGTTCTTCTGTGCTGGCGGTGAAATCCAGCAAATCATCGCCTAACAGAAATACCGGACCATAGTCACGCATCATCAGAAAATAATAGTAAGCACGGGCAAAACGAGTCTGCCAGTACCATTCGTCCAACTGATCTTTAGTGACTAACGGGTCGCTGCATTTGTACACATTTTGCAGGAAAATATTACATTCGCGGATACCTTTATAATAGTGGTCCATCTTATAATAAGGAACCTGTGAGGGGTTCCAGGTACCAAAGTTTATCCAACGGTACTGACGGTCATACGCAATGGTACATTCGTCCGATGCTCCTAAATACGGTTCAGTATCACCCTGCAAGCTTCCATTTTCATTGGGCAAGAAAGACATGGCATTTAGCCAATATTGCTGGGTAGTGTTTCTGGATTCCCAGATTTTATCAAAAGTCAGTTTTTCGTCTTCTTGTCTATCAAGAAAATCTTCGCATGAGCCCAAGGTAAAAGCTCCAAGTGCTAAGTATATTATGGATTTGAAGTAATTTTTATATTTCATATTTGGTATAATTTAAAAGTTAGCATTGAATCCGACAGTAACAACACGATTCAGCGGATAGCCTGAGCCATCTGATGAGCCTTTGGCTTTTTCAGGATCCCATAATTTGAAAGAGCTGAATGTAAGTAAATTGTTTCCGGATACATAAAATCTCAACGATTTAATAAATGTTTTAGTGACAAATTCTTTAGGTAAAGTATATCCGATTTCAATGTTTTTCAGACGTAAAAAGGAGCCATTGCGCAACCACCAGGTGGAATTCTTGTTGTTGTTGGAAGCGCCGGCACCCCCGCTACCATTGCTTAGGCGCGGATAGGTGACATGAGCATTCTGTTCAGGCGAATTAGTAGACATCCACACTTTGCCCCACAGGTCTTTATTGATAGCCGCACGTTCCATGTTACCACTGGAGAACGGACTCTTTACCGATACACCATCTAGAAAGAAAGAAGTATGAGCAGAACCTTGGAAGAAGGCGTTGATATCCCAGTTTTTCCATTGTGCACCCAAACCGAAACCGTACATGATTTCCGGCAGGTTGGTATAACCGATCGCCACCTCATCTTGTGTATCGATGATGCCGTCGCCATTGATATCCTGATATTTGATATCTCCTACACGGTATTCACCGAAAGTCTGACGCGGGCTGTTGTCAATTTCTTCCTGACTTTGGAATAGACCTAGGGCTACAAGACCGAAAGGCTGCATCTGACCGTCAGATCCGAACGGCTTGCCTATGCGATTTTGGTATTTGTATTCCCAATCGGGTTCGTCGTTATCAAGCAGCTTGTTGCGGCTGAAAGTAAAGTTACCGCGGGCAGTTAGAAATACTTTTCCAATTTGGTGATTGTACTCTACATTGGCATCAAATCCCTTGTTGAGTGTTCTACCTATATTAACATACGGAATGGTGGATAAACCGACAATGGCTGGCAAACCGGCGCGTTGCAGGAAAATGCCTTGACGCTCTTCACGGAAGTAGTCAGCCTGCACCTTTACCTTATTGAACAGAGAGAATTCCACACCCAAATTGAGTTTGGTAGCCTCTTCCCAGGAAGCATACAAATTTTCTATTTCCCCTACGCGGATACCTGCTCCCCCTTGATTACCGCTTTGGCCGAACCACCAGCCTTGATCGCCAGTGCCCACAATTGTAGATTCATAAACCCAACGTCTTTGTCCGCCGATATCATCGTTACCTACTTTACCATAAGAAGCTTTTAACTTTAACATATCAACAGTGTTAGTTATAGGTTCAAACCACTTCTCGTTAGACATCATCCAACCGATAGCTGCTGCAGGGAAAAAGCCAAAACGATGTCCGCGTGCAAAGTTTTCGGAACCGTTATAACCGACATTTACTTCAGCAAAATATGTATCTTTGAATGCATAAGTAACACGTCCTGCCAAACCTTGGTTTTTATAAGGAAGTGCAGCGTCTCCGCTACCGGCCTGTGTGTTAGTATGTATTTTCTGATTGTATAGTAACAATGCGCCTACACGATGTTTTTCTGCAAACAAACGGTTGTAGTTCAATGAGCCTTCCAAATAACGTGTCATCGTTCCGCTACGTCCGATTGCGAATCCCAAAGACTCACTTCCGGTATGTACGGGGTCCCATTCACCGTCACCATTATTATCGTCATAAATCAGATTGCCTTGGTCGTCTCTTCCACGGGCATGATAGAAAGTCGGTGTTTTGGAGCGGCGTTGCAATGTAGTGTTCCACGCATCCCATGAGAATTTCAAGTTGGCAGTTAATCCCTCCAACGGTTTCCAAAGTTTACCGATATCTTGCGTAACACCGACAAGTGCTTGTGCCGAGTTCCAAAACTGTTCACGGTATCCGGAGTGAACCAGCATATTCCATGGGTTGAAACCGGAATCGGTAGAAGGTCCTGAAAGTTTTCCATCAGAGTATTCTATCGGGAATGCGTTAGGGGAAGCATTGAACGTATATCCCCAAATGTCGTTATCGTTGTCACCAAATCCGGGACCGAACGATTTTTCATAGATATTAGCCAGATTGACATTCAACACTGTGCTCTTGGTTAGGTTGAGGTCTATATTGGCACGGAAGTTGAATTTGTTGTAATTAATAGATGAATCGTATCCATATATGTTTCCTGCATTTTTGTAGATAGAGCTTTCATTATAGAAAGAGCCTGAAACATAATATTTCACGATGTCTCCACCACCGGTGATACTCAGATTTACTCGTTGATTTTCAGCCATGTCGTCGAACAAAGCATCAAACCAGTCTACATCCGGGTAGAGATCGGGGTCACTATGTTCTCTATATTTCTGCATGACTTCGTCCGAATAATACTTGGTTGAAGAAGCTTCATTGTAAAGTTCCGCCCATCTTGCTGAGTCGAGCATCTTCGGACGTTTGGTAGGACTGGTAAAACCAAACTCTGTGCGTACATTGATTGCCGGCTTACCTTCTTCTCCCTTTTTAGTAGTAATCAAGATTACTCCGTTGGCACCTCGTACACCATAAACGGCAGAGGCCGAAGCATCTTTCAGAATGGAGAATGAAGCGATATCGTCTGTATCTACCAGATCAAGATCACGTTCGATGCCATCTACCAGCACTAACGGAGTGGAAGTTCCCTTAAAGGAAGATACACCACGAATGTAGAAATCCGCGGCACTATTTTTGCCGGGTTCTCCCGAACGGGTCATAGCCACAACACCGGATAACTGACCTGCCAACACATTTGAAATTGATGCTCCGGGCACTTTCAGTTTCTTGATGTCTAGCGTTGAGATAGCCCCAACAACACTTTCTTTCTTCTGGCTACCATATCCGACAACAACAACTTCGTCCAATACTTCAGTATCGGGTTGAAGAGTGACATTGATACTCTTTTGGTCTATGATTGCAATTTCCTGCTTCTTCATACCGATATAAGAGAATTCAAGTACTCCACCTACACCTTCTATCGTGATAGAATATTTACCGTCTATATCGGTCACAGCACCTACCGAACTGTTTTTTAGCCAAACAGAAGCTCCAATAATAGGTTCATTGGTATCGCCATCCCTTACTACACCGGTAATAACACGCTTTTGCTTTTTCTGTTGAGTCGATTCAACAATTTTAGTAGTAGATTCTCCTTTCACATCCTTCCATTCCTCTGCTGCAGAGGAAGAAAGCGGACAAAGAAGCAATGACAGAACAGTATACTTCAAATACCGTTGTTTACAAAAAAAATGAAATTGTCTCATGCTTTTTCTTTTAGATTTAACATTTGGTTAATTGTAGATTGAGTTAAAGGTTGAATCTAAAAGAAAA
>OLQW01001308.1_pt1 | contig 11644 bp, 8 predicted proteins | sample 1672901 | NCBI WGS metagenome assembly OLQW01 (sample SAMEA3136735, study PRJEB25190) | human gut metagenome | reverse complement strand
TGCCAGATGCGGCGTATTGAAGAAATGGGATGATGTTTCGTTTCCGAAAGCCTTGCTTCATATCCGCTATAGAATATGAATTCTCCACTGGTTTTGGTGCATAGGTATCATAACAATGCTCCCATGTATGCTGTATAAAGTCTGAAAAATCATCCGCACCACTTTCCATTATTTCCCATGTCAACAATACCGACTCACCTTTCTTCATCAGTTGAAAAGCCTCCACCTCAGGTGCTAATGTTAATTTACGAATATAACTTTTAGGAGCCTCCCGATAGGGAAAACCAAAAGAAAGCATAGCTATTCCCTGTTGATTCTCAAATCCGGTAAATCCCAAGGAAGTCTTCCCTGAAAGAATGATCTCTCCTTCTTTATGTGTAGCTAAAGCATCCATAGAAAAATCATCCAAACGATTTACTGTCATAAATCGTTTTTCTTTTTCACTAAAAATCCCCGTAAGTGGTGCGCTCAACCTGTCTTCACGAACCAACCAACTATCCGACGTATGGAATGATGGAGCTTTTTTAGGAGAACGCAAATTACGGCGATACCAAAATCCCGGCATATAAAACTGACAGTTATCATGGCGATAGCCCGTACTCAACAATTGACGATAGTTGAAGTAAACATCCTGTGCAGCGGTAAGCTGTACAGTCAATCGCATACAACTATCCCGTTCTTCAACTTTATGAAAAACCGTTATCGGCAATTTATTATCCGAACGCCACTCATAATCAAAATAGCTATTCTCCAACTTATCCGGATGAAGTTTATAATTCACAGCATTATTACCCGGAACCTTTAAAGATAGTTCTACCTTCATATTCTCAGGAACATACTTCACTGCTCCCATACAGGCAGTACCAAACAAAATCGCTGTACAACCCACAAATGTCCTTAATATCGTTTTCATACCTCTTATCTATTGTTCTATTATACCTTCATTTCCATTCAGAATCTAATGAGTTATCGGCCAATATACCGCATAACGTTCAAAATGAACTTTATAAAAAGGTTCCAGCACTATATGCTCAAAACCTTTCAAGTTTATGCCAAACTTCAATGGTTCTCCTGAAACAACCTCCACATGAGTTGGAATCCGTTCTACAGGTTCTCTGAATACCGGGACTTTTGCCATGTCCATCTTATTCATAGCCGTATTGTTCATCTTTCCCCAAAAAGTAGTAGGAAGATTTTCCTTTCCCATACGCCCGGCAAGCACGTAAGGCCCATATAATAATGCAACATAACGGTCGGAACCTGTTAAGTTCTCTGTATATATATGCATCGGAAGTCGTAGTGTAATCACATTCTTCCGCTCCCACACTCTGTCTATAATCCAATACCCATCACTGCCAAGCAGAAGCTGTTCTTCTTCTCCATTAATTATAAAAGTAGCCTTATCAGTCCAATCAGGTTTACGAATGCGCAGAATCAGTTTCTGCTTTTTCTTTAGATTCAATGTAAGGTCAACTTGTTCGGATTCCGGAATCCGGCTTTGCTGAATAAGCTCGACTCCTTCTTCTTTCCAAGAAAGAATGGAAGGAATAAACAGATTCACTCTTATATCCTTTTCTTGATGCCTATTCGTCACTTTATGGCTATAAATAAACTTACCCAGCTTCGCCGGACTTTCCAGCCCTGTATGTCCACAGCACCAGAAAGAGCTATCACGTGAAGCATAAATACGATAATGCCCCGGTCGCATGGAAGTAAAATAGCAGCACATACCCTTCACCGGGTCATAGGCTGACAAGATATGATTAAATAAAGTTCTTTCATAATATGCCGCCTTAGTCGCATCCGGTTGCTGCATGAACAGAGCTTCGGTCAAACGTAACATATTTACGGAATTACACGTTTCCGGTCCGCTGATATGGAGCATCCTATCAATGAACTCCTTTTTAGAGAAGAAATGTTCTCCGGTACTGTTACCACCTATTACCCAAGTATGGTTTTGCTTCACAATATTCCAGAAATTAGTCGCCGCAAGAAGAAAGGCCCGATCACCGGTAAACATATAATATTTATGGAAACCCGTAAATTTCGGGATCTGTGTATTGGCGTGCCACCCGAATAAAACATCCTTTCCTTCAGACAAAGGAACCCACATAGCCCGATCATTTAAACGGCGGGCCCAATCAAGGAAACGCTTTTGCCCCGTCAACTCATAAACCTCAACGTAAGACTCATTAATCGAACCATGTTCACAAATCAATAATTGCTGAATCTGTTCATCAGTCAACTTATCCAATACCTGAGAACCAAACCAATCGGCCAACCGTACTAATATCGGCAACGCTTCTTTCAAGTCACACTGTGTATAAGCAGCAGAAAGCCCGAGCAGCATCTTATTAATCAGATAAACAGGTGCCCAGGCACCATTGACCGTAGGATTATTCGTTTTTATCTTTCCTGAGGCTACTTCCCTGAATAGTTCCCTGCCTCCTTTCACACCTAACAGGAAGCCATCTTTACCGGCTTCCTGACATAGCTTCAATTCTTTCAGCACATATTTCAATCGTCTCAGTAACTCTCTATCGCCTGTAGATTGATACATCATCGATACGGAAGAAAGATAGAACCCAAGAAATCCACCCCGAAGCGGGCCTGCTCCCCATACGTCTTGCGACTCCCAGCCGGCATAAGGTCCGGCTTTCGATGACAATCCCGCTTCCATCCGATAAAAATGAAGCAAAGAGTCAGGATTCAGCCAAAGAAGATATTCTTTGCCTTTTTGTTGCAAATCAAGAAAAGGACCATCTGACAAACGTATTTCTTTCAATGGAAAATAACTTTCAAAAGACGTCCCCAGCGATGTCTCCCCTTTTCGTAACACAGACATAGCAGGATTCACCGAGCCAAAGATTAGCAATAAGCTCAATAGCATTCTTACAGATGTCTTGGCTACTATACGTTCGCACATTATCATATCCATTATTCAAATTCTATTTTCTTCGCAGGAATCAGCCGAACAGGACCTATTAACCCCGATTCTATCAATGGCGAGTCTTTCCGGTAATGTTTCCAAGTAGTGAATGCCACTCTTCCGCCTTCCGGTTTATTTACTCCATTTCTATACCAGTCCGGTAGCTTTCTGATAGCCCCACGGCTCAAAGCAGCAATTCCATTTACTCCTCCTCCGGGTACATACTCGTTCTCCTCCGGTAACTGTTCATCCCCAATCAAACGATTCGTCCATTGATTAGTCACCTTAATTTCCAATGTATTTTCACCCGGCTTCAGCACATCAGTGACATCAATTAAATACGGACGGGACCAAAAGATCCCTTTATTTACTCCATTGACAATCACCTCCGCCATCACCTCTACTGCGCCCAAATCAAGGAAAACAACTCTATCCTCAGACATCATAGAAGGTTTCACAACAAAGTTAGTTTTATAAGTAGCTGTACCAGAAAAATATTTAACGCCCTCATCTTCGTGTCTATGCAAAGAGAACAATTTGGTCAAACTTATTTTTTCCGGTGCTCCCAGCCCTTTCGGGAAGCTAACCTCCCATTTCTGATTTATCATCACCGGACTTCCTGTTTTTTCAACCTTTACCTCTCTTTTTATACCGTCCGATGTAACAAATTCATAATTCCCATCACTCCATGCCAACAGAGAACGGGTATCCGCATAAGGTATCCAGTCCAATATACGCTCATCAGTATTTCTTGTATATCCTTTGGCTACCAATTGAGAAATCTCCTTATCTGATAATACTTTAGAAAACAACACCGGAACAGACATATCCCCATTATAATAGGAAGCTCCTTCTTTTAAAGTAGTAAAATTCAATCCAGGATGAATTGTCTGCAAAGACTTCGTCTTATAAGCTATATGCTCTCCATTGATATAAATATGCGGAGCCCCTTCCCTATAAACCAGACAAATATGGCTCCAACCGGAAATAGGTTTTTCCACTCCCATTTTAAACTCAGGATATCCTTTCTCATTCTCCCATACCGCAACTCCATTTCTACCTACAGCCAGTCCACAAGTGGCATGTCCTGCGCCATATAACAGTTCACCGCCCGACGGATAGATTGCATAATATTCCGTCCAAGGGTACGGTATATATCCCATTGGATTATCTATATTCAACATGGCATCTGATTCCGGTTTCACCCACAATGAGATTGAGAAATTATCTCTTATGTCAGGGTATGCCGCCTGCTTCCATCCTTCGGTTGATATAGCAGAAGCATCTATCAGACACTTCCCATCTTTATGAATAGAACGAATAGCCTTCTGTTCAGGAAGGTCAGAACGAAAGACGACGAACACAGAACCATACGCTTCCAGTTGAACAGGCACCGATATGGTTTCTTCATTCGTTTGATATACCATAGCCCGTGTTCTTTCACCTGATATAGGATTCCAAAACTCAGGAATCTTTCCTTTCACACGAAAGTTACAAATCAGCTCTTTCGAAGTCCGTTGCTGGTTAGCAACAAAATAAACATCCGACTCTCCTATCTGCCTATGGATATAACGTATTGGGGCACTAATTGAATCTGTGATCACTTCAAAGTCAGGTCTTAACTGAATCTTCTCAAGTACTTGTTCCAAGTTCAAAGAGGTTTCCCAGAAAATCCTACCTTTCCCTACGCTACGATCCACCACTGTAGTTGCGGCCTTTCCCCATAGTTCGTCACAAAGTTGTTCAAACTCTTTTTCTTCAATAACTGAATAAGATTGCAACCCTACGGTCTGTTGCGGACGAGCACCGACAATTATCAATCCCTGTTCCACCATATTCCGCAGTTTCCTCAATAGACCCAACGTAATATGCGATTGTTCCTGTAAAACCAATACACGATAATTCATTCCGTCCGGAAGCCTTAAACGCCCGCGTTCTACCCAAGCTCTATTCAATAACGTTTCCGTATTCATCAAATCGTAATCATATCCTTCCGGTGGTACCGGATTCAAATCTCTTCTATGCACTTTCGTGTATCCTACAATATTATCACCTGTAAAGTATGCAAAATCAGCTACGAATAGTCCCTCTTGCAATAGAGTTTGACAACGGTTCAGATAATCTATCCAGGCACGTCCCGGCTCCCACCAGGTATTAGTTCTGTCAAAATGTATTCCCCAAGGGCCTAAAGTCATAGCGGGAGCAGCATCCGGATGAGGTTGCATTGCATAACGATGAATCACCATCCGATTAATCCCCTCTGTAAACGCCTTATCACCAACAGCCTTCAAAGCAAATGGGTATTCCTGCCATCTTCCCGACTCAGGTTCAGAAGTATATGCTTCGGCACCCACCACTTTCTGACCGTTGATATGAGCTATCGAAGACGCCAATTTTGTAGTACGCCGCATCATCAAGTTGTTCTGGAAAATAGCAGATAACCCATTCCAAAACTCTCCCATAACTCCATCTACCCGTGAGCCTATTTGTAATTCTTCCATTGGTCCACGGTCATAAGGTTCGCAATAGGATACCAGCCCATATTGATTACATAGATTCCGAAATTCACCATAATAATTATCTGCCAACAAGTCAGCCTGTACACGACGAATATCCCATAAGAAACGTTCTGTCATTTCTTTACTTCCTACAATCTTACCTGTCATAGCCGGCAAATATTTAATCAAATCATATCCGGTCCTTTCACAAAACTCACCTTCAAATCCGGATGTCCAGTTTTGCATACCGACTTCCCAACTATCTATCTCCAGTCCTATCTGAATCTGGTGAACATAAGGTTTGATTAGTGGATACAATAAATCCATCATTTTATTAAAATGAAGCTGAATCGCCTGTTTGCTAAACTTATCGCATTCAAGCCCCACGCCTGTATCCGGAGCTGCACAGTTTTTTCTTCCGGTAGAAGTATGTCCCAAACGGATGACTGTCCAGTTTCCCAAAGGTGCCTTCCAATTCAGACGTCCCAAAGAATCAACCTGATTCGTCAAGTCAATAATATCTTCCAAGCGAATAACTTGTTCTTTGTCATACGTTTGTATACCGATCTTCCCTCTATGATTAAAAACACTGTTTTTGGCGAGCTTTACCGGGTACTTAGAAAGGACGGTACGCTATGGCTGAATATTGCAGACACCTATTGCGGTACTGGGAATAAAGGCGGCTATGCTGACCCGAAAAACCCAAAGGGGCGCATCGGACAGCGGATTGCAAGGAACAGCCGCGTTACCGGCTGCAAGCAAAAGGACTTAATCGGTATTCCCTGGCTCCTGGCGTTTTCCCTGCGTGAACAGGGGTGGTATCTGCGCAGCGATATTATCTGGCAGAAACAAAACCCTATGCCGGAAAGCTGCAAAGACCGCCCGACCCGCTGTTATGAACATATTTTCCTGCTCTCAAAAGAAAAGAAATACTACTATGACGCTGCCGCCATTGCAGAACCCTTAGCACCTACTACCGCAGAACGGTATCGCAGAGCGCGCAGCACCAACAGCAAATACACACATGAAATCCCCGGACAAGGAAAGGTACAGGGGCTAAACCAACCGCGGGACGGTGGCTACTATGACGACGCGCTCATGCCGACTACGAGGAATAAGCGGGACGTGTGGCTGATTAACACCGTTCCCTATAAAGGGGCGCATTTTGCAGCTTTTCCCCCGAAATTAGCAGAAACCTGTATTTTGGCAGGCTGCCCCAAAGGTGGGATTGTCTTAGACCCGTTTTTTGGAAGCGGCACGACCGGGCTTGCGGCAAAAAGCCTTGACCGTCATTATATCGGGATTGAATTAAATGCAGAATATTGCGCCCTTGCGAGGGCGCGGATTGGAGGTGCAGGACTATCAAACAGCTAAAACCACGCGATAAAATTACACAGAAAATGACCCGCGACGGTGCGGTGGAAGTCAACGAAACACAGCAGACCGCCGAGCGTATCAGCAGCAGGGAAGCAGACAGCGACTTTTCACAGCCGGACACCGCTACCGCAGAGCGCGTCATGGAACACCTTGACGCAGCCCATACCCCAAAGGCAAATAAAAAGGCAGTCAAAAAAGAGCAGGAAGCTACTGTTTTGCGTACTTCCACTTCCCGCTTAAAGTTTACCGATGAGGAACGGACAACGCCGGAACTGGAACCGTATATCAAAAAATCAGAAAAAGCAGCCGACAAACTGGACGCAGCAAAGGCAGCTATCCCGAAGCAGAAAAAACTGGTAAAAGAGCGCACCTTTGAGGAAGCCACCGGAAAGGCAAAGACCCGCCTGCACTTTGAGGAACAGGAAAAGCCCATACCCGGCGGCAAACCCCACAATAACCCGTTATCCCGCCCCGCGCAGGAAGCGGGTATTTTTGTTCACAATAAAATCCACAGCGTCGAGAAAGACAATTCCGGTGTAGAGGGCGCGCATAAATCGGAGGAACTTGCCGAGCGCGGCGCAAGGTACGGGACAAGAAAATTAAAACAGGGCTACCGCAGCCATAAGCTGAAACCCTACCGGGAAGCGGCAAAAGCAGAAAAGGCAGCATTTAAGGCAAACGTCAACTTCCAGTATCACAAGACCCTGCACGACAACCCACAGCTTACTTCTAACCCGCTTTCCCGTTTCATGCAGAAACAGCAGATAAAACGCCAGTATGCAAAGGCGGCAAAGAAAGGAGGGACAAAAGCCGCAGCGGAAGCTACAAGAAAGACGGCGAAGAAAACTGCCGAGGAAACAAGGAAAGCCGCCGCATTTGCGGCAAGACACCCGGCGGGCATTTTGATTGCAGTTGCCGCGCTGCTTCTCTTTATTATGATTTCCGCAGGGCTGTCCTCTTGCGGGGCTATGTTTTCGGGCTTGACAAACGGGGTGCTTGGCACTTCCTACACATCCGAGGACAGCGACCTTGTGGCAGTTGAAAACAACTATGCCGCATTGGAAAACGGGCTGCAAAGTGAGATTGACAATATCGAAAGCACCCACCCCGGCTATGATGAATACCGCTACGACCTTGACAGTATCGGGCATAACCCCCACGAACTTGCGTCTTATTTGACCGCCCTCTTGCAGAGCTACACCCCGCAGAGCGCACAGGCAGAGCTTGAACGTATCTTTTCCATGCAGTACACCTTGACGCTGACCGAGGAAGTGGAAATACGCTACCGCACCGAAACAAGTACCGACCCGGAAACCGGGGAAACCACCACCGAGGAAGTCCCTTATGAGTATTACATCTTGAATGTGAAACTGACAAATAAGCTGATTTCCGAGCTTGCGGAGGAACTTCTTACGCCACAGCAGCTTGAAATGTTTCATGTGTACTTGGAAACAAGCGGCAACAAACCGCTGATTTTTGGCGGCGGTTCTCCCGACGGAAGCCCGTCTGAGGATTTAAGCGGCGTGGAGTTTGTAAACGGTACGCGCCCCGGAAATCAAGAGCTTATGGAGCTTGCAAAGCAGCAAGTCGGAAATGTGGGCGGCTACCCTTACTGGTCTTGGTACGGCTTTAACAGCCGCGTGGAATGGTGCGCCTGTTTTGTATCATGGTGCTACAATCAAGCCGGAAAAAGCGAACCGCGCTTTGCGGGCTGCGAATGGCAGGGTGTCCCTTGGTTTCAGTCAAGGGGACAATGGGGCGCACGCGGCTATGAGAATATCGCACCGGGCGACGCTATCTTTTTTGATTGGGATTTAGACGGCGTTGCCGACCATGTGGGGCTTGTGCTTGGCAGGGACGGCAGCCGCGTCTATACCGTTGAGGGCAATTCCGGCGACGCCTGCAAGATAAAGAGCTATGACCTTAACTATCAATGTATCAAAGGCTACGGGCTGATGAACTGGTAAAGCAGCCCCAAAAAGAAAGGAGAATTTACTTTATGGCAAACAACAAAATTGAACGTATCAATAAGGAAATCGCAAAGACCCGCGAGAAAATCACAGAGTATCAGAACAAGTTAAAAGGACTGGAAGCGCAGAAAACCGAAGCGGAAAACCTTGAAATCGTACAGCTTGTACGCGCTATGCGACTGACCCCGCAGGAACTTAACGCTATGCTGTCCGGCGGCGGTATTCCCGGCATGAACGCCACACACGCTACCGAAGCGGCAGACTACGAAGAACAGGAGGAAAATAGAGATGAAGAATAAACTGAAAAAGACCATGACTGCCCTTTGTGCCGCCCTTATCCTTATGGGCGGTTTTTCTGTCCCTGCCTATGCACAGGGCGCAGCCACAGAGCCGCCCGCAGAGGACGCGACCAACGACAGCAACGTAATTGTGGAGGAAAAAGAGGAAACGCCGCCCCTTACCCCAAAGGGAAACGCAACACTGGTTGACGATTACGGCGGCAATAAGCAGCTTATCACTGTTACCACCAAAGGCGGCAACTATTTCTATATCCTCATTGACCGCGCCGCCGAGGGCGAACAGACCGTACATTTCCTAAATCAAGTGGACGAAGCCGACCTTATGGCACTGACCGAAAACGGCGAAGCTGCCAAAAAGCCGGAAATCTGTAACTGTACGGAGAAATGCGAAGCCGGAAAGGTAAACACGTCCTGCCCGGTATGTGTTACCAGTATGACAGGCTGCACAGGCAAAGAACCTACCCCAACACCAACCGAGCAGCCGGAAGAACCGAAAGGAAAAGGCGGCAATCCCGGTGTGGTGCTTGCCTTAGTCCTCTTTGCCCTGCTTGGTGGCGGCGCAGCGTTCTACTACTTTAAGTTTCTAAAGCCGAAGCAGAATGTAAAGGGCGATACCGACCTTGAAGATTTTGAATTTGAGGACTACGACGAGGACGAGCCGGAAGCAGATACCGGGGAAACTCCCGAAGATGAAGAAACGGAGGAAGAAACCCTATGACCCTGTTTACCGACAATCCCTTTGAAAAGATGATGATACAGAAACCGAACGGGCGGCGTGATAATGCGCCGCCTGTTCCTTATCCCCCGGCTTGCGCTTCCTGCCCTTACAAGGGACAGTCCCCTTGTGTTGGGTATTGCATTAGAAAGATTGAAGCAAAACGACAGCCGGAACGATAAAAAGATGTACTTTCGATATGGAATATGATATAATTGTTCCAACCATAGGAAATGATAGAGTTAAACAAATTTTTAGAGTAAGCAAAGGAGATAAAAATATGTTACCCATTTCTGATATTCTTATTCGCTCAATAAGTGGATATGTGTTTATAGTTCCAGTTTTTATATTGTATTTCTTATACCTTAAAAAATCAGGAAGAAAGCAAAGCCTTCTCCATATTACTGCTGTATTTTTATTCTATTATTATCTTTTCGGGATTTTGACCGTAACAGGTATTGGTTATACAAGCACAATATCATTTCGTCCGAGGATTTCTCTGATTCCGTTTCTCGGTATGATAAGTGGACCAATAGATACCATACTGAATGTTGTTTTATTTGTTCCTTTTGGATTTTTTCTGCCGTTGCTGTATAAGAAATATCATCACATAAAGACTGTTGTATTAACTGGTTTTCTGTTCTCTTTATCTGTTGAAATTGTTCAGATGTTTGGTTGGGGTTCAACAGATATAAATGACCTTATTACAAATACAGTTGGAGTCTGTTTAGGATATTTGGTTTATTATTTGCTATCAAAAGTCTTGCCTAATAATTTAAGAAAACAATTTCAATCTGAGAATGTCAATGATATGGTCGAAGTGCCTTTGTTTGCAATTTACACATTTATAATCATGGTTACAGTTCAACCTTGGGTAATCCATAGTTTACTCAATATTGGATAAATTTTAGTTTTGTCAAATCATTTTACTATTTCATATCGCACAATTTTATACAATCACTTGTAGGAGCAATCGAAAAATCGGTTGCTCTTTTCTTTTACCCGAAAGGAGGATTTTTATTTGATTTTAGTTATCGCAGAAAAGCCCAGTGTGGCGCAGACAATCGCTGCCGTACTTGGGGCAAAGGAAAAGAAAGACGGATTTCTCACAGGAAGCGGCTATATCGTTTCTTGGTGCGTGGGACATTTGGTAGGGCTTGCGGAAGCTGCCGCCTACGGGGAACAATATAAAAAGTGGAGCTATGACAGCTTACCGATTTTGCCGCAGGAATGGAAATACACCGTTTCCGCTGACAAGGAAAAGCAATTCAAAACCTTAAAGGAGCTTATGCACCGGGCAGACGTTTCCGAAGTCGTCAATGCCTGCGACGCAGGGCGCGAGGGAGAACTCATTTTCCGTTTTGTCTATGAAATGGCAGGCTGCAAGAAACCTATGCGCCGCCTTTGGATTTCTTCTATGGAGGACAGCGCAATCAAAGAGGGCTTTTCCTGTCTGAAGAACGGCAGGGATTATGACCCTCTCTTTGCTTCCGCATTATGCAGGGCAAAAGCAGACTGGCTAATCGGTATCAATGCCACCCGCCTTTTTTCTGTCCTTTACAATCATACCTTGAACGTGGGGCGCGTACAGACCCCGACCTTAAAAATGCTTGTTGACCGGGACGCAGCGATTACCACTTTCAAGAAAGAAAAATACTACCATGTACGCCTTGCATTATCCGGCGCGGAAGCTGCAAGTGAACGAATTTCAAATAAGGCAGAAGCCGACGCATTAAAAACGACTTGCGAAGCGTCGCGGGCAGTATGTACTTCCCTTGTGAAAGAGAAAAAGACCGCAGCTCCGCCGAAGCTCTTTGACCTTACTTCTTTACAGAGGGAAGCAAACCGCCTGTTCG
>OLQW01001306.1_pt1 | contig 11647 bp, 7 predicted proteins | sample 1672901 | NCBI WGS metagenome assembly OLQW01 (sample SAMEA3136735, study PRJEB25190) | human gut metagenome | reverse complement strand
GTTGCAGCGGCTGTCACTGAGCATTGAAATGATCCGCAAAGGGCGCGGGCTGGAAGTTTCGGCTCGCGCCCTTTTTTCAAAAACAAAAAGTTAGCTTTGGATAACATTGGAAATTCAGAACGAAAGAGAGTGATCGGGATGGAACTTACGTCGGCGCATCTGCGCTATCTGCTGGCGATCTACGAAGTCTCACAGACCCATCTGGATATCAGCTCCCGCAGCATTGCCGAAAAGCTTGGCGTGACCAAGCCCTCGGTGGTGCGTATCATGAATCTGCTCATGGAGCGCGGCATGATCGTAAAGGAGCACTACGGCAAGATCTATATGACAGACCGGGGCATCTGGGTGGCAAAACAGGTGGATCGGGAGCTGAAAACGATCCTGACCCATTTCCCACCGGTCAGTGAGCCGCTGAGCGAAGAAGAGCGCTTTACCGCTGCCCTTGCCATGACCAGTGCACTGCCGGAGCGCATCTTTACCGGCGAATATGAGCGTCTGTTTGGCAGTGATGCAGAAAAAGCAGAAACGGAGAAAGCCCAGTGATCAACAAAAAATTGCTGTCCTTTGACCGCGGTGCGCTGCGGTATGTGGGAGCCAATGTGGCTTTCCAATGGCTGGGGATGCTGTGCAACGTGATCTTTGTGCGGGCCATTGCCCAGCTGGTGGGCGTAGCCTTTGCGGGCAGCCTGACCAGTGCACAGCTGTGGCAGAACCTTGTGCTCTGCCTTGCCACGGTGCCCATGCGCTTTGCCTTTACCATGCTGGCATCGGCCATGAGCGATCAGGCTTCCAAGGATGTCAAGCGCACTCTGCGCAGCAGCATCTACGCAAAGCTTGCCTGCCTTGGCCCCAACTACACCGAGACGGCGGCCACCAGCGAGGTGGTGATGCTGGCCAGCGAAGGTGTGGAGCAGATCGACACCTACTTTGCAAAATACCTGCCGCAGCTGTTTTACAGCCTGCTGGCACCCGTTACCCTGTTTGTGCTGCTGGTGGGTGTGCACGCACGGTCGGCCATCATCCTGCTGTGCTGCGTGCCGCTGATCCCCATGTCCATTGTGGCAGTGCAGAAGTTTGCCAAAAAGCTGCTGGCGAACTACTGGGGCGAGTACACCACCCTTGGCGACAGCTTCCTTGAGAACATTCAGGGCCTGACCACCCTGAAAATTTATCAGGCCGACGGCTGGAAGCACGAGCAGATGAATGCGCAGGCCGAGCGCTTCCGCAGGATCACCATGAAGGTGCTCACCATGCAGCTGAACTCGGTGACACTGATGGACCTGATGGCTTACGGCGGTGCGGGCCTTGGCATCATCAGCGCGGTGGCTGCGTTTGCGGCAGGCCGGCTGACCCTGACCGCCACATTGACCATCGTGCTGCTGGCGGCGGACTTTTTCCTGCCGCTGCGGCTGCTGGGCAGCTACTTCCACATTGCCATGAACGGTGCCGCTTCGGCAGAGAAGATCTTCAAGCTTCTGGCAGCGGAAGAGCCTGCCGATGGTGACCGCGTGCCCGGAGAGAATACGACTCTGAAGCTTGAGCATGTCACCTTTGGCTACGAGAAGGACCGCACCATCCTGAACGATGTCTCCTTTACCATTCCGCAGGGCAGCTTTGTCTCGCTGGTGGGTGAGAGCGGCTGCGGCAAAAGCACCATTGCGGCGCTGCTGTCCGGCAGCCGCACCGGCTATACCGGCAGCGTGACGCTGGGCGGCGTGCCGGTGCAGGAGCTGCAGCAGGAACAGCGTCTGCGCACCCTGACGCTGGTGCCCCACAACGCCGCCATCTTCAAGGGTACGGTGGAGAGCAACCTGCGCATGGCAAAGCCGGACGCGGACGAGGCACAGCTCTGGGCGGCATTGGAACAGGTGAATCTGGCCGATTTCTGCCGCAGCCAGAACGGCCTGCAGACCGCTCTGCATGAGGGCGGCAGCAATCTTTCCGGCGGCCAGCGCCAGCGCCTTGCCATGGCCCGCGCCCTGCTGCATGATACGCCCATCTACCTGTTTGACGAAGCCACTTCCAATGTGGATGCCGAGAGCGAGAACGATATCATGCAGGCCATCCACAGTCTGGCCGGAAAAAAGACGATCATCCTGATCTCCCACCGTCTGGCAAACGTGGTGCACAGCGACTGCATCTATGCAATGAGCAATGGCCGTGTGATCGAGCAGGGCACACACGCCGAGCTGCTGGCAAAGCAGGGGGCTTACAGCCGCCTGTATCTGGCACAGCGGCAGCTGGAAACACTGGAAGAGGAGGATGCCTGAGCATGAACAAGAGCAATCATCGCAGCCCCTTTGCCATTGTGAGACGGCTGATCGTGCTGGTAAAGCCCATGCTGCCCGTTATGCTGGCAGCGATCGTGATGGGGGTGGCAGGCCATTTCTGCGCCACCTTCATTACCATCTTCGGCGGTTTTGGCATCCTGCGTGCGCTGGGCCTTGCCAGTCCGCTCAAAACCGTGAGCACAGCCTTTGCATGTATTCTGGTGTTTGCCCTGCTGCGCGGCGTTCTGCGTTACGCAGAGCAGGCGTCCAATCACTATATCGCCTTCAAGCTGCTGGCCCTGATCCGCGATAAGGTGTTCGGTGCCTTGCGCCGTCTGACCCCGGCAAAGCTGGAAGGCCGTGACCGCGGTGACCTGATCTCGCTCATCACGGCCGATATCGAAGCGCTGGAGGTGTTCTATGCCCACACCATTTCGCCCATCTGCATCGCGTGCATCTGCGTCATCGGCATGACGGGCTTTGTGGGCAGCTGGCACATCCTGCCTGCGCTGGTGCTGCTGGCGGGCTATCTGCTGGTGGGCGTGGCCCTGCCGGTGTGGAGCGCAAAGCGCGGCGACCGTGCCGCCCGGGAGTACCGTCAGGCACTGGCCGATACCAACAGCTATGTGCTGGAAAGCCTGCGCGGTCTGAAGGATACCCTGCAGTATCAGGACACCGCAGCCCGCGCCGAGGGCATCACGGCCCACAGTGAGATGCTGGGCGAAAAGCAGAAGGCGATGAAATACCGCGAGGGCCTGACCGTGGCCATCACGAACACCTTGATCCTGCTCACGGTGCTGGCCGTGCTGGGTGTGAGCCTGAACCTTTACCAGAACGGTAAAATGGACGTGGAGGGCGTACTGGTGTGCACCCTTTCAGCCCTCAGCTCCTTTGGTCCGGTGGTGGCGCTGGCAAACCTTGGTGCCAGCCTGACGCAGGTGTTCGCCAGCGCAGACCGCGTGCTGGACCTGCTGGACGAACAGCCCGTCACCGCCGATGTGACCGACGGCACAGACACCGCATTTGCAGGTGCTGCGGCAGAGCATGTGAACTTTGCCTATGCCAATGAGGAGGTGCTGCATGACCTGAGCCTGACCATTCCGGAAAAGAAGATCGTGGGCATCACCGGCCGCTCCGGCAGCGGAAAGTCTACCTTCCTGCGGCTGCTGATGCGCTTCTGGGATGTATCCAGCGGCAGCATCCGCTTTGGCGCAGAGGATATCCGCCGCGTGAACACCGCCGCCCTGCGCGAACAGGAAAGCCTTGTGACGCAGGAGACCGAGCTGTTCGACGATACCATTGAGAACAACATCCGCATTGCAAAGCGGGATGCCACCCGGGAAGAGGTGGAAGCAGCCTGCAAAAAGGCTGCGCTGGACGGCTTTATCCACAGCCTGCCCAAGGGCTATGATACCCTGGTGGGTGAGCTGGGCGGTGCACTTTCCGGCGGCGAGCGCCAGCGCATCGGCGTGGCGCGTGCCTTCCTGTATGATGCACCCTTCCTGCTGCTGGACGAGCCTACCTCCAATCTGGACAGCCTGAATGAGGGCGTGATCCTCAAGGCCGTCCGGGACGAGTGCAAAGACAAAACGGTGCTGTTGATCTCCCACCGCAAGTCTACCATGGCTGCGGCAGATATCAGCTTTTCGGTGGAAAGCGGCCGGCTGAGCTGAAAACAGAACAGCGCAAAAAAAGCCTGTCTCGTAAAATGAGACAGGCTTTTTTGATGGAAAGCTCACTTCAGAGCATTCAAAATCTGGTTTGCAATGTACTGGTGGCCCTTAACGGTGGGGTGGCCGTCGGCAGCGGTCTGCGCACGGGGAATGTCCACATAAATCAAGCCTTCCTGTGCGGCAAGGTCTTTGGCAAAGCGGTTCAATTTGCTGAAATAGCGGTTCCATGCGGGCAGCAGAGGCACCGGATTGGTGTAACCCAGCAGCACGATCTTTGCGTCCGGGTTCAGTGCACGGATACTGGCCACGATCTGCGGCAGGCTGTTGGTCACATTGGTATAGGCCTGATCGCAAATCTCATCCATGCCGCGGAACAGCAGGCGGTTGGTGGCGCGGCTTTCGTCAAAGGTAAGGGTCATACGGTTCAGCGCTTCGAGGAAGAGCCCCAGCTTCTGGAAGTTGAAATCACGCAGGGCACCGCTGACCATCAGTGCGGCAAGCTGCTCGCTCTTCCAGTTGGTGGCCTCGCCCAGACCCACGATGCAGGGCACCAGCGCGTCGTTGGAGCCAATCTGGATGGAAATGATATCGGCCTTGCGCAGATACTCCTGATATTCCGGGTAGACGTAATATGCGCCGGAAGCCTGATTCATCTTGGGCATGGCGCTGTTCTGCACCATATCCAGCATGTCAGGGCTCATCAGGCCGGGCAGGCCCAGATTGATCGCGTGCTGGCGGTCCAGCCCAAGGCCCTTGCCCACAAGGGCGGTGTAGCATTGGGAAGGGTAGCCCTCAAAGTTCGGCTGCAGATCGTAGCCGATCTGGGCGATGTTGTATTTCATATCGGCAAGGCCGACACCGGAGGTGATGCTGTCGCCCAGCGCCACATAGGTGAGCTGCTGCTCCGGTTCGCCGGCTGTCTGGGCATCGGCGGGCAGGGCGGTCTCCTGCTCGGCAGGCGCTGCGGTCTGCTCCTGCTGCACCTCTGCTGCTTCGGCGGCAGGCAGCTCCGTCTGTTCGTCGGCAGCAAATGCAGGCATGGCCAGCAGCACAAGCGCTGCCGCTGCGGCCAGAAAGCTGGCAAACTTTTTGTTTTTCATTGTAATTCCTTCTTTCTGGAATGACTGCACCTGTGCGGCACAGCTGTTGTCTCTATGATAAAATGGAAAGTAAAAATTGTCAACTGACAAAATTCAAAAAATTGCGGCCATCGCTGTGTCCGTATTCTGCGATTTCTTCCATACAAAAAAGCTCTCCCTTTCGGGAGAGCTCCGTGTCTGAAAAATTACAGAGTGAAGTTCAGGATCAGTAATCGCGGGGAGTGATTTCTTCTTCCAGCTTGCGGTAGTCCACCTTGCCAACGGGGGTCATCGGCATTTCGCTGATGAACTTGTAGCTCACCGGCTGCACATACTCCGGCAGCTCTTCCTTGCACAGCTGGCGCAGTTCCCGCACGATCTGGCGCTTTTTCTTGTCGCCTTCCGGGTCCAGCACCACGTAGACGAAGGGCAGGCGGCCCTGCACATGGTCCTTATCGGTGCAGCCCACCACCGAGCACTGATGCACGGCCGGGTGGCGGCTGATGACGTTCTCGATCATGGACGGGAACACCTTGAAGCCATCGTGACGGATGATCATGCGCTTGATGCGGGAATCCAGATACACAAAGCCGTCCTCGTCCATGTAGCCGACATCGCCGGTGTGTGCCCAGATCTGGCCGTCTGCATGGCGGCGCAGGATCATGTCGGTCTCCTCGGGCTTATTGTAGTAGCCCTTCATGACGGTGGGGGTGCAGATGCAGATCTCGCCGCGCTCCCCGATGGGCAGCTCGGTCTCGGTGCCGGGCTCGAAAATGGACACCACCGTGTTCAGCATGGGGATGCCCACGCTGCCGGGCTTGGTCACGTTGCCGGCGGCAACGGTAGCGGCAGAGGCGACCTCGGTCATGCCGTAGCCCTTGGCCAGCGGATATTCCACGTTGTGCGCCTTCAGGAACTCGTTCACAGTCAGCTCAGCGCCCAGCGGCAGCGAGTCGCCGCCGGCGGCATAGTTGCGGATGAAGGAGAGATCCTTCTTCTTCTTGAGCAGCGGAGAAGCTGCCATCTGCTGGTAGTGGGCCGGAACGCCGAACATGTGCTCGGGCTTGTGCTTCCAGATCAGCGCGCCCAGCTTGTCGGGGTCCAGATTGGGGATGATGACGACGTGCAGGCCCATGACCAGCGGCATGTGCACGCCGCAGGCATAGCCGTAGGCAATGAACGGAGGCATGACGTTCATCAGCTTCTGGCCGCGGCAGAACAGGTTGCTCTGGGCGATGAATTCGTGGGCCAGAGAGTTAAAGCTGTCGTCGGTCAGCATAACGCCCTTGGGCGAACCGGTGGTGCCGCCGGTGTGCACCACCACGCAGGCGTGCTGCGGATCGTAGGGTTCGGCGTTCATGCTCTGATCCTTGCCCTGTGCAATAAAGTCCTTCCAGTGGATCACATTGGACTTGTAGCGGTTCTTATCGGGGTTGGTCAGCTTGTAGCCGACGGCCAGATGCAGCGGCAGAGAGTCTGCGGGGCTGATGACCAGAACGCGCTCTACATTGGTGCGTTTTTCTGCCTTGTGGCAGCGCTCATAGGTCACATTCAGGCAGATCAGCAGGCGGGAATCTACCTCTTCGATGTACTCGTGGATGCCCTCAACGCTGTAGCGCGGGTCCACCAGATTCAGCGTTGCACCGACCATATCAGCAGCGTAGAAGGCATAGATCACCTCGGGGGTCATCACGCTGACAACGGTGATGATGTCGCCCTTCTTCACGCCGAGAGCACGGAAGGCGGCAGCGGTTTTCTTGATATTCACAAAGAGGTCTGCAAAGGTGAATTTGCGGCCATAATACTCCAGAGCGGTCTCGCTCAGGTGGTTTTTGTTCTGATGGCAGAGATACTCAAAGGCGCTGCACTTGGGCAGGGGCATGTCGATGTATTTCTGGTCATAGTACTTCAGCCAGGGCTTCGCAGTGGACGCATAGAGCGGTTCACGCTGTTCAGTAGTCATAGAATAAAGTCCTCTTTTCTTTCTTCTTCTTTTTATTGCCAAAAGCCGACAGCTTCGCAAAGAAGATGAAAGCCGCCGGTCAGAACACGCTAATAACTCAAAAATCAGAATCAATGATGCAGATTCTATTGTAGTGGAGCTGCCGGAGAATGTCAAGAAATAAACTTTGAATGTTGCGTAAAAGAGCCGTAAAACAACGATTCAGCCCGAAATGTCGGGGGTCAGCGCAGCAGCCACTGCTCGGCTTCGGCAGCGCTGCACAGTACAAAATGCTCAGGCCGCAGTTCGCGCCACTGGGGGGCCTCTCTGGAGTAGTCGTGCATGGCGGGGTCGTACACCAGCAGCTTTTTCTGCCGCTCCCGGCGGGGGTCCGGCATGGGAATGGAGGAAAGCAGGCTGCGGGTATAGGGGTGGATGGCGTGGGCTGTCAACTCTTCGGCCCCGGCCAGCTCCACGATGCGGCCCTTGTGGATGACGGCGATGCGGTCGGAGATGTAGCGCATCACGGAAAGATCGTGGGCGATGAACAGGTAGGTGATGCCGCGTTCCTTCTGCAGGCGGCGCAGCAGGTTCAGCACCTGTGCACGGATGGACATATCCAGTGCACTGATGGGCTCATCGGCAACGATGAACTCCGGCTCCACGATCAGGGCCCGGGCAATGCCGATGCGCTGGCGCTGTCCGCCGGAAAATTCGTGGGGGAAGCGGGAGGCAAATTCCGGCAGCAGACCCACGTCCAGCAGAGCCTGACGCACCTTTTCCTCCTGCTGGGCGGTGGAAAGATCAGGCCGGACGTTCTGCAGGCCCTCGCCCACGATGTAGCTCACCTTGGCGCGCTCGTTCAGCGAGGACTGCGGGTCCTGAAAGATCATCTGGATCTCTTTGATGATTTGCCTGTCCAGCTGGCGGGAAATTCTGCCGTTGATCTTCTGGCCCTTATAGAGGATCTCGCCGCCGGAGGTGGGCAGAATGCGCAGGATGGCGCGGCCAATGGTAGTTTTGCCGCTGCCGCTTTCGCCTACAAGGCCGAAGGTCTCGCCCTTATAAATTTTAAAGTTGGCATCCTGCACAGCTTCATATGCTTTTTTGCCGGAGCCGTAGGTTACGTTCAGGTGGTTCACTTCCACAAGAACTTCGCGTTCATTTTCCATCTTACAGCCCCTCCTCTCGCAGCATTTTTACCGCAGCAGGCGGCTCGATCTTGGGTGCCCGGGGGTCCAGCAGCCATGTTTTGGCCTTGTGGGTGGGCGTTACCTCAAAGTAAGGCGGGCGCTTGACAAAATCGATCTTCAGCGCCTGCGGGTTGCGGGGCGCAAAAGCATCGCCGCGAATTTCCGCAAACAGGTTTGGCGGTGTGCCCACGATGTTGAACAGGTCCTCGCCCTTCACGCCCATCTGGGGCATACTGGAAAGCAGTGCCCATGTGTAGGGGTGGCGGGGATCGTAATAAATTTCGTCAGCAGTGCCGATCTCCACAATGTCGCCTGCGTACATCACAGCCACGCGGTCTGCAATGTTTGCCACAACGCCCAGATCGTGGGTGATCATGACGATGGTCAGATCGTACTTGAACCGCATCTCCTTCAAAAGCTGCAAAATCTGGGCTTGAATGGTCACGTCCAGTGCGGTGGTAGGCTCGTCGCAGATCAGGATCTTGGGGCTGCAGGCCACCGCAATGGCAATGACCACACGCTGGCGCATGCCGCCGGAGAACTCGTGAGGGTACTGCTTCATCCGCTTGGCCACGTTGTTGATGCCCACCAGCTCCAGCATCTCCATGGCCCGCTTGGCGGCGTCGGCCTTGGAGATTTTCTTGTCGTGGGCCCGCAGGGCCTCGATGAGCTGGTTGCCCACGGTGTAAACGGGATTGAGGCAGGTCATTGGGTTCTGGAAAATCATGGCCACCTCGCTGCCCCGGAAGGAGGCCATCTCCTTCTTGCTGAAGGCCAGGACATCCCGGCCCTCGAAGGTGATGGAACCGCCGATGACCTTGCCGGGGGACTGGAGCAGGCCCATGATGGAGTAAGCCTCCTGGCTCTTGCCGGAGCCGGACTCGCCCACAATGCCCATGACCTCGTCGTAATCCAGGTCATAGCTGATGCCGCTGACGGCCTTGACCTCACCTGCGGGGGTAAAGAAGGAGACCCGCAGATCCTTGACTTCCAGCAGCTTGCCGGACTTTTCGTTCTGTTCCATTGATTGTCTCCTCCTCTCTTATTTCTTAAGTTTTGGGTCAAGTGCATCGCGCAGACCATCACCGAACAGGTTAAATGCAAGAATCATTACACTGAGGACTACAGACGGAACGATCAGTCTGTAAGTGTATGTATACATACCGCTTAATGCGTCTGTTGCCATAGATCCAAGGCTTGGAAGCGGTGCAGATACACCAACACCAAGATAGGAAAGGAATGACTCCAGGAAGATCGCAGACGGGATCTGCAGGCAGGTTGTTACAACGATCTGTCCGATACAGTTCGGAAGCAGATGACGACGGATGATACGTCCGCCTGAAGCACCGAGTGCTCTGGCTGCTGTTACATATTCCTGCTGTTTCAGCTGAAGTACCTGTCCACGGATGATACGGCTCATAGTTACCCAGTACAGAAGACCGAAGGCAATGAACATGGAGATAAGGTTCGGACCAAGTACATTGGCAAAGGACTTCAGCGGACCGCCGCCCGGGGAGTTGATATATTCTGTCAGGATTGGTTTCAGTGCAGTTGCGATCAGAAGTACGACCAGCATTTCAGGAACTGCATAGATCAGCTCTACGATACGCTGCATCACTGCATCGACCTTACCGCCACAGTAACCGGAGATCGCACCATATAAAGCACCAATGATCAGTACGAGAAGTGCGGCAAATACACCAACTGACATAGAAACTCGTGCACCATACATAACACGGACAAGAATATCACGTCCGTACATATCTGTTCCAAAGACATGTGGGAAAACTTTCTCGCCGGCTGCTTTACGCTCAAGTTCTTTCTTTGAATATCCGAAGATATGTTTCTTAATTCCCAGTTCCTTGCGGACTGTATCTGGGTCTGTGCTCTCTTCAGACTCACTCGCTGTATCATTCTTTGCTGCTGTTTTTGCTTTTGCGCGAAGGATTGCTTCATCTTTTTTTGTAAACTTCTCACCTTTGGCTTCCGCCTCTGCCTTAGCCTGCTCGATCATTGAATCAACATCAACAACCTCACTCTGAGTTCTGGATGCAATCTCTTCATCTACACGCTGCTGGTCTTCCAGTGTGTAATGATATGGAAACAGGTTCTCAGCGCCATCGTTAAATTCATCATATCCATATGGGATCAGAAGTGGTCCGACGAACGCAAACAGAAACAGGAATATAATAACTCCAAGTGCGACCATCGCCACAACATTCTTCTTTAATCTTCTCCAGGCATCTTTCCAGTAAGATACACTCTGGCGGTCCTGGATGAAATCTTCTTTCTCCTGACTGGAAGCCGAAGCAAAATCATCCGGTGTCAAGTCCTGAAGAAGGTTCTCAATATCCGGCTGAAGACTTACCGGACATTTCTTGATCTTCTTATTCTCTGCCATGATCAGTCTCCTCCCTTTGTCAGGCTGATTCTCGGGTCAGCTACCTTATAGAGGAGGTCTACGACCAGATTCATCAGAATAATAAATGTTGCAAGGAAAATAGTAGTTCCCATGATAACCGGATAGTCACGGTTCTGAATAGACTGTACGAAATAACGTCCCAGTCCCGGGATAGAGAATACACTCTCTACTACGAAACCACCGCATAAAGTAAAAGCAACCTGCGGTCCCAGGTAAGTAATAACCGGGATCAGGGCATTTCTTAATGCATGTTTGAAGATGATCTTCTTATTCTTAAGACCTTTTGCCCTGGCTGTCTTGATATATTCCTGGCTTAAGGAATCCAGCATAGCAGAACGGGTCTGACGTGCAGTATAGCACATCGGGTAAAATCCCAATGCAAAGCACGGAAGTATGTAGGCTCTGATCCCCTGTGACGCATCAAAAATGGACGGGAACAGATTCAGTGCTCCGTCACCTGTGAGTGTTACAAGAAGAACAGATGCAACTACGAAACTCGGCATGGAGATACCCAGAGTGCAGATAACTCTGAGGATACTGTCTGTGAGCTTACCTCTCTTAAATGCTGCGAGACATCCAAGTGGTACACCTACGATGATCGCCCATAACAGAGCGAGGGCACCTACTTTGGCAGATACCGGGAACATCTCAACGATGATATCCAGAACTGCGCGGTTTTTCTGCATCTTCAGGGACACGCCAAAGTCACCATGCAGAATATTTTTAAGATACATGAAAAGCTGAACATGAACAGGCTTATCCAGGCCATATTTTGCATTCAGCGCTGCCAGGGTTGCGGCAGATGGCGTTTTCTCGCTGAGCCACGGGCTTCCAGGCACAGCGTTCATCAGAAGAAATGTAAGGCATGCTACCAGAAAGATCGTAAGCAATGCCATTGCAAATCTCTTTAAGAAGTATTTAGCGTTAGCCATATGTTTTTCCTTTCTTCCTTATATATTGCTTTTCGCTTTGTGGAGATATTTTCGTTACTGTTCTCAGCAACATTGGAACAGCCCTCAACAGAACCCACGCCGTTGGCAGGCGAAAGCGTCAGCCAAGGCTCAGAGG
>OLQW01001303.1_pt1 | contig 11653 bp, 10 predicted proteins | sample 1672901 | NCBI WGS metagenome assembly OLQW01 (sample SAMEA3136735, study PRJEB25190) | human gut metagenome | reverse complement strand
AGTACGAACAATTTATAAATTTAACATAGAAATGCAAGGAGATAGCGTTTTAATACTTGTAAAAGGAGATGGTTTTCTGTATAATATGATTAGGATTCTGATCGGGACACTGCTCAGTGTCAATGAAGGATCCATTGCAATCAAAGACTTGGATGCCATCCTTGCTGCCAGAGACCGCACGCTTGCAGGACGGACGGTACAGCCGCATGGACTGTATCTGCATCGTGTTTACTATGCATAAGTGCTAAAAAGTGGAAAAATGACGGTAAGAAAAACGGATCAATCGCAAATGTGCTTTGTTTTGCAAAGAAAGAGGAGCGAGCAATGAAAGACAATCGAACAGCAATGGATCCAGAGGTGGATGTCGTTGCGCAGCGGAAAAAGCGAAACGCAATGCGGGGGGTTAGACGGTTTTCCGTATTTATTTTATTGGCGATCTTCTGTGCATACTTATATGTGCAGCGAGACGCATGGATTCCAAAACTGGCTGGAATTGGTTCACGGTATCAGTCCATCACACAGAATGATGGTACACTTGCAGAAGGAAATTTTCCGCTGACCATTTCTGGAAAGTCGGATTATCAGGCAGAAATTGCAAATGATGTGCTCTTTATTCAAAATGACGCATATCTATATTTATATTCTCCGCATGGAGATCTGAAAGATGTGCGGCAGCATATGTTTTCCAATGCAGTTTTGAAAACGAGTGGTGCCTATGCATTGGTTTATGAAAGCGATGGAAGCGGATTTCGCGTCGATAAGCCAAGCAAAAATATGTTTGTAAAGTATCTGGACAACGATATCATATTTGGTGTGATCAATGATTCCGGGTATACTGCAATTGTGACAGAATCCGATCAATATGCCTGTTCCTTGCAGGTGTTTGATGAAACGGGAAAGGCAATTTACACTCGAAATTGTGTCAATCGTTTGATTGATGTTACCTTCCAGAATGACGGGAACGGCTGTGCCTTCATGGAATTGGATGTCGAAAACGGTGAATTGGTCAGCCGTATGAAAAGCGTTCGTTTTGACGAAAAGGATGTACAGTGGGAATCCGAACCATTGTCTACTATGGGATTGGAACTGTCCTATTCCGAATCGGGGATGCTTTGCGTGGTAGGGGATACGATGTGTGCCTACTACGATGACAGCGGAAATTTATCAAGCAGTTATACCTACATGGGTGATCTTGTCGCATACGATGTTGCATATGGCAGCGCAGCTGTCATTTTAAAAGATGAAAATCAGCGGGAAGCACGTTTGATTTTGATGGATCGCAGCGCCGATTCACCTTCAGAAGTTCGAATTAGTGATACTTCTAAAAAAGTACTTCTTTCGCAGGATGATGCATACGTGATGAATGCGGATAGCATCACCAGTTATGCCTTCAGCGGCAAATCCATCGCAACAGTAAAACTGGATGTATCCTACCGAACATTTGTGAAGCAGGATGGATATATTTTCTTAATGGGGTATGATCAGATCAATCGAGTCGATTTCAAAGAATAATCGATGCTAGAAACTATAGAAAGGCGATGAAATCAATTATGATGCTATGCAGTCGTTGCAAAAAGAGACCTGCGGTTGTATTTATTACCTCGATGCAGGGAACGCAAAAGAAAAATGAGGGCTTATGCATGTTGTGTGCAAAAGAACTCAATATTCCGCAGGTGACGGAATACATGAAGCAAATGGGAATCACAGATGCAGAATTGGAGCAGCTTTCCGATCAGATGATGGATCTGATGGATGGAGAAGGGTTCGAGATGGGCGGTTCTGGTGTCATGCCGGAATTTTTGCAAAACATGATGAAGAATTCCGATCTGCTGCCACAGGAGGGAGAAGCCGGGGAGCTGAGCGAAGCAGAAGCACCTGCTACCAAGGATACTGCAAAAAAGGAAAAAAGAAAAAAGAAAAAGAAAGAGCTGAAATTCCTTGGCAATTACTGCACCAATTTGAGTGAACGTGCAGCCAATGGGGAACTGGATGATATTGTGGGAAGAGACAAAGAAATTTCTCGTGTCATTCAAATTCTGTCTCGCCGTACCAAGAACAATCCATGCCTAATCGGAGAGTCGCACTCCACGTGAGTGCGTGAGTTGAAATTCGATTTTAAAAATCCCCAGTTGTTGCATTTGTGTCGCACTCCACGTGAGTGCGTGAGTTGAAATCCGGTTCCACAATGCCTACCAGCACCAGCTGGCGCGTCGCACTCCACGTGAGTGCGTGAGTTGAAATGTGCATCCATTGCATCTGTTGAGCCAGTAGTTGCGGTCGCACTCCACGTGAGTGCGTGAGTTGAAATCCAGAATTGCCTGTTCATTTTTTGCTTCATCGTGTCGCACTCCACGTGAGTGCGTGAGTTGAAATCAAGATTCGAATTGTAAGCGTTCCAGAATTCCAGGTCGCACTCCACGTGAGTGCGTGAGTTGAAATTGCAGCCATCGTCTATTACCCCGCATACTCAACCGTCGCACTCCACGTGAGTGCGTGAGTTGAAATGTTATGATGAATATGGTCTGCCGGTATTTGAAAGCGTCGCACTCCACGTGAGTGCGTGAGTTGAAATATATGTGCAGCGAGACGCATGGATTCCAAAACTGGTCGCACTCCACGTGAGTGCGTGAGTTGAAATCTAGAACAAGTTAAAAATTTCAAAATTCAAAACGGTCGCACTCCACGTGAGTGCGTGAGTTGAAATTATGAATGCAGCGAACATTTTAAAGCCGGCGCTTGTCGCACTCCACGTGAGTGCGTGAGTTGAAATTTATATGCCACATCATCTATGATCAGCACAGTAGTCGCACTCCACGTGAGTGCGTGAGTTGAAATATCTTCCTGCAAATCCAGCAGACAGCTGCGATCCGTCGCACTCCACGTGAGTGCGTGAGTTGAAATCGGAAGGATCCGCCATCGGAGATCCCGGGATATCGTCGCACTCCACGTGAGTGCGTGAGTTGAAATGCAGGATGCCGGTTTGGAACAAGCCGATGAGGATGCCGTTGTGTTCATTGGAAATGACTCCTTCAGCATGGGAGAATTCACCAACGAAATCCTGCGGTTTGAACAGGAACAAAAAATGAACATCATGGTTGTTCCGATGACCATGCAAAGTTCCATCGACTCCTGGGTAACCATTGCACTTGGCACACATGGTATGAGTTCCGTCCTCAATATGGCATGTGCTTCCGCTACAACAGCAGTCGGCTGGGGCTACGACAATATTCAGAACGGTACTTGCAGCATGGCAATCTGTGGCGGAACCACCTATATTTCCGATAAAAATCTCACCATGAATAAGGGCTTTGAATACCTGAAGTGCTCTACGACAGATCCGGATGGCATGGTTTATCCGTTCTCAGAAGAACGCAATGGATTTTTGTTCAGTGAAGGCGGTGCCTGCATGCTGATTCTGGAAGAACTGGAACATGCTCTGCGCCGGAATGCAAAAATTTATGCAGAAATCACAGGCTTTGAAAGTTCCAGTGATGCTTACGGCATCATTGCGATGCAGCCGGACGGTGCTATCATTGAACGCATGCTGCGGAAATTGATTGGTGACAAAAAGATTGACTATTACAATGCCCATGGCACTTCTACCATTCTGAATGATGAAGTAGAAGCCAAAGTGCTTCGAAACATTTTCGGTCACAAGGAACAGCAGCCTGCCATCAACTCCTCCAAGGCATTCCTTGGACACAATCTGGCTTCAAGCGGTGCGTTTGAATTGGCAATCTGCGTAGATTCCATTCAGCACAATAAAGTGCACGGCAATCTCGGCGGCACCATATTGGAAGATCTGAACTATACACTTGAAACAAGAGAACTTCCAGTCAATACGGCAGTATCTGCTTCCTTCGGATTTGGCGGATACAATTCTGCCATTCTGCTGGAACGCTACAAAGGATGAGAACCATGAACAAAACCAATTCAACCACCACTTCCCGTACTGCCATTGTAACGGGTTCCGCAAAAGGAATCGGTCGCTGCATTGCCATTCAGCTTGCACAAAACGGGTTCCATGTGGTAATCAATTACCGGAACGAAGCCAAAAAGGATCTCGCAGAAGAAGTTGCTGCTGCATGCCGCAGCTATGGCGTACAGGCAGCTTGCTTTCGGGCTGATGTTTCTCAGGAAGCAGACTGCGAAGCATTGGTAGCATTTACCAAAGAGACGTTTGGCAGCATTGACGTTTTGGTGAACAATGCCGGCATCACTGCCTATACCCTGCTGACTCGTTTAAAAGAAGCGCAGTACCGGGAACTAGTCAGCTGTAACCAGGACAGTGTCTTTTTCATGACCAAACACACTGCAAAGGTGATGAAGAAACAGTCTTATGGCAGAATCATTAACATTGCTTCTATGGCAGGCGTAAAGGGCTTTGCCGGCGGATTTGCCTATTCGGCTACAAAAGGCGCTGTCCTTGCAATGACAAAGGCAGCTGCAAAAGAACTGGCTTGCCACAACATCACAGTCAATGCAATTGCCCCCGGCATGATTGCCACCGAAATGACCAACATCGTTGATGCAAGTCAAAATGAACGAGTTGCCAAAAACATTGGCATGAAGCGATACGGCAAGCCGGAAGAAATTGCCGGTGCTGTTGTCTATCTGGCTTCCCCGAACGCTTCCTATACAACAGGAACCGTTATTGAAATACACGGAAGTATGGAATCTTAGAGCCTGTCCCCAGTCGAAGCCAATCTGTGCAGAGTGCAGGACAAGTTCTTCAATAGAAAAAGGAGTTATCATTATGAAAGTAGATAAGGAATTCATCAGAGAAGCCGTTGCAGACGTTATTTGCTGTGATGCAGACACCATTCAGGATACCACCAACTTTATCAGCGATCTGGAGGTGAACTCCATTCAGATGCTGGAAATTGTGGCTGCCATCGAAGACGAGTACGACATTGAAGTAAAAGCAAACGAATTCACAAAGTACGACACAATCAATAAGATTGTAGAAACCCTCGAAAAAATGTAAGCGTGCAGCACCAACAGGAGGCATTATGAGAAGAGTTGTAATTACCGGCATGGCGCCTATCTGCTCGCTTGGGTCGGATCACGAAACTGTTTTTGAAAATTTGTGCAGCAAAAAGCAGTACAAAACCAGAATCGACAAAAATACTCCGGCAAGAAAAAAGATCAAAGCAGAATGGTATGTTCCGTTTCCGGATTGCTATTCCGATGATTTGTTCCAAGAGAAGCTTGCTCCGGTAAAAGCCAGCGGTGCAAAAAGTGCCTATATTGCTGCAAAAGCAGCTTTGCTGGCCATGCAGGATGCAAAACTGGAACAAGCAGATGACAATACCATGGTCATTGTTGGAACCGATTCTTTCAGCATGGAAGAATTGGTCGATCAGCTGATTCAGTTTGATACCAAACAAAAAATGTACAGCATGATGATTCCGCTTACCATTCAGAGTGCCATTGCATCCTGGGTTACCATCGTACTTGGCACCCATGGCATGAGTTCCGTCATCAATATGGCATGTGCATCCTCCACAACATCCGTTGGTATCTGCTATGAAAGCATTCTCAATGGAAAATGCGACATGGCAGTATGCGGCGGTACCTCCTATATCGGAGACCGCAATCTAACGATGTTCAAGGGATTCGAATACTTAAAGTGTTCCTCCACCAACAAAGAAGGAAATGTATATCCCTTCTCCAAGGAGAAAAACGGATTTCTGTTCAGTGAAGGGGCAGCCTGCATGCTTGTGATTGAAGAACTGGAACATGCTTTAAAGCGTGGAGCAGAAATCTATGCGGAAATCACCGGGTTTGCCTGCTCGAGTGATGCATATAATGTTGTTTCGATGTATCCGAATGGCACCATTGTGGAAAACATGCTGAAGAAGCTGGTACAGGGCAAAAAAGTGGACTACTACAACGCCCATGGAACAGCAACCATCCTCAACGATGAAGTAGAAGCTAAAATCATTCAAAATGTGTTTGGAGATGCGGACAGCCAGCCTGCTATCAATTCCTCCAAGGCGTTTCTGGGTCATACCCTCGGCGCAAGCGGTGCCATTGAACTGGCAGTATGTGCAGATTCCATCCGGCACAACAAGGTACACGGCAATCTATGCGGAACCATCTTGGAGAACCTCAACTATACACCGGAAACAAGAGAGATGCAAGTAGATTGTGCCGTTTCCTCTTCACTGGGATTCGGCGGTCATAATTCCGCAATCATGGTAGAACGCTACAGAAAGTAGACCGAGGTGAACATGAAAAAACATGTTGTAATCACCGGCATCGGAGTTGCCACTCCGATCGGCTGTGAAAAAAAGAAATTCTGGGAAAACTTATGTTCCGGAAAAAGCAGCATTTCCGATCTGCACCTCAAAGGGCTGGAGGAATGCTACTCTCAAAAATACGGCTTACTGGATCCAGAAGAAGTCCAGCAATTGGAAGCAAAGCTGCTTGCAGATGCCGAACAAAACTTATCCAAGTGTTCCAAACTGGCACTGGTTACTGCAATACAAGCCGTACAAGATGCAAATATTTCCTTTGATACGCTGGAAGAGCAGCTGCGCACCGGTGTATTCTTTGGAACCACCCAATCCGATCAGTATGCTTTCACAGAGGAGCTGGAAGACTTACAGCGGAACCGCTTTACAGCTCCGGTTCATGTTGCGAAGCACTTCCACCTGCATGGCTCCGTTTTCTTCAATGCCAACCTCTGTGCATCCGGCAACCATGCACTCGGATATGCCTGGGACGCCATCCAAAGCGGCAAACTGGACACCGTTCTGGCTGGCGGTGTAGATGTATTTTCTACCATTACATATGTTGGGTTCAATCGCTTAAAGGCGCTTTCCGTTGACAGCGTGAAACCTTTTGACCGAAACAGAAACGGCACCATTTTAAGCGAGGGTGCCGCTGTGTTCGTTTTAGAGGAACTGGAACACGCTAAAAAAAGAAATGCGCCCATCTATGGAGAAATCATCGGTTACGGCATGAGCAACGATGCCTATAATATTGTGGCACCGGATCCGACCGGAGAGGGTGTCATTCAGGCAATGGAACGAGCAATTGCCCATTCCGGCATTTCCTATCAGGATATCGACTTCGTGGCACTGCACGGTACTGGCACCGCCGCCAACGATTCCGCAGAAGCTGCTGCAATTCGCACTGTTTTCCGGGAGCATACCAAGGACGTATCGGCAACTGCTATAAAAGGCGCGCTCGGTCATCAACTGGGCGCTGCTTCTGCTGTTGCAATGGCAGTGTGTGCACTCGTTTTACAGGAGCACCTCATTCCGCCAACCGTCAACGTATCCGACCCGGAAGAATTGGACTTCCAACTCGTCACACAAAAAGCAACCCCTGCAACCGTGAACACCGTCATGAACAATGCCTATGCATTTGGCGGCAGCAACTGTTGTGTGGTTCTGAAAAGGTGGTGTCCCGACCATGCATAATGTTTATCTTTACAGCGGCTGTTACACACTATCTCCAAATGCAGATATCAACTGGTATACTGAAAAATTGGGAAAGCAGGCCCTGCTTTCAGAGGATGATTTCGTCACTTATGCCGCAGATAAAAAATACAGCAAAAATGAAAAAATCGCCTGTGATTTACTGTATCCTGCCGCCAAAGCACTGGATCTAGGAAGTGCCAGCAATACAATTGCTCCGGAAGAGATTGGTATCTCCTTCGGGACTGCACAAGGCTGTATCCATTCTTTGCAGCACGCAGCTGAAAACATCAAACAAAAAGGACACAAAGGCATGATGCCAAAGGATGCAGCAAACTGTATTCTGGGCGGCGCTGCTTCAAAGGTTGCCATTCGACTGGGCATCAAGAACTTTTGCCTTACCAATTACGATGCAGAAAATGCCGGATTGGATGCCGTTTTATTTGCAAGCGACATGCTGCAAAACGATACCTGCCAGTATGCTTTAGCATGCGGCGGCGATGAAGAGGGCGATGCTTATGGCGCTCTGCTGCTCGGCGGTCAGGCAGGCGGAACCTGTTTGATTTCCGGTCGGGCCAAAGGATTGGTATATGGAGAGAATTTGCAGCAGCAAATGGAATTTTTCATGCAGCAGGCGCTTACTTCCTGCGGCAAGCAGGCAGAATCGCTCGATGCTGTTATTCTTCTTTCCAACACTGCGCAGGAAGTTTGCGGTTCGGCAGCCAAGCAAATCTGCGGTTCGCAGGCGATGCAGTTTACGCTGTCTTTCCCGGAAACAGCTGCCTCCAGCAAAGGCATTCTTGCTATTCTATATGCCGAACAGCTGTTCCGGGGAGAAATGGTTCCTGCACAAGCGGCAATCTCCAATGTTCTATTGGTGCAGCATGACGCAAACGGTACATTCTCTTGCATGATACTGGAAAAGCAATAAAAAGGGAAGCGAAAACGATGTTTATTGAAATCAAAAAAGCAAATAAGCAATATGGAAGCGGCGAAACTGCCGTAAAAGCACTGGACAATGTAGACCTTTCCATTGAAAAAGGAAAGATTTACGTAATATTAGGGCCTTCTGGTTCCGGAAAAAGTACGCTGATGAATATGCTCGGCGGCATTGATACCTTAACTTCCGGCAGCATCACCGTAGATGGCAGAAACATTTCTTCTGCCAATAAAAAGGAACTGACCCAATACCGGCAGGAAGATGTTGGATTTGTATTCCAGTTTTATAATCTGATTGCCGATCTTACAGTACAAGAAAATGTAGAGGTTGTTTCGGATATTTCTGAGCATCCGCTCAATATCGATGAAGTGCTTACAGCATTGGACATTGCGCCTTACCGCAAGCGGTTTCCAAAAGAATTATCCGGTGGTCAGCAGCAGCGTGTTGCCATTGCACGGGCATTGATTAAAAATCCGAAACTGCTGCTCTGCGACGAGCTGACCGGTGCACTGGATACCAAATCTTCTCGTTCTGTATTGACTTTTATCGAAAAAATCAACAAACAATTTGGCACAACCATTGTGATTATCACGCATAATACTTCGATTGCAGACATGGCAGATTATGTTGTAAGCATCAAGGATGGAAAGATCGACCAGCTCAAAGAAAATAAGGAAAAAATTCCTGCATCTGAACTTGCATTATAATCGGAGGCCCTCAAATGAAGTTAAACAATCGTTACAGAAGAAGTATCAAATCCAATTTATCCTTCTACCTTGCCGCCTCCCTGCTGACTATGGTTGCACTTCTGGCATTCTATATATTCTATGTGGCCGGAATTGGAATCAACAACTATGCCGATGATTTCTTTGAGAAAACCCATCTGGAAGATGCGGCATTCAGCACCAATCTTCCGATCTCGGAAGCGGATCAGACGGAACTGGAAAATCAGTATCATGTTTCTTTGGAAGCAGAACAGTTTGTCAACTGCAAGGAAGCAGACTATACGGCAAGAGTTTTTCGGGCAAACAAGAAAATTGACTTATATGAAGTCATTGAAGGTTCCGATGTTGCTTCCGATGATGATATCATTCTATCGGCTGGCTATGCGCATGCCAATAATATTTCCGTTGGCGACAGCATTCAAATCAAGGGAAAAGACTTTCATATCACTGGATTTTTCCTGCGTCCGGATTATTTGTACATGCTGGAAAACCTGAGTGACTCCTATAAAAATGTCTCCACATTCTTCCTCGGCATTGTCACCGATTCGGAATTTGACCAGTTGTTTGATAGTTCCAGTGTTACGTATAAAGTACTGTATCATGACAGCGAACAGGAAACTGCATTTCGGGAAGCGGTCAATGACTCCTACTATATGCTTTCCTATGTAGATGCCAATTCCAACTCCAGAATTGTCATGGTGCACCATCAAGCTGATATGTATTTATCCTGGGCTTGGATGATGCTTATTCTTCTGCCACTGATTACAGTAATCCTGATTAGCATTGTCATTGGACGAAAGATCAAGGCGGAACAGCGACTAATCGGTACGCTAAGTGCACTGGGCTATAAAAAGCGCACATTGATGCTGCATTACAGCTTACTTGCCATTCTGCCGGGTCTTTTCGGCGGCATATTGGTCACCATTATCAGTCTGTTTGCCGCACAGCCATACGGAGAACTGACACTGACTGACTATGAACCGCTACAGGCAACTTTCCACCTCCCCATTGGAATTGCAATTTTAGGATTGCTGATTCCAACTATCATTTATCTGTGTGCAGGCATGCTAAAGGTTCGAAAACTGCTGAAACATGATGTTGTAGAATTGCTCCATAACACAGTGGGAGAAGATACCAAAACGCATAAGTTACTCATCAATTCCAACAAAAAGGTAAAGTTCAAGTTTGCACTTCGTTCCCTGATTGGCAGTCCCGGCAGAACATTGATTATTTTCCTTGGAATTTTCCTGGGTGCAATGATGGTATCACTGGGATTCCTCTTCACAGACTCCGTACATGGTGTCGGTGATGCAGCAAAAAAGGTATTTGGTGACTTCAAGTATGAATATGTTCTAAACACCATTGAAACAGAAGCACCGACCGAAGGCGAAACATTAACTGCTGTTAATTTTGAAGATCTGGATGGAAATAGCTTCACCCTACTTGGAATGGATGCTGATACAGAGTTGTGGAATCTAAAGACAACAGAGGGTGATCGAGCTGATCTGAAGCAAGGATGGTACATTAGCTCTCTCTTCGCAACTATTTTTGATCTTTCAGAAGGAGACAGCTTCACATTCCGAAGTGTAACCACACTGGAAGAATACACGGTTCAGGTTGCAGGTATCATTGAGAATGGATTCAATAACTATATGGTTTCCACAAAAGAACAGGCAGCAGAAATTACTGATCTGGATCCGGAAAGCTATAATGCCGTGATTAGCCAGACAGAGCTCCACTATGATGACAGCATCGTATCCTCTGTTATCACTTCTGACACCTTAAAGGATCAAATGGATGCTATGATCGGTGAAAACAATGCCATCATCTATGCATTGCTTGTCATTGCAGCTATTATCTGCATATCTGCTCTGTATATTGCGATCAATTTGATGATCTCTGAGAACACCAACAACATTTCTATGCTCAAAGTACTGGGCTATGATAACAAAAAAATCAATGCTATGGTACTCAATCTCAATCAGATTTTGCTGATTCCTGGTATTATTCTTGGAATTGCATTCTCTTATTTCGCGCTAAATGCCTATAAGACCAGCTATGCGACTGTTGTACATGCCATTATCCCAATTCAATTTAACTTTGTTTCTGTGCTCATTACAGCCGGATTTGTATGCCTTTGCTATTATGTTTCCCTCTTCTTCCTAAAGAAAAAGGTGCATAAAATCAATATGGCAGAAAGTCTCATGAGCAACCGAGAATAAGAGAAATCAATATTATGTCAAATAGAAATACCGCCTTATAAAAGGCGGTATTTTTGTCTCTTTTTCTTTTTTCAGTCTCATACTATTTGCAATATTAAAAGCACGCACAGGCAAGACAATGCCCTATTTATAGCGCCCTCTCAGTGACTATAGAGAACGAAAGGAAGAAGCGAGTATGGCTTTTTCTTTTTCAATAAACTTTTGTAAGGCACTTAATAATTACAACACAATCAAATAAATTCATCGATATTGATAATTATATTTTTATTCAGTTACACTTTTTAACGCCTAATATATAATAAAAAGGAAGCCGTGTACCAAATGGGATACACGGCT
>OLQW01001283.1_pt1 | contig 11751 bp, 8 predicted proteins | sample 1672901 | NCBI WGS metagenome assembly OLQW01 (sample SAMEA3136735, study PRJEB25190) | human gut metagenome | reverse complement strand
GCAGGATCCGGTCGCAGTGACCTCCATGTCCTTGCAAAGTCCCTCTGTAGAAGAAAGACTGATGCAGCGAACAATTTTATTTCCCATATGCTGCGCCACTTCCATCACGCACTTTTTCCCGTCGTGTACAACGGTCAGTGCATCCCGGATCATTGGCAGCTTTCCTTCAAATGCAACATCGATGACAGGTCCTAAAACCTGTACGATTTTCCCTGTTTCCATGCAATGGATCCTTCCTTTCTATGAGGATAGCGGCAGGCGTTTTATTCTCCCATGGCATTTGCGCCGCCTACAACCTCTGTAATTTCCTGTGTAATGGCTGCCTGCCGTGCACGGTTATATTGCAGCGACAATGTTTGCAGCATATCCTTTGCACTGCTGGTGGCAGAATCCATCGCCGTCATTCTTGCCTGTTGCTCACTGCAAAACGACTCTACCATTGCACCATAGATCAAGCCCTTCATAAAGTTCGGTGTCAGATGCTCCATAACTGCCTCCGGAGTCGGATAGAAATCCGCTTCCCGGTGCCGTAAAACATCGGAATCGTTGCTGACAAAGTGCTTAACATCCAATGGCAGAAGCTGCTGAACTTTTGGCTCAAATACAAAAGAATTGACCATTTTGGTATAGACAATGTACACGTCATCCAATTCCCCGGTTTCAAACCGCTGCAACATCTGTTCAGCGATTCGACGGGAACGGTACAGCGTTGGATTTTGTGTGGTATAGATGAACTCTGGATCGACGTCCAGTTCGCCTTCCCGCACTTTTCTCTGAAAGTACATTCTGCCCAGCTGCCCCATTACGAACAGCTGACTATATTTACATTTTGCAATTTCCTGTTCTGCCAGCCGAATCACATTGTGGTTGTAAGAACCGCACATGCCCTTATCCGCTGTAACAATAATAAATCCTTTTTTTCGATCTTCCGGCTTGATCTGCGTTCGCTGATCAAAGTACCGCATGTCGATGTTTTCCGGCGCCCGGGACAGAATGCTTCGCATTGCATACAGCAGCTTATCAAAATAGGGTTCCGTTGCCGCCAGATCTTTTTTCGCCTTTTTCAGCTTAGAAGAAGAAATCAGATACATGGCATTGGTAATTTTCATAATATCATTGATGCTCTTAATCCGTTCCCGGATTTCCTGCATATTTGCCATTTTAGTTCACCTGCTTCTTATATGCTGTAATAACCTCTTTCAACTTTTCATTGGTGCTGTCTGACAGCTTTCCAGTCTCATTGATTTCTGCAATGATCTCCGGGTTGCTTTCCTTGATTTCAATCATCAAGCCGCTTCGGAATTCCTTCATATTGGCAATCGGCACATCATCGAGTAACCGTTCGGAAGCTGCTGCCAAAATGACAACTTGCTGCCACAGCGGAAGCGGATGATACAGCGGCTGCTTCAGCAATTCCATCAGCACATGGCCATGATCGAGCAATGCCTGTGTGGTTGCATCCAACTCGGAGCTGAACTGTGTAAACACTTCCATTTCCCGGAACTGTGCCAGTTCAATTCTCATTTTACCGGCAACTTTCTTCATTGCCTTGGTCTGTGCGGCACCACCTACACGAGATACGGACAAACCGACATTAACAGCCGGACGCATACCAGCATTAAACAATTCACTTTCCAGGAAGATCTGTCCATCGGTGATGGAGATTACATTGGTCGGAATATAAGCCGATACGTCACCAGCCTGGGTTTCAATGATTGGCAGTGCCGTAATGGAACCGCCGCCGTGCGCTGCATCCAGACGGCTGGAACGTTCCAGCAAACGGGAGTGCAGATAGAATACGTCACCTGGGTACGCTTCACGCCCCGGCGGACGATGCAGCAACAGGGACATTGCACGGTAAGCCACCGCATGCTTGGACAGATCATCATAAATAATCAGAACGTCCTTGCCCTGGCTCATGAAGTACTCTGCCATTGCGGTGCCGGCATACGGTGCAATATATTGTACCGGTGCAGGATCACTGGCAGAAGATGTTACAACAATGGAGTAATCCATTGCATCATATTTTTTCAAAGTCGAAACGATCTGTGCAACAGTTGAGGACTTCTGTCCGATTGCAACATAAATACAGATCATATTCTGACCCTTTTGATTAATCATCGTGTCGACTGCAATGGCTGTTTTACCGGTCTGCCGGTCTCCGATGATCAATTCACGCTGACCCCGTCCAATCGGGAACATTGCGTCAATTGCCAGGATACCGGTTTGCAGCGGCTGGGTAACGGACTGCCGCTCTGCGACACCCGGCGCCTCCCGTTCGATCGGAAAATAATCTTCCGCTTCGATCGGTGCACCGCCGTCAATCGGCTTTCCCAGTGCGTCTACCACACGGCCAACCAATCCAGGGCCTACACCGATTCCGGCACGTTTTCCGGAACGAACCACCTGGGAACCTTCTACAATTCCATAATCGGAACCCAACAGAACAACGCCTACCGTCTTGGTTTCCAGATTCTGTACAATTCCTCGTACACCGTTTTCAAATTCGACCAGCTCGCCATACATTGCGTGCTGCATGCCGTAAACGGTTGCAATTCCATCGCCGACCCGAACGACCGTACCGGTTTCCAGTTCGCCGGTCTTGCGGTCGAAGTCATCGATTTCGCTTTTTAAGATCGAGATAATCTCGCTTGCATGCATGGTACTCATTCCTCTATTGTCACCTCCGTACAAGATTCTGCCGCAGATTTTTCAGGGTACGCCGCACGCTACGATCATATTCGAAATCGCCAATGTGCAGGATAAAACCGCCTAAAATTTCCGGACGCTGTACCAATTCCAGCTCCACATTGTTTTGTCCGGTTTTCTTCTGTACCACCTGAATCATCCCGTCCTTTTGCTGCTGTGTCAGCGGCGTGACGTATTCTACGACAGCGTGCACCCGCTTTCTGCGGGCACGATCCAATGCATAAAATGCATCAAAAATCGTTTGAAGCTGTTCGATGCGCCCATTGCGCACCATTACTTTTAAGGCATTCTGCAGCGGCGGGGCAAACAACCGCTCAATGACAGCGAAGCGCTGCTGTTCCGGAATAGTCGGATTGGACAGCACATCGGGAAGCGGCGGATATGCACGCAGCACCGCTTCTGCCTCTGCAATTTCCTCTTTGGTTCTGCCTTGCTCTAGGAGCACTGCTGCATAGGATTCCTCCACTTGCGTCATCATTCCGTAGCTCCCTCCTCGGTCAAGAATGCATCTACCAGATCCCGGTTCGCAGCATCATCCAAGTTGGCGCCAACCACCTTGGAGGCAGCAGCCATTGCAAGATCTGCGATGGCAGACTGTGCGCTTTCCAAGGAGCGCTGCTGCTCCAGAACAATTTCCTTCTTGGCATTCGCCATAATGCGGTCTGCATCCCGCTGTGCCTGCTGGGTAATCTGATCCCGCTGTTCGTTGGCAATTTTCTGTGCCTTTGCAATCAGTTCCTTTGCCTCACTCTGCGCACCGGACATGGTTTCCAGATAATTGGTTTTGAGTTGTTCTGCTTCTGCAACCGTTTCCTTGGCATGATCCAGATCGGCTTGTACCATCTGGGCACGTTTTTCCATAATGGCATTGACACGACCGAACAGGAACTTCTTGAGAAACAGGAACAGCACCAGGATATTGATAACCGTAAACAAAATCGTAGGAATACTAAAGTCTAACATATCATCATTCCGGCATCTGTCTTTTTATGACAAAAAAGCAAATACCCGCTCCTTTCCATTGAATTTGCAACGCATCCTGCTTTACTTCAGCAGTACCACCAGCAGAGCGATAACAAAGCCGTAAATAGCGGTTGCTTCTGCCAGCGCACAGCCCAGCAGCAGTGCCTTGTTGATATCACCCTTAGCTTCCGGCTGTCTGGCAATGGCTTCTGTTGCTTTTCCTGTTGCAAGACCGATGCCGATGCCGGCACCCAAACCTGTTAAAACCGCAATACCTGCAGCAATCATCATCATACTCTTTTTCCTCCTCAATTTGTCAAAGCACTAATTTTCTTCTCGTTCCAACCCCTCTGACATAAACAGAGCGGTTAAGAAAACAAATACATAAGCCTGTATCAATCCGTCGAAGACATCAAAATACATGCTAAATGCAACTGGAACCACTGCCGGAACGACCATTTTAATCAATTCCATTACAATGAATGCACCCAATACGTTACCGAACAGTCGCATGCAAAGCGACAGCGGACGGATTCCAAGTTCCATAATGTTAATTGGAATCAGCAACGGCATTGGTTTGGCAAACGACTTCAAGAATCCCTTGATGCCGCCCTGTGCCCGGAAGGTAGAAGCTTCTATGAGGATGATGCTCATAATCGCCAGTGCAGCGGTTACGTTGATGTCCTTGGTTGGCGGAACAAATCCAAACAATCCAATCAAATTGGAGAACCCAAGGTACAGCAAAACCGTTGCCAGGTAAGGAAAATAGCGTTTTCCTGCCTTGCCGGTGCAGCCTTCCAGGAAATGATTGACCCAAGAGACTGCCAGTTCCAGTAATGCCTGCGGTTTTGATGGGACGATTTTCAGATTCCTCGTCATCAGCAAAACCAGAAGCATAATGACGCCCATAATGATCCAAGTAACCACAACGGACTCATTCACAGAAATGCCGCCGAACAACGGAATGGTAAAAGCAACCTTGTTTTCCAATGCTTTTGCCAGCTCTTCGCCCATATCACCACCACCTTATGATAAATTTTCCTGTTTGACAGGAATTTGCAAGCGATTCTGCCTGTTTTTGCAGGAATCCGTTTGCTTGGTCTTATTATAGAACCATTTTTCAAAAAAGTCAACGCCTTTCCATTTCCAGAAAATCGTTATTTTTATAACAAGCACGCAAATTTAAATGAAAAATAAGGATTTTGACCTTATTTTCTTTTGTTTCATCATCTATTTTTCTAGATTTCATTGAAAATGAAATTTTTTTCTTTTTTCATCAGTATTATTCTATTATAAATTCATAATTTTTAGCCTATCAAACGAAAAGAAGCCCGGGATATTTTCCCAGGCCTCTTTGCCAGTTTTCAAGATACAAATTCATTTAAGCATTGGTTGGTGGAAGTGTTTTCTCCAGCCGAACCAGATACTGAACCAGTAAGGTCAAATCTTCTTCATCGACAACGCCATCCAGAGAGCAATCTGCACTGCTCAATGCTGCATCTGACAACGTAACGGTTCCTGCCAGATACTTTGCAAGCCGTACTGCATCTGCCAAAGAAATCACGCCATCTTCATTGATGTCTCCGCACTGCGGCAGCGGTGTTACGCCTGTTTGCTTGGTTGTTGTTGTCGTAGCCGGTACGTTGCTGGCAGTTGTCGTAGTCGTTTTAGCAGTGGTGGTAATGGGTTCCGTTACGGTTGTGGTTGCTTCCGTCGTAGTAATCGGTTCCGTTACCGTTGTGGTTGTTTCAGTCGTTGTGGTAATCGGTTCCGTTACCGTTGTGGTTGCTTCGGTCGTTGTGGTGATCGGCTCTGTCACCGTTGTTGTTGTTTCAGTCGTTGTGGTGATCGGTTCTGTTACCGTTGTAGTTGCTTCGGTTGTTGTGGTGATTGGCTCTGTCACCGTCGTAGTCGTTTCGGTTGTTGTGGTAACAGGTTCTGTTTCCGTTGTAGTAGTGGTTGTAGTAAGTTCCTCAGTTGTTGTGGTGGTTGCTTCAGTGGTTGTAGTCGGTTCTTCGGTTGTGGTTGTAGTCGTGGTTGTGGTGGTAGTCGTTGCAGCTGTTGTAGTTGTTTCAGAAGGATCGGTATCATAGATGGTAATATATCCATCAAAGATCAGCGTCACTTCATCGCCAAAGCTGAAATCAACAGTTCCATTTGCCGGATCGGTCCAATCATACCACTTTTCAATTTTCAGGAAGTCCATGTTAAGCGTACCGGAATATTCACCCGTTACGTTTCCAGCATCATCCTTTTCGGTTACATTGGAGATCTTCGGAATGGAAACATTCACGGTATCCGTACCGCCGGACAAGGTAAAGCTTTGTGATGCCCAGTGAATTTGACCGTCTTCTGTTGCATCGATATTGTAGCCAACACCGCCGCCGCCACCGTAAGTGGTAGCAGTAGAGGACATCGTATAATCAAAAATAACTGCGGAAACGCTGACACCCTGATTTTTATACGGTTTCAGATCAATCATCAGGGAACCCTTTTCATCGATCAAATCAGATGTTTGAAAGGTAAGACGATCCACCTTTTTGCCGGACGGCGTATCACTGCCGCCGCCATTTTTGATATTGGTAAAGATGCTGACTACATCAGAATCATACCAGCTCATATTTTTTCGGCTAAAATACTTAATGGTACCGGAGTCGGAGTCATCCCATACAACCGGACACATACCGTCTTTCTGATAAGCAGTAGAAGCAACGGCTGTCAGAAATTTTTTAATGGATTCCTCATCCTTATTATAGGTCTGATCGCTCTGACCATACTTATCGGAATTGACAACGCCATACTCACCGATCACAACCGGAATGCCATTGTCTAAGAATTTGGTTTCCAGTGCATTGAAGTCACTGTTCAAAGTGGTATAGTCTGCGGAAGTACCCCAGGTTTCCCGATGACCCCAGGAAGCATTGGCATCTGCCACGCAGAACTGCGGTGGTTCATAGTAGTGTACGGAAACTGCTACCATGTTGGCAGCGTCTGTCGGTGCGGAGAAATCGCTCGACAGCGCTTTTGCCGTATTATTGGAAACAGCCGGTACAATCAGCAAACGGTTTGCATTGTTGCCGCCAGTTGCACGAACAGTATCTACAAATGCCTGGTTGAATTCCATTGCCTGGCTGTTGCTATTGAAGGAAACTTCGTTCATTCCTTCAAAGACCAGGTGATTGTCATAGTCTGCAAAGTAATTGGCAATCTGTGTCCAGAGTGTCTTGAATTTTTCCAGTGTAGTGGAATCGGCACTCTTGATCCAATCTTCATCGTGGTGCGTATCCACAATGGCATACATACCATTGTCCACACAGTAATTGACAACTTCCTTGACTCTGGCAAGGAAAGCAGTATTTACCTGATTGTTTGAATCCATCATCTGTCCCCAGGTGACTGGAATTCGAACGGTATCAAAGCCAGCCTTCTGCACTTCTTTGATCATAGCTTCTGTTGTTACAATGTTTCCATAGGCTGTTTCAAGACCCTCTGGTGTCAATGGATTCAGCCAAGTAATATTCGCACAATCCAGCGCATTCCCCAAGTTCCAGCCAAGTCCCATTTCTTCTACCAGCGAAATAGCGGCAGAATCTGCTGCGCTTACACTGACACTGCCAACCGGAACAATTGTTACCGCAGCCGTAGCGGCCAATGCACCAGCCGTCAGGAAAGACAGCAATCTTCTCATCATCTTCATGCTACAATCAAACTCCTTTGCAATCCATGTTTTTATTTTCTGATCGTTTCTCCACAATATTCCATATTGTTTTCACACAGTTCTTATAGTTTACCATATTTATTTGGCAATGTCAATAAGCTTCTCTGAAATTTGTGCATGTCTTTTGGTAAAAGCGCAAAGCGCACAAAAATAGGATTTTCAATTTGTGCACAACGCAAACAGCTCAGCATGTTCGAAAAATAAAAGCTTCTATACCATTATATAAAGCTGCTACATTATAATAATATAAAACAACGCCGCAGCGAAAGTCGTCTCCTTCCGCTGCGGCGCTGTTTCGTTTTGTTGTCCGGCTTGTAATACCCAATCTGGTGTCGAAAGGGGCTTTAGCCTTGCCAATCACTGGTGTACGCAGAATTCACACCAAGATATTCCTCCAAAGTCACGCCCAAAGCAGTGATCTCCTTTGCAACATCTTTTCCAACATAACGTATATGCCACGGTTCATACTTGTAACCGGTGATTGCTTCCTTCCCCTCCGGGAATCGCACAATAAATCCATACTCTGCACAATGCTTTGCCAACCAATCCGATTCCGGTGTTTCTCCGAATGCATCGTCAATGGTATTGCAGTCAATGGTGTAACCGCTTTGATGCTCGGAATACCCCGGCCGTGCAGAAAAGGTGTCTGCTGTCTCCCAGCCATAAAGATCCACATAACTTTGATAAACTTCTACCTGATAGGCATAATCCCGATAGGAAGAGCCAATATAAATATCCAGCCCTTCTTTTGCAGCATCCGCCGAAAGCTGGTCGAATGCCTGCTGCACTTCGTCATACATACCCGGATCGTAGCTCTCCGGCAAAGAATATGTTTTGTTGACAATTAAAATGCCGTCCACATAGGTACAACCATCTTTTGTCTCCAGGTGCCGAACGGTAACCGGAATCGTTGCACACACTTCATCCCGATCCTTTGCGCTAACCGTTACCTGTGTAGAACCCTTGCTGACACCGGTAATGGTGCCGGTTTCATCTACCGTTGCAACGCTTTCATCCGCACTGCTCCAGGTTAAATCGTCTGCACTGGCAGCACCCGTCGTTTCCATCGAAACATTTACATGAACATGGTTTCCTTCCAGAACTGCAACAAAATTGGTTTCCGGCGTCAGGTTCAAAATATGCTGACTGGTTGCCTCGCTGCTTCCAGAAGCTGTCGTTGCCTGGGATCCTTCCTGCGCGGAAACGATTTGATTTTGATTCATGTTGGCATGCTCCTTCTGCTTGGAAAAGAATAATAGCCGAACCGTAAACCCTAAAATAATCAATAGGATATAAATTGCGGCCATAATCACGCCTGTCTTAGAAAACGCTTCCCATCCGGAGCGTTTTCGCTTCGTTTGATCCGCCATCGGATTGCTCCTCCTGTTTTTTACTTCTCTGTATCCGTTTTTGCGACATTTTTCTTCAGATTGTAACTTTTACTACAAATCGATATCAGAATTCTTACATAACGGTTACAACATGTATTATTATATCACAAAAGAACCACCCTGTCATCTGGCAATTTCAACAAAATTTTGCTGTTGATATTATATCATTCTTGCAAAAATAAGCAAACTATGGTATAATAAAAAGGAGAATTTGTAACCGTTCTCAAATCATGAATTTTATTTTGATGCAGCAAGAAAGTGAGGAGTTTTTATGATGCACTTCAAATCCACCCTAGCGGTTCTGACTGCCGGATGCCTGCTCTGCACAGCAGCAGCCATTCCGTCCGCACAGGGTACCGCTTCGCTGACTGCGCAAGCAGCCACCTCAGATTCCATCGAGAACCAGATGGATTGGGGCACGGTTGAAATTGGCGGCGGCGGGTTCGTTTCCGGTATCATCACCGGAAAGAAAATCATGCTGGCACGTACCGACGTTGGCGGTGCATACAAGTACAACTATGAAACCAAGCGCTGGGAACAGCTGATGGCATTCCTGAATGAAGAAGATCGTGGCATGCTCAGTGTCGATGCATTCTGTATCGACCCGACTGACGACAACACCTTCTATCTGCTGGCAGGCTGCGCATACTTCAGCGATGCCCGCACCGAAATCTTCAAGACAACAGACGGCGGCGAAACCTTCACCCGGATTGATGTAACCGACCTGATTCAGGTACACGCAAACGGCTACGGCAGACAGTGCGGCGAAGCCATTGCAGTTGACCCCGATAACCCGAATATCCTCTACTGCGGCGGCGATGTTACCGCTGGTGATTCCTGCCTGATTATGAGTAAAGACGGCGGCGAGACCTGGAGCCCGGTAAAGGGTTACGATGACTTGGGACTCTTTAAGAACACCCTGAAATGGCCAACCTGGACCGAGCATGTGGTTCGTGCCGCAACTACTGCGGAATATGGCTCTCAAAATGGTGTAGCCACTATTCATATTCAGGGCGGTAAAGTTTATGTCGGTACTTCCGTACAGGCAGAAGGCAACATGGTCGTAGCAGACGTTGGATCCGATGATTTCACCGTACTCAGCAAAGATCTGCCAACAAATTCCTACCCGTCCAGAATCAATGTGGATGCAGACGGAAACCTCTTGCTCTGCTACATTGGCGGCTTGACCTTTAACGGAACCGGCGGCGGCATCTACCGCTACAATCCGACCGATCAAACTGTAACCGATATTTCTCCGAGCGGCAATAGCTTCAGTGCCTGCATGACGCAGCCGGACAATGCCAATGCTCTGATTGCAACTACCTGCGGCGTTTGGAGCACACAGTCCTGGTCTAAGAATGATTCTCCTTACGGTGACTGGCTGTATCGTTCCATGGATGGCGGTAAAACCTGGACCACCATTTACCCTGGTAAAATGGGCGACTACGTTTGGGATCCGGACTCCGGCGAAATGCATCAGAATCAGCTGTACGGCTACTTGCAGAATGGCGGCTTTGATTGGATCTATGGCAAAGCCATCCACTGGACCGGCGCTCTGGTGCTGAATCCAGAAGATTCCTCTCAGATTTTTGTTACTTCCGGTAACGGTGTTTTCGAATGGGACAACATCTGGCCGGATGGAGATACTGACAATCCGGTAGCAACTTTCCATCCAAACGGCATTGAAGAAGTCGTTGCATTGGATATGGTCAGCGTACCGGGCGGTGCAGCTTACTCCGCAATCGGCGACTATGACGGTTTCAAGCACACCGATACCACGGTATCCGGTGAACAGCATCAGCCGAATATGGGCTCCACCGCTGCCATTGCATACTGTCCGCAGAATCCGGATGTTATGATCCGAATTGCAGAACACCAAAATGATATTGCACCGGGTTATTACACACTGGATGGCGGTAAAACCTGGACCAAGATGGCAAACTCCCCGGGCGGACGTGCAGCCATCACACAGCTGGAAGACGGCACCTATCGGTTCTTCAAGAGTGATTCCAGCAGCGATCAGAGCGCAGGTGTTTCCTACTCCGATGACTTTGGTCAGACTTGGAGTTCCTGCACGGGCATTCCATCTTCCTATGGTTCCAAGCCAACCAACATGTTTGTAGACCCGGATCAGCCGAACCTGGTTTATGCATATGTTACCTATTACAACTCCAGCTGGGGCTATTCCAAGCCAGCAGCAGAACTTTCTGATGCACAGTATAATCTCTGTGTCAGCACCGACTACGGTAAGACCTTTACTTCAACCACTGTTTGCATGTATGACCAGTGCGACAGTGCCGGCAGAATCGCTTATCTGGGCGATGGCAAGCTGGCATTGGCAGCAGGCTGGTATGGTGCATACCGTGTTTCCGATTCTGGTAAGACCATTGAAAAAATGGAAAACGTTTCCTACTGCAAGACCATGGGTTACGGTGCACCAGAAAAAGAAGGCGGCATGAATACCCTGTTTATGTATGGTAAGCCAGACGAATCCGATCCGGAAGGCATCTATCGTTCCACCGACGGCGGTGACACTTGGGTTTGCATCAACACCCAGAAGCTTTACGGCGGTACCGGTAACGGAAACTTCCTGGTTGGCGATATGAACGAATTCGGTAAGGTTTATATGTCCACCGTTGGTTGTGGCATCGTTGTTGGCAGCCTTTCTGACAACCCGAAGCCGCCTGTTACAACCACAACCACCACAGCAACCACCACCACCACGACAACTACTACAACAGCAGCTGGCACCACAACCACCGATCTGGGAACCACGACCGGCAAGGTAACCACAACTGGCAAGGTAACCACGACTGGTGCTAAAACAACCACAACCGGTAAGGTGACCGGCACAACCGTTGCTCCAAACCCGACTGCATTCTATGGTGATGTCAACCTGGATAATACCGTTTCTCTGGCAGACCTCATTACCTTCCAGAAGCATGCAGCCGCCTTGTTGGTTCGTCTTTA
>OLQW01001271.1_pt1 | contig 11846 bp, 10 predicted proteins | sample 1672901 | NCBI WGS metagenome assembly OLQW01 (sample SAMEA3136735, study PRJEB25190) | human gut metagenome | reverse complement strand
GAAAAGAAGTTGCAAACCATGAGACGGATTATTGTACCTTCCTCTCTGCACGACCCACAGCCTATCACCTCATAATATATAACTTTACAACTTATCACTGCACTATGTATACAGACAAGAAAAACATACTCCAACTGGTTGCGCTTCTCGAAGCACATGGAATAACGAAAGTCGTGTTATGTCCGGGTAGTCGTAATATCCCTCTCGTGCATACCTTGTCCAATCATCCGAACTTTACCTGTTATCCGGTGACGGATGAACGGAGTGCGGGCTATTTTGCCATTGGGCTGGCTTTGAATGGCGGCAAACCTGCTGCCGTCTGTTGTACTTCCGGCACGGCGTTGCTCAATCTTCATCCGGCTGTGGCGGAAGCATTTTATCAGAATGTTCCTCTGGTGGTTATTTCTGCCGACCGTCCTGCTGCCTGGATCGGACAGATGGCCGGACAGACCTTGCCGCAACCCGGTGTTTTTCAGAATCTGGTCAAGAAGTCGGTCAACCTCCCGGAGATTCATACGGAAGAAGATGAATGGTATTGCAATCGTCTGGTGAACGAAGCCCTGTTGGAAACGAAACATCATGGGAAAGGACCGGTACATATCAACGTTCCTATTTCCGAACCTCTGTTTCAGTTTACGTCGGACGCATTGCCGGAAGTGCGTGTAATCACCCGTTATCAGGGGTTGAACGTGTATGACCGCGATTATAATGACCTCATTGACCGGATGAATAAATATCAGAAACGAATGATTATTGTCGGTCAGATGAATCTTATCTATCTGTTCGAGAAGAAACATACCAAATTATTATATAAACACTTTGCCTGGTTGACGGAACATATCGGTAATCAAACCGTACCCGGCATTCCGGTGAAAAACTTCGATGCGGCGATTTACGCAATGCCTGAGGAGAAGATAGACCAGATGACTCCTGAACTACTGATTACCTATGGCGGGCACGTTGTTTCCAAACAACTGAAGAAGTTCCTTCGTCAACATCCGCCCAAAGAACATTGGCACATCTCTCCTGACGGTGAGATAGTCGACCTCTACGGAGCATTGACAACAGTCATTGAAATGGACCCGTTTGAGTTTCTGGAGAAAATAGCAAGCTTGATGGACAACCGTACACCGGAATATCCCCGTGTGTGGGAAAACTATTGTAAGATTATCCCCGAACCCGATTTTGCGTATTCGGAAATGGCGGCTGTCGGTGCATTGATAAAAGGCCTGCCGGAATCATGTGCGCTTCATCTGGCGAACAGTTCCGTGATCCGCTATGCACAGTTGTATTCCGTTCCTTCCACTGTCGAAATCTGTTGTAACCGGGGGACGAGTGGTATCGAAGGATCGCTTTCTACTGCTGTCGGTTATGCGGCTGCTTCCGACAAGCTGAATTTTATAGCTATCGGGGATTTGAGCTTCTTCTATGACATGAATGCTTTGTGGAATGTGAATGTCCGTCCCAATCTGCGCATCCTTTTGCTGAATAACGGAGGAGGGGAAATCTTCCATACGTTGCGGGGATTGGATATGTCGGGGACATCCCATAAATTCATTGCTGCTGTTCATAAAACCTCTGCCAAAGGCTGGGCGGAAGAACGCGGATTTCTTTATCTGCAAGCAGAGAATGAGGCGGAACTGGCAGAAACCATGCAAATCTTCACCCAACCGGAAGAAAAGGAACGTCCTCTGCTGCTGGAAGTGTTTACCAACAAAAACAAAGATGCCCGCATGCTGAAAAATTATTATCATCAACTAAAACAAAAATAGATTATGTCTACACCAAGAAAATGGACTACCATTAGAGAATACGAGGATATTCTTTTTGATTACTATAATGGGATTGCACGTATCACTATCAACCGTGAACGTTATCGGAACGCTTTCACTCCGACCACAACTGCTGAAATGAGCGACGCACTGCGTATCTGTCGGGAAGAAGCGGACATTGATGTGATTGTAATTACCGGAGCCGGAGATAAAGCATTTTGTTCGGGAGGCGACCAGAATGTGAAAGGACGTGGCGGGTACATTGGTAAAGACGGTATTCCCCGTCTGAGCGTATTGGACGTACAGAAACAAATTCGCAGTATCCCGAAACCGGTGATTGCCGCCGTAAACGGATTTGCTATCGGTGGTGGCCATGTGCTTCACGTGGTTTGCGACTTGTCCATTGCTTCGGAAAATGCCATCTTCGGACAGACCGGTCCCCGTGTAGGCAGCTTTGACGCAGGATTCGGAGCCTCTTATCTGGCGCGGGTGGTAGGACAGAAAAAAGCGCGTGAGATCTGGTTCCTTTGCCGGAAGTATACTGCACAGGAGGCTCTGGATATGGGACTGGTCAATAAAGTAGTCCCGTTGGAACAACTGGAAGATGAATATGTGCAGTGGGCGGAAGAAATGATGTTGCTCAGCCCGTTGGCTTTGCGCATGATTAAAGCGGGACTGAATGCCGAACTGGATGGCCAGTCTGGTATTCAGGAACTGGCAGGTGACGCCACATTGCTTTATTATCTGACGGATGAAGCTCAGGAAGGAAAGAATGCGTTTCTGGAAAAACGCAAACCGAACTTTAAACAATATCCTAAGTTCCCCTGACATTCATAATGGACTGTAAAGTAGAAATTATTCCCCGGTTGCTTCATTTCAGGCAACCGGCAGGAACTTCCCGAGGCATATATACGACACGTAAAGTCTGGTATCTTCATCTGACGTCTCCTGATTTTCCGGGTAGGGTAGGGATAGGAGAGTGCGCGCCTTTGCCCGCATTGAGTTGTGACGACCTTCCCGATTATGAAGTTATCCTGGCTAAAGCCTGTCATCGGTTGGAAGAACGGCAGGGAAGGCTGGATGTAGACTCTTTGTGTGATTATCCCTCTATCCTGTTTGGTTTGGAAACGGCTATCCGGCACTTCTTTGCAGGAAGTTGGGCATTATGCGATACGGCTTTCTCGCGTGGTGAGGCAGGGATTCCGATAAACGGGCTTATCTGGATGGGAGACTTTGATAAAATGCTTTCCCAGATAGAGAAGAAAATGGAGGCCGGATTCCGCTGTATCAAACTAAAGATCGGTGCTATCAACTTTGAAGAAGAATTGAAAAAGTTCCATCCCAGCCTTGAAATCGATGAGGCGGAGGATGTGATTATAAACCACAATATGACAGACTTTACGGATATTCTGGTAGACATGGTCAAAGAGCAGGAAAAAGAAATGACCGATGCCGCCGGGAAGAAAGAGTAAAGGAGCAAATATATGCAGTGTTATAATTGTGGAGCAGATCTGACAGAAAAGAATTTCTGCACGAACTGCGGGGCAGATGTTTCGAGATATAAGAAGCTTCTGAGCATTTCCAATTACTATTATAATGACGGGTTGGATAAAGCCGGTGTCCGGGATCTTTCCGGGGCGATCGAGAGCCTGAAGCTGTCGTTGAAATTCAACAAATATCATATCGAGGCGAGAAACCTCCTGGGATTGATTTATTTTGAAATGGGCGAGACCGTTCCGGCGCTGAGTGAATGGGTCATCAGCAAAAACCTCCGCCCGGAGAAAAATATCGCGGATGATTACATCAACGCAGTGCAGAAGAGTCCGACGCAGCTGGAAGAGTTTGCACAGATGAGCCGGAAATATAATCAGGCGCTCAACTACTGTTATCAGGACAGCAAGGATCTGGCGCGGATTCAGTTGAAAAAGGTGCTTTCCGACCATCCGAATTTTGTACAGGCACATCTGCTTTTGGCGCTTTTGTACATGGATGCGGCGGACTGGGAGAAAGCGCGCAAGGAGCTGACCCGCTGCCTGCGGATCGACTGCGCGAATACGACGGCGCTTCGGTATATGCATGAAGTGGACATTGCGTTAAAAACCGATGACGACGGGAAATTTGTCCGCAAACAGGGAAAGGGCGAGGAAGTCGTCAAATACCAGAGCGGCAATGAGACGATTATTCAGCCGATCAGCCAGATAGAACCGAAAAAGAGCTTTGGGTGGCTGTGGGGAACGCTCGCAGGTCTTGCGGTCGGTGTAGCGGTATCCTGGTTTTTGATCCTGCCTGCGCGGGTACAGATTGCACAGACGGAGTTAAACAATAAGCTGACAGCAGTCGGGGAAGAAGCCGACCGCAAAAATGCAGAGATTTCCAGCTTAAATCAGCAGATAGAGACGCTGACTAAGGAAAATGACGAGCTGACGGCGCAGAACGGCAAGCTGTCCGGCGCGGACGGCAGCATGAGCGCGGTAGAAGCGTTGTTGAATGCGGCAAGTGTCTATATGGAGACGCCGGACGATATCGAAGCACTTTCCGAAGCGGTGGACAAGATCAGCCGTGATGCGATGGAGAGCAGCGACACCTCCGAGGCGGCGCGTAAGCTCTATCAACAGCTTTTGCAGGACACTGGCACAGACCTTGCAGCGAACTATTATGACACTGGCTACAAGGCATATCGTTCCGGGGATTATGAGACGGCGATTGAAAACCTGACGAAAGCGGTTTCCTATGATGAGACGAACAGTGAAGCGCTTTATGCGCTGGCAAATTCCTATCGCGACAACGGCAACAAGCGCCAGGCGAAGGAAACCTACCAGAAGGTAATTGAACTGTTCCCGAACACGGAAAAAGCAACCCAGTCCCAGCGCGCGCTGGATCAGCTGGACAATTAAAAGGCGACAATTTAAAAAGGATTTTACAAAAGAGGATGAAAAGCACAATAGCTTTTTGTCCTCTTTTTGCTATCTACGGATTCCGAATGTTTGCAGATTGCCGTGCGGTAATCCGGGGATAGCTATTTCAAGGTTAAGGTTCCCAAGCCGTTTGTGCCTGCACGAAATTTTATATAGAAAAAGGAGAGTAGCATGGAAGAGGATTATAAAATTATCGATCACTATCTGATGATCCGCCTGCCGGAAGAAATCGACCACCACAGCTGCAGCGTGATCTGCAGGAGGGCGGATCACATGATGTTGGACAACAGCGTCAGCCACATCGTGTTTGATTTTTCCGATACAAAATTTATGGACAGCTCCGGCATCGGCGTACTGGCGGGGCGTTACCGCAAAATTTCCTGTTTTGGAGGCAAGGTGTATGTGATTCACGCCAACCGGCGCATCCGGAAAATTTTGGAAATGTCGGGCATCGGCGATATCGTGGAGATGATAGATCAGGAGGAAAAGATTGAAAAACAATAGAATACACGCTCTGCGAGCATTCTATTGTCATGAATAAAATTTTTCAATCGCGAGATTTGTGTCTGCGCGCACTTGACACAAACTCGGCATGTGCAAAATGAGAGAAAAAATGATAGATGCAGAAAAATAATAAATGTAAAAAATAAATTGAGCAAGTAGTATCGAAAAAGGAACATAATAGAAAAAGGAGCGGCAGGAAGACGATGCGTTCTCAAAAGTCAGGCTTTTGAGGACATGTCACTGCGCTCCTTTTTTGAAAAATTTTTTAGATGAAACGCGCCAGTTTCTCGAGCGGTTTGCGCGCCGGACGTTCCGGATCAGCATCGCTGTAGCCGACGGAAATGACGCTTACGACCGCTTCATTTTCAGGGATTTCCAGAATTTCACTGATTTTTGCCGCGTCACGGATGCCCATCACGAGGGTGGAAAGACCGAGCTCGGTTGCTTTTAACAGAAGAGCCATGCTGCCGAGTCCGCAGTCGTAGAAGCCCCAGCCGTTGCCGAGCTCATTGGTAGGCTCGCCGTTTCGTTCATAGCCGGAACGGTTCAGGACAACAGTTGTGATAATCAGAGCCGGAGCCTGTTCACAGTTTTTACGGTTAAATTCCGGGAGGGTAGCGCGAATCTGCTCCAGCTTCTCGGGAGTGTGAATGACATAATAACGTGCAGTCTGAGAATTTTTCCAGGAGGGAGCAAGAGAAGCAGCCTCAATCAATGCGGTAAGCTTTTCCGGTTCCACGTCTTTGGAAAGATAGGATCTGATACTTTTCCGGTTTTCAAGTGCGCTTTGCAGTTCCATAAGCAATCTCCTTTGAATAAATTTTTGTGGATTCCGACGTTTGCCGCCAAATCCCTTTTCCATTAGTTTAACAGATGGGACAAGGCTCTACAAGTGTTTCTTGACGGAAGAAAAAACTGTAATACGGATGGAAATACCTGATAGATGAAAAAACTGCAATTCGGGCAGAATTTTCTGATAGAAGACAAACGTCGGCACGGTACAGAAAAGATAAAAGCTGCATATAGTAAAAGAAATACTACCGTCTGCATGCGTTATTTGGAGAGAAGTAATTTATTTCATGACAATAAAATGTTCACAGAGCGTGTAGTTTATTGATGTAAAAAGTAGTGCATAAGGGGGAATAGATTGAAAAATAAAATTTTTCAATCGCGAGATTTGTGTCTGCGCGCACTTGACACAAACTCGATATGCACAAAAAGCGTGCGCAGAAATGAGCAGAAAAGATGAATTTAAGTGTAATTTTTCACGGAGATTGGGAGGTTTATGCACACAGAGATCCTGTTTCCGGGAAAAGAGAATTATTACAGGAACATATCGCGCGCTGTGAGAAGTATCGGATCAGGATAAGTCAGGAAAGAAAGCTGCTGAAGATAGAAGAAAATTTTTTAACTAAGTTAGGCCTTGACAAAGATGATTTTGCAGGAAAACTTGTAAAAGAAATGATAGATGCTGTGATTTTATTTCATGATTTGGGGAAAGGAACACCGGCTTTTCAAAAGAATAAGATGGGGAATCCAAACACGATACCGACCAAATATTGGGGAGACGACAGCAGTCATTCTTTTTTATCCGCGTTTTTGTATCTGGATTTTTATTTATATGAAATTAAAAATGGTTTCAATAAAGTGGAAAAAGAGCAGAAGAAAGCGTTGATTGCACTTGCTTGGGAACTGTCTTATGTAATCGCAAAACATCACAGCAATTTCGAATCTATGGAAGCATATCTGAAAAACTTTCAGTTGAAAGCAGAGGAACTGCTGAGAAAGTGGAAAGAAGAACCGGTTCCGGGATTTTCCCAATTGCGTTATTTTTACGAGATCCCGATAGCGAAAAGTATAAATCAATACTTTATGTGCAGAAAAGCGTTTGGGAGAACAGAAAACGATATTGTACACTATTTTTTTATCCGTTTGGAATATTCGATTCTGGTAGCCTGTGACTACTATGCGACGACAGAATTTAACAGTGGATTTGAGATGGATTGTTTTGGAAAGGCTGACGCTTCCAAATTCAGGGAGATTTATGAGCGTTCGCATCTGATGGAATCGATTCGGAAGTATGGAAAAGAAAGTTATCCGAGAAAGAAATGGGATGGTAAAGAGAAGATCAATATCCTCAGAAATGAGCTCTTTTTGGAAGCAGAAGAAAATCTGAAGGCTGCAGAAGAAGACTGTATTTATTTTGTAGAGGCGCCGACTGGAAGCGGAAAAAGCAATCTGGCATTGAATCTGAGTCTGAAATTTTTGGAGCATGCGGATAAAGTATTCGAAATCTATCCTTTTAATACGCTGGCGGAACAAAACAGACATACGCTCGAAACTATTTTTGGAAAAACAGAGGCGATAAATGATATTGCAGTTGTGAACTCGCTGACGCCGATCAGAGGAAGGGGAAACGTAGAAGAAGATCCGGAAAAATATTATAAAGAAGCGCTTCTGGATCGTCAGTTTCTAAATTATCCGTTCATTCTTTCCAGCCATGTTACCTTTTTTCGTACACTTTTCGGAACTGGAAAAGAAGATATTATGAGTTTTTTTCAGTTATTGAACAGCGTCGTTGTACTGGATGAAATACAGAGTTACCGGAATGCGATATGGACAGAAATTATGATATTTTTAAACAGCTGTGCAGAGCTGATGAATATGAAAATTATTATTATGTCTGCGACGCTTCCGCATTTATCTCAGCTAGTGGATGGAAAATGTAACGTAGTGAAACTGATTCGTAATCCTGAAAAATATACGCTTCACCCGACATTTGCGAACAGAGTAATCTGTAATTATGAACTGCTGCAGGAAGAAATTACGTTGGATCGGCTGCGGCGGCATGTTTTGGAAAATATGCAGTTAAGGGAGAAGAGCGGGGCTAAAATACTGATCACATTTATCAAAAAACAGACAGCTTATGATTTTTTTCATAGAATGAAAGAGGCTCTGGGAGAACAATCAGAATGGCAGTTAAAATTGTTGACGGGAGATGATTCGATTTATGAAAGAGAATCGATTTTGAAACCAATTCGGGAAAATGTATGGAAAAAGGTAATTTTGATTTCTACACAGATAGTTGAAGCCGGCGTTGATATTGATATGGATATCGGATATAAGGATATTTCGAAACTGGACAGCGAAGAGCAGTTTCTTGGAAGAATTGCAAGATCTGGAATCAAAAACGGAATTCCTGGAATTGTGTATTTTTTCAACTTAGATCAGGCGGAGAAAATTTACAGAGACGATTATCGGATGGAAAAGTCCCTTACACTGGGAAATGAAAAGATGCGGACCGTATTAAAAGAAAAGCGATTTCAAACTTATTATGAACAGGTGATGCATTATTTGAAAGAAATGAAAAATCGTAAAACATCGGAAGATGGTTTGGAATATTTCTTTTCAGAATCCCTAAAAAAACTGGACTTTCTCAAAATACAAAAGCGAATGGAACTGATCGAGGAAGACTGCTGGCATGTAGATATTATTTTGTGCCGGAAACTGGTGATGGAAGATGGAACGGAAAAAGATGGCAGGAAAATCTGGGAGCATTATAAAGAGTTGCTTTCTGATTATCAAATGGATTATTCGGAGAAAAAAGTAAAGTTATCGGAATGCCAGAGTGATCTGAATCTGTTCCGGTATCAGATTAAACGGAATATTCAGATTCCTTATAATGAGATGATAGGAGAATTATACTGCGTTTATGATGGAGAGCAATATTTTCAGGATGAGAAAATAGACCGTGAGAAGCTGGAAGGAGACCATATGTACTTTATAGATTTATAGAAAGGGGGATATATATGCGAGTAAACGGTACATTGATGAATTATTATTTTCATTGTAAACGGCAATGCTATTTGCATGGAAATCGTCTTAATCTGGAAGATAACAGCGAAGAGGTTCAGATCGGAAAAGCACTTCATGAAGAAAAAGCGCAGAATGAAAATACGGAAATTCAGCTGGAAAATATTCGCCTGGACAGACTGACAAAAGAATATTTGACAGAAATCAAAAAATCGGATGCTGACCCGGAAGCAAGTAAATGGCAGATTTTATATTATTTGAAGAAGTTAAAGGAAAAGGGGATTATCAGAAAAGGGAAATTGGAGTTTATTGAGAAAAATAAGGAAAGCAAGAAAACTTTGATTGTAGAATTAGGAGAAAGTGAAGAGGAACAGTTAGAAAAGTATATTGTCGAGATTGAAATGCTGGTGCAGCAAAAAGAGGTGCCGCCGCCAATCAATGGAAAACAATGTAAGAAGTGCGCATATTATGAATATTGTTATATTTAGGGGGGAGAATATGGGGACGACAAAATATATTATGTCAATGGGCGAATTATATCGGAAAGATAATTCACTTTGTTTTGGAAAAATGGACAAAATGTTTATATTCCGGTTGAGAATACAAAAGAAATTTATTGTCTGAATGAAGTGACAGTAAATACAAAACTTTTGGATTTTTTGAGCCAAAATCATGTTGTTATTCATTTTTTTAATTATTATAACGGATATTCCGGGACTTTTTATCCCAAGGATCAATATAACAGTGGACGGTTGCTGATTAGACAGGTTCGTGCATACGAAGAGCAGCGGATGCAAATTGCAAAAGCAATTGTAACAGGAATCGGGAAAAATCTCAGTTATGTGTTATATCATTATTATAAGCATGATAAAAAAGAGGTAAAACCTGCGATTGACTGGTTGAAAAAGGAACTTCCTGAAAAAATTGAAAGAGCCGAAACCATACCGGAACTGATGGCTTATGAAGGGGAGGCATGGATTCAATTTTATGGGTCGTTTCAGTATTTTCTTCCAGAAGATTTTATGATGAATAAACAGGTAAAACGTCCACCGGATAATCCGATCAATGCGTTGATTTCCTTCGGAAACACATTGTTGTATACAAAAACTATTTCAGCAATCTATCGGACACATTTAGATCAGAGAATCAGTTTTTTACATGAACCATCAGAAGGAAGATTTTCACTCAGTCTTGATTTGAGTGAGGTTTTTAAACCGGTGATTGTATATCGGACGATTTTTGATCTGATCAATAATCGGAAGATTCAGGTAGAAAAACATTTTGACAAAAAGGTAAATTATTGCCTGTTAAACGAAGAAGGGCGCAGGATATTTATTGAAGCATTTGAAAGCAGAATGGAATCGGTATTTATGCATCCGGTTTTAAAGCGAAAAGTCAGTTACCGAACGGCAATAAAACTGGATTGTTATAAGTTAATTAAGTTTGTTTTGGAAGGAAAAGAGTTTATCCCGTTTTTGCTTGAGGAGGGGAAATAGAATGAGAAAAATTTCATACAACTACGCTTTTGTTTTCTATGATGTAAATGAAAAACGGGTGCAGAAAGTTTTTAAAATCTGTAAAAAATATTTGTCACATTTTCAGTTTTCTGTGTTTAGAGGAGAAATAACACCATCGAAACTCATCGAGTTGAAAACTGAGTTAAACCGTGTAATTGATAAAAATGAAGATTTTATTTGTATTATCAAAGTGATGAATGACGATGTCTTTGGGGAGGAGACTTTGGGAAAAAAGGACATTGTAACGGGCGAAACTCTGATCCTGTAGGAGAAGCAGAATCGTTGAAAGTAAAATAGGGGAATTGATTTACCAGGTGATTTTTTGTGTGTTCCGTTATAAACCCTTTAGAAATAAGGGAAAATGAGCATATTAGGAATGGTTATTAAGTTTGACTTACACTTGGGAAAAATTTGAAAAAGCTGGTATTTTCAAGGAATTTGAGATATAGTAAAAACGGAAAAGCTGATAAAAGCGTTGGATTAATAGAAACATGAGATGTATTGAAATCATGGACCATATATTTTCTACACGCGTCTAGCCCATGATTAATAGAAACATGAGATGTATTGAAATTGTACAGCTCTGCGTTTGTGACGCTCCGTTTGTGATTAATAGAAACATGATATGTATTGAAATATTGTGATGGATGTTGCCAGCATCGCAAGTCGTGCGATTAATAGAAACATGAGATGTATTGAAATACGCAGATTATGGGCTTGCGGGTACTTATGGACGCGATTAATAGAAACATGAGATGTATTGAAATGTTCTTACGTGGCGATGGTACATGGGCAAAGCCAGAGATTAATAGAAACATGAGATGTATTGAAATTCCTGTTCTTTTTTTGCATCGTGCTGATCCACTATGGATTAATAGAAACATGAGATGTATTGAAATGCCTTGAAGAATCGGTCTATACCGCTGAATCTGACAGATTAATAGAAACATGAGATGTATTGAAATATCGTGATGGATGTTGCCAGCATCGCAAGGCGTGCGATTAATAGAAACATGAGATGTATTGAAATAAATTTTCTTTTATGCTAATGAATTTCGCACCCGTGATTAATAGAAACATGAGATGTATTGAAATCCACAGGTTGTATCTACCAATCTGATATTTACATGATTAATAGAAACATGAGATGTATTGAAATCACCGTCCAGTACGGATAGCGTTTTAAAATCTCCGTGATTAATAGAAACATGAGATGTATTGAAATAGCAAGATGTCTTTTATGTCACTAGCTGAGTAATAGATTAATAGAAACATGAGATGTATTGAAATCAAACAAGCGTGTCTGCAGTTATGGTGCACGGCTG
>OLQW01001265.1_pt1 | contig 11886 bp, 16 predicted proteins | sample 1672901 | NCBI WGS metagenome assembly OLQW01 (sample SAMEA3136735, study PRJEB25190) | human gut metagenome | reverse complement strand
TGTTCTGGGCGGAAAGAAGTTCAGCTTGGAATGGCAGTACAATAAAAAAAACGATCGGTTTACCTGCACCCTGTATGATGCGCAGGGAAGCCCGATTGTCTATGGTGAGCCGTTGATTTACGGCAACCCGTTGTTTTCGTTTCTGCCACACCAGGACCCATTCCCGGTTTTGACAATTGTACCAATTGATGAATCTGGGCAAGGGCATGAGGTGACGTGGGAAAATTTTGGTGAAACAGTATTTCTGACAATTGACGATGAGGAGCGATCAGAATGAGTCAAATTGTTCAAGCGGTGACCAAACAGCCTGTAAGCTCTATGCTGTGTGGAAAGCCAATCGGTGGGGAAACCGTCGATCAAACGATAAAGGGGCTGTATCAACAGCACGTCTATATTGAATTTGAAACCGTTACAATTGACAGCGATGTATTAGACTGTGAATTTACAGTTCCGTTTGACAATAACACGGAAGCCAACGAGGCGGAAATCATTCTGTACAACCTCTCCTACAATACAACCAATCAAATTCGAGAAGGCGGAGCGGTCACCATCAAAGCCGGATATGGCGATGATATCGGAGTCATCTTCTCCGGCACCGTCTCTAAAAAGGAAATTCGAAACGAGGATGCCGACCGGATTCTTACACTTGCTGCGACAGACAGCGCAGGAAGGACCGGTTGGGAAGTAGATGTTTCATATTGCGAGGGGAATACCGCACAGGGGATTCTTTACGATCTCTGTGCAAGGCTTAACTTTCCGATCGTATCGTTTGCACCGATACGAGATTACGTGTTTGAACGAGAGGTGCACGTAGAGGGCAGCCTGATGGATGCAATTGAAAAATATGCAGGAATTTGCGGCGTATCTGCCTATGTTTGCAAAGGATGTGTTTACATTCAGCCGCTCTCTTATAGCAATGCAGAAACCTACAGTCTGTCAGCAGAAACAGGGCTGCTTTCTACAGATGAATATGAAAAAGAGGAGAAAAACGGCGAGTTTGAGGACACGATACGAGGCTGGAAGCTAAAAGCACTGCTGAATCATCGTGTGCAAACTGGAACACGTGTGGAATTAAATTCCCCAAATGCATCGGGCGTATACTTCGTGCAGGAAGGAGAGCATTCGTATGACGGAGATTCCATGATTACGGAACTTCTGGTAGTAGAACGATAGGATGTGAAGCAGAATGGCACAATCAAACGGAGCAATTTTACAGCAGATCATTCGGCAAAATCTAATGACACTGCATACCTGCCTACTGTGTAAGGTTCTGTTGGTTTATGATGATCGAACGGCGAAGGTACAGCCGCTGACATACTTAAAGACCGCAGCTGGGGAAGTGCGTTCCCATGCCGCGCTCGATCACGTACCAATCGCAGATCATCTTGTAAATACCATACAAAATGGAAGCACTGGGATTGTACTGTTTGCCGAACGGGATATTACAGAAGCACGAAAAGGCAACTATGCGCTGCCAGCTGAAGACCGGCACCATTCGTTTTCTGATGGGATCCTGATCGGGACATTGGGAGAAGATCTGCCGGATCCATCTCCCGGCAGCGACAGCCTATACTGGGAATCGTTTGAAGAATCTCTGCATCCAGAGCCAAGTGACAGCGGTGCATACTGGGAAGAATTGGAGGGGACAACTTGAAAGATTTTCGATTGAATTCTGCTGGAGATCTTGTCCTTTTGGGAGCTGATTTGGATTTGATTTCCGGTACAGAACAAAAAATACAAACCCTGCATCAGATCCTTTCCACCAACAAAGGAGAATGGAAATTCGACCCGGAGGAAGGAATTGATCATGCAGCGTTTCATCAAAAAGAACCGATACCGTCCAGAATGGCGGAAGCGATTCAAGATGGTATGCAGCAAACAGACAGCAATTACCGTCTGCAAAGCTTTTCCTATTCGGTTCAAAACAAGGCGCTTATTGTACAGGTAACAGCAGATAGCGGCGAAGTAGCAGCGCTTACCGCAAACATATAGAAAGAAAAGGAGGTGCTTGCCCGATGCCTATGACAGATCAAGGGTTTCAGCGACAGACATATGCAGAATTGCTGGAACAGCAGATCAACCGTGCAAAGCAATTATTCGGAGCGGATATGGACACATCAGAAACAAGTGTTCTAGGGAAATACATTCGGTTAAATACTGCGGACTATGCAGAGCTGCAAGAATCGCTGGAAGCTGTTTACCAGGCAAGATATATTGATACAGCAAGCGGTGTACAATTAGACCGCCTATGCCCGTTTGCAGGCATACAGCGCAACACAGCAACACGATCAGAAATTCGGGTGCTGGCACAAAACAGCAGTACCCGATCAGTTACAATTCCGCAGGCGACCAAGTTGTTAAATGCAGATGGTGTGCTGTTCCACACGTTGGAACGTGTAACGATTGCCGGAAATGAATCGGCACAGTTATCAGCAGAATGCGATACTGCCGGGGTAGCCGGAAACAATCCAACCACCCTGCAATTTTATCAGACACAAGTGGCAAATGTTACATTAACACAGCCCGAATTGGTTTCTGCCGGTTCGGAAATTGAAACCGATATGGCGCTGCGTGCACGCTGGAAAGCATCCATTTCTGGCGCAGGAACGTCTACAACAGCGGCAATCATTGGAGAAGTTTTGCGTGTCAGCGGCGTAACAGACTGCATGTTATTCGAAAATGCCACCAATAGCAATCTGAATGATGGAACCGGGTTCATTGTACCGCCGCATTCTTTTGAAGTGGTGGTATCCGGAGCGACAAATTCCGGCGGTGAAATTGCAAATGCAATCTATCGAAAAAAGCCAGTCGGCATTGCAGCAGTCGGAACGGAAACATTTACCATTCGTGATGTTGCCAACCAGCCGCATACCATTGGATTTTCCTACGGTAAATCTGTTACCGTATCCTGTAGCATTACCGTGCAAAAGAAAACTGGTTTTTTAATCGCAAGGGATGTTCCGGCAATTGTGCAGGCAATTCTACAGCAGGCAGGCAATTTGAAAATGGGGGAATCGTTATCGCCAACTGCATTTTATCAGCCTGTAGCTGCAATTGAAACGGTAGAAGATGTTTCTTCCATCGTCCTGCAAAAATCAACCGGAGAAGCAGCCGAGTACGGTGAAAAGCTGACAATTGGGGCAAAAGAGACTGCATCCATACAGCAAACAGCTGTATCCGTACAAGTCGGGAAAGAGGGCATCTATGCCATTGGAGAAGATGGAACGGTGAAACGAACAGGAGATGCGGTATGAATACAGTGTATGATTTGCCGGATTCTTATGCAAAGCCTGTCAAAGGCAAAGAATCTGAAACTGCTACGAATACGTATCGGTTGTTCCAAATCGGCGCTAGTCAAGTACAAAGCGCTATAACTGACATGAACAGCCTATTGGATGATTTGAACCTTTCCACATGCAGCAGCGAAAGTTTAAACCGTATCGGCGCAATGTATCACGTACAGCGAAATGGTGCAACTGATCGGGTTTACCGATCTAAAATCCTTTTCCAGCTGTCCACGCTGTTCTCTGATCTGAACCAGGATACCGTTTTAGAGCGCATTGCAGATGCGCTTCAAGTTGACCTTGGATCTATTTTTCTTTCCGATATGGAGCAATCTGCAATGGTACAGCTGCACGGGGTATCCATGGACAGGCTGAAAGCACTAGGCGTTACCTCCGCAGAGCTACGAGACTTGATTCAATCTATGCTGCCCTGTGGAGTTGGGCTCGTAGCAGAAAATTTCCCCGGTACATTCCAATATTGTGACGTAGGGGAAGAACAAAGCACGGCATTGAATGGAACAGGATTTGACGAATCCGGATCTCTTGGGCTTGCCTGCGGATCCGATTTTGAGTAAGGAGAAAATTATGGCAAATTATTCAGAACCCATGTTTTGGGGCGAGCGCAACTGCATCAAGCCGGAGCAAATCGCAGAAACCGGCTATGTGAGCGGTGACAACCCGGCAGCAGCGCATGAAAATTATTTTCGGAATCAGACGTATAAATGCATTAAAGAGCTGCAAGAAGGAGCCGTCGCACACGATGATTTGCTGTTTTATGCATCCAGTTTTGTAACAAAAGCTGGTTTTTGTGGTCCAACCAGTATGTGTACATGCATTGGCGTTGAGGATTGCAAAGTAACTGTTACAGGTACTGGCGAAATTTCTGATGTTTCGGGAACTTCCGGAGCCTGGGTGCATTATATGTGTAAGCAAGGCGTTTTAACGATTCCAAGTGGAATCACTAGGATTGGAGCTAGAGTATTTTACGGGTGCAACCTAGATTTAATCTACATTCCGAAAAGTGTAACAGAGATCGGAGAGCATGCCTTTGCACTGGAAGGAAATCAATCCTTTGCAACAGTCATCCGATATGGTGGAACAGTTGCTGAGTATAGGGCGATTACCAAAGGTTCTGGCTGGGCTGAGGGGCGTTCGTGTACGGTTGAGTATGCGGGGTAATAGACGATGGCTGCAAAGAAAAAAATACATTTTGTTTCCTGTACAGAATCGCAGTACAAGAGCTTACAGGAACCAGATTCCGGAACGTTATATTTTTTGGAGGATACGCAGCAAATCTACAAAGGAGCTGTGCTTTATACAAAGGTGCCGGATGAACTGTCACGAAGCGTTTTAAAGTTGCAGGAGAATGCCCATACGCACGCAAACAAAAACGTATTGGATGGCATTTCGTCAAAGCTGGTTACACAATGGACGCAATCAAAGCCTAAAACTACAGTCGGGATTGGTGGGAAGATTACCGCTAAAGCTATTGAAACAGGCACAGAGCTTGCTTGGAATGCTATTTTAGACCCATCAACGGACAATCTGCTAAAAACATCACAAAGCGGGCTATACGTACCTGGATATACAAAAAGTGAAATAGATGAAGCGTTCACAGACACCAAGAAGCAGCTCTATTCTGATATGTCGGGGAAAATCAGCGGTGTGCAGGCAGAAGCCAAAGCCTATTTTGACATTTTGACTGGCGCAATGGGGCGGCTGACGTTTTATATCAATGCGGAAACGGGAGATGATAGCAATGCCGGAACATCAGTGAGTGCGCCCTTGAAAACAGTTGCGGCAGCACTAAATAAGTACCCATTTTACAGCAACATCAGAATACAATTAGCCGCTGGAACCTATGATATCGGCATTTCAGCCGAAAACAAAAAAATCGCGCTGGTTGGCAAAGGCACAACAACAACCATTTTAAACGGGCGTATAGATATTGTTGGTTGTACATTGTCGATTGCCGGGTTAACCGTTTCTGCATCCGGATACAGCACGAAAGGTGTAATTCGCGCGTCGACTGGTTCCCATGTTTACGGGTACCATGCAAATATTTCAGTTTCATCTGGAACGGCACAATATACGGATCCGTGTTTGTTTATCACAACATCCAGCCAGTGCTATTTGGATGGCGCTACCATCACAGTAACAACTGATGATGCGTCCGAAGTGTCGTCTGTGATTGCGGTTCGTAGTAGCGGCGGTTCCGTGGTAGGATTGGGGTATTGCAAAATATCGTCCACAATCTGCGCCAGCACAACCGGGGAAATTAAAACGATCGGTAGCACAGTAGGCGGAACCAAAATTGAATCAGGCGGTGTAATTTATGTAAACGGCGCACTGACAACAGCAACAGCATAGGAGATAATTATGACAGATTTGACGAAACCAAAAACGATTACACAAACGATGCTGGCAGCGATTTCCGGGGACTATTCCGGGAATCTGCCAGAACCGCAAACCGTTGAACAGGAATATTTGGCGAAAATTGCGAACAATGCCGGCGGTGGAACATCCGTCACAGTTGACGAAAAACTGACTGCCGATGGGACAAATCCTGTGCAAGGCGGTGCGATAAAAAAATATGTTGATACTGGGATGGAATATTCGAATACTAGAATCAGCGAAACTACGAATAAAACGGGGATTTTTACATCCTGGACAAACGCCAATCAATCCAGTGACCCGGTTGGGTGCTTGGGTAATGCATATGCTACAAAATCTGGAAACCTAACTAGTATATACGGAAATCTGACATTTACAAGTGTTTACGATGGGCACACGCCGTCTATAACATTTTTCACGTTGCCAGAAAAGTTTCGACCAAAATTTGCAGGGTCCAGTGGGGAAAGAATTATTTTCCCCATTTACACCGATTATGCAGATACTAGCCTGGAACGGAAAAACGATAGCGTTATGATGTTGGGCGAAATCACAGAAGACGGAAAGGTGAAAACGATCGATTACCCGGAAGGAATCGAACTTAAGCAATCGCAAATGTTCCGATTTAGCACGACATTTGTATCAATGGGATGGGGGCAGGAAACGTGAATGATTTTTTGATAACGGTTTTGGTTTCCATCATTTCCGCATCTGGCGTGCTGGGGATTGGAACGCGATCAATTATTGACAGGATGAAACGGCAGGACGCACGGCAAAAGGCGCTAGAATTCGGCGTGCAAGCACTGCTACGGGACAGAATGCTATATTGTTACAACAAATATATTGACGCTGGCTATGCGCCAATATACGCAAAGGAAAACTACGAAAACATGTACAAACAGTACCATGAATTAGGTGGAAACGGCGTAATGACGCATTTGCACGAAGAATTCATGGCGCTGCCAACCGAGAAAGGAGCACAATCATGAGAAATTGGAAGCTATGGGCGAAAGCAGCGGCGATCAGAGCTGTTAAGACGATGGCGCAGACAGCGATTGCCACTATTGGCGTGGCAATGACTATGCAGGATGTCAGTTGGGTAATTGTTGGCAGTACAGCGTTGCTGGCTGGTGTATTGTCTGTTTTGACCAGCATTGCCGGACTGCCAGAAGTAGAGTAAAGGGGGGTATAGATAATGGGAAATGATACGTTTTTAAGCCTGTGCAAGCAGATTGTAGTTGATTATGCGAACAAGCACATCGACAAAACAGACAACATGCAAATTGCAGAAGATGATGTGTATGTAGTTTGGAGTTGCAAGACACTGCAAAACAATAAGGCGCTGCTGAGCACAACGCTACCAGATGGTATGTACTATGAAATTACCTACAACGGTGATAAGAACGAAGCGTATGTGGATGCGTACAAAAAATTTGAAAATTTTGCTATAACCGGAATTTTGGAGGAATAAATTATGAATATCAAAAATGCATTTTTAACACACAACCGTCCGTATACCAAACGTTCCAGAACAACCGCTATTGCTATTCATTGGGTGGCAAATCCGGGTTCTTCTGCTATGCAGAATCGCAATTATTTTCAGAATACGGACGTAGAGGTGTCTGCGAATTACATTATCGGGCTGAACGGAGAAGTGATCTGCTGCATTCCGGATGAGGAGATTTCCTGGTGCACCAACCAGGCGAACAACTACACAGTTAGTATTGAAAATTGCCACCCGAATTGGACAGGTGAATTTAACAGCGCTACATACAATAGCCTGGTGGAATTGACTGCTAATCTGTGTAAAAAATACGGATTGAATCCAATGAACCGTGGTGTAATCCGGCATTTTGATGTAACCGGCAAGAACTGCCCGAAGTGGTTCGTCCCAAAATCCAGGGGCGGCAGCGACACAGAAAATTGCGAACACTGGGCGCAGTTTCTGTGGGATGTGAAAAACAAACTGGATGGAAAAACGCAGCCGGCAAAACAACCAGCAGCAGCGAAACCAGCAGCCGGGAAATTCGCCCCGTATCGGGTGAAAATTACAGCGGACGTTCTGAACATCCGCAAAGGCGCAGGGACAAAATATCCTGTTGTGGGAACGATCAGCGACCACGGCGTTTACACAATCGTAGACAAATGCAACAACTGGGGATTTTTAAAATCGAAAGCTGGGTGGATTTGCCTAGATTACACGAAAAAAATTGATTAGGATGTGGAACTTATGGCGCGAAACGAATCATACGAAGAATTTGTTGACAAATTCGAACCAAAAAAGACAACGGATGATTGCTATACACCTGTTGAAATTTATGACGCTGTGGCTGGGTTGAGAATGAATACAGGGTAAATCGCTGTAATTTTGTCCGCCCGTTTTATCCAGGCGGCGACTATGAAAATTATGATTATGATAGTGGAACTATTGTGGTGGACAATCCACCATTTAGCATTTTTTCTAAAATTTTGGATTTCTACATAAATAGGGACATTCCATTTTTTCTGTTTGCGCCAAATTTAACACTGTTCGGTGCTATTCAAAATCGAAATTGTTCCGCTATTGTTGTGGATTCCGACATTACATATCAAAATGGTGCTATCGTACACACATCATTTGCGACCAATTTGGAATCTGATAACATTCGTATCAGGACAGCACCAACATTGTACCAGGCAATTCGGCAGGCTGATGAAAAAATCAGAAAACAAACCAAAAAACAGCTGCCGAAATATTCATTCCCCAATTCTGTCGTTCGCACGCCATTGCTGAATCCGTATTCCAGATATGGGATCGAAATAAAAATTCCATTTGATAAATCGTATTTTGTTCGCCGATTGGATAGCCAGAAGGCATCCAAAAAAGGTATTTTTGGTGGTGGTTTCCTGGTATCTGATAGAATAAAAGCACAAATTGACATTGCAGAACGTGAAAAGGCAGAACGTGAAAAGGCAGAACGTGAAAAGGCAACAAGGTGGGCGCTAAGTGATGCGGAATTGGAAATAATATCAAAAATGTCAAAATAAAACAAACGGCGGTAACTATCAGGTTACCGCCGTTGTTTTTTATTTTGGTTGTCCGCCGGTTAGCGGATCGTTTGTAGCAGACTGGTTTGTGATCGTAAATGTGATACCAGTTCGTTCACCGTTCTGATCTAACACATAGTAGCAATTCCCATTTTGTTCAAATCGAACCGACCCAGCCGCAAGCCAGTCGCCGAAAGTTTGGCTATCGCTGATTACAATAGAATCTTCTGTGCAAACGCTATTATCGGCGTATTCATATCTAACATTTTTCATAGTGATTACTTCCTTTTCTTTTTTTGTTTTCGGGTTCTTCCCCGTTTCTGTAATTATATTATAGCACATTTGGCATCGTTTGTCAAGAGAAATTACCGTATTTATAATAATTTGTAGGAATGCACAAATAATCATATAATCAATTGTACAATTTGCACCATTTAAAATATTTTTATCATGCTGCTGCGCGTTTTGCAGGCAGGGGACATCGTAAAAAAACAACGGCAGCATTTTGTAATAATGCCACCGTTGTTTTGCGCAGTTTTCGTGTTGCATTTCGTGTTGCATACTGTTCCGATTCAGTGTAAAATCGGGCATTTTTGATGGAAAAAAGTCGTCCGGAACGGAAACGTAAACACGAAAAAAACCGCGTAAATACTAGAAAATCCAGTAAATACGCGGTTTTCATCTGGCGGAAAGAGAGGGATTCGAACCCTCGATACGCTATCAACGTATACACGAGTTCCAGTCGTGCGCCTTAGACCAGCTCAGCCATCTTTCCATTCCAATTGAGTAGATGTTGGTGCGAGTGACGGGACTTGAACCCGTACGTCGAAACACACGCCCCTCAAACGTGCCTGTCTGCCAATTCCAGCACACTCGCAATCATCAACTTGTTTATTATAGCAGAAAAGAAATAGCTTGTCAAGTGCTTTTCTGCATTTTTTTGAAAAAATTTGAGGGAAGGGGGAAATTTGGAGAAACTGTCTGATTTTACAGAAAATTTGCGAGAGATCCTGTCCGAATGGACAGTTTGCAACGGTGCGGTTTTGTGGTATAATAAAATAAGATTGCGATTTATTGACAAAATTGTGAAAAGGAGAATGTCAATTGATCAGAACATATATGCGGCCGACTGCTGCTTATAACAAGCTTCGGGTTGCACGGGTGCTGCAGCAACCGGTCTATATTTATGGTGCAACTGGATATGGAAAAACAGAACTGGTTCGGCAGTATCTGGGCAATCGAAAGTATGTTGTGTTTTCCTGTGCGGAAAGCAACTGGGAGCTGGAAAAGCTTGCAGCGGAATCGTCCGATAAAAAAACCATTGTGGTAATAGAGGATTTGCATTTGCTGATCAACGAAGAACGGCGGCAGCAGGTGGTGGACTTGGCACATCGGCAGGAGATCTGGCTGTTGATGCTCTCCAGGTGCAAAGCGCCGGCATGGCTGGCGGAAATCTTTTTGGAACAGAATGTTTTAATCATCACGGAGGAAGACCTCAGCTGGGATCGGGAAACCATCCGTGCCTACCTGGAGCAGCTGCACATTCAGCTGGAGGAAGAAAAGCTGGAACGGCTGCACCGGGAAAGCGAAGGCAATGCGCAGGCGGTGAAGCAGACCGCTTTGCGCCTGCTGGAAGGCAGAGAGATCGGCAGCGAGCTGACAACGGATGTCTCCAAGATCTTTTCCGATTATCTGGAACGTGTTGTTATGGCGCAGTGGGAATCCGAAGTGGTGGATTTCCTGCTCCAAATGAGTGTGGTGGATTCCTTTACGCTTCCGCTTGCGGAGATGATTACCGGAAATGCAAGGGTTTCTTCTGTTTTGGAACGGGCAATGGAGACGGGTAATTTTATCAAGCGGGAACATGATGTTTACTACATTCGTCCGATTTTGTTGCAGGCACTCCGCAACCAAGCCAACAAGAAACTGGGTACGGAAGAGCTGCGGCAGCAAAAGCGGCATTCGCAACCTGTTGATTCGCAATGCCAAGCAGCATCCCGGAAATGGGCATTACTTTGAAATGCGCCGGTTTTACTTCCAATTGGAGGAATCCGAAATTGAAAAAAATGTCTTGCTAATGGGCGGCATGAGCATGCTGTGTTCCATGGTGATGGACATTGAAAAAAGTGAATACTGGTACCAAAAGCTGTCACAGGCGTGTAAACAGGAAAGAGGAAGCTTGCGGCGAGAAATTGCAGCCCAGCTGGCGTACCTGGATATCTCCCTGCCGCATCGTGGCAGTGCCGGACTGCTGGAAATCCTGCAAAAGATTCCGGCGCTGATGTTTGAACACGGGGTTCACATGCCGGAACTTTCGGTGACCAGTAACCTTCCCTCGACCATGAATGGCGGAAAGGACTTTTGTCACTGGAGCAAGCGGGATCGGGAACTTGCCGCTACCATTGGAAAGCTTGTGGAACGGGTATTGGGACGCTACGGAAAAGGATTGGTTCATGCGGCGCTGGGAGAAAGTCTCTATGAAAAAGGAGAGGATCCCTACGAAGTACTGTCACATCTTTCCAAGGCACAGCTGGAGACAGAGGCAGACGGAAGACTGGAGATTGCATTTGCAGCAGTTGGCGTACAGGTACGGCTGTATCTCTCAGACGGAAACAGCCAAACGGCAAAGGAACTGCTGTACAGCTTTCAGACAAAAGTGGAAAAAGAGCAAATAGTACAGATTTTGTCCAATCTAGAAGCCCTGCGCTGCCGGATTGCGCTCTATGAAGGAGATACCCAGACCATAGAAGCATGGATGGAACAGGCTCCCGATGAAAACAAGGAGTTTGATACCTTGGATCGCTACCGGTATTTGACCAAGGTACGGTGCCAGATTGCCGCCGGGTTATACAAGCAGGCGTTTGCCCTACTGGAAAAGATCAAATTCTATGCGGAAGTCAATGACCGCCGGTATATTCGGATGGAGGTTGGCGTGCTGACTGCCATTGTGAGAAGCCGGCTCGGCGTTGCCTGGCAGGAGGATTTCCTGCAAACGCTGCGGGAAATCGGTTCGTACCACTTCATTCGAATCGTCAGTGAGGAAGGTGCCGCTGCACTGGAGCTGCTGGAAAAGGTGAAGCGGATGTGTGCGGAGGATGAGAAAATCGAGGTACAGTGGCTGGAAAAGCTGTATACGGAAACAGCAAAGATGGCAAGGCGCTATCCGGTTTATCTGGGGCACCAA